>Ga0209367_1007070_pt1 | contig 15487 bp, 9 predicted proteins | sample WorMetLIZISLAND2_FD_187412 | JGI IMG/M metagenome (GOLD analysis project Ga0209367, IMG submission 187412) | Marine gutless worms symbiont microbial communities from Max Planck institute for Marine Microbiology, Germany - Olavius geniculatus... ... | reverse complement strand
TTTTTCATCAATGAACCAGATAAAATTCACCATCGAAGCAGAGTAACAAGGGACAGCACCAGTTGAGACAAGCAAGCTTGTATTCACGATGCATTATGACGTCAGCATTACATCACAACTAGCAAATAATATTTAACCAACAGCCATATTTTGTCCGTACATTTTGAATTAGCATTTCTTCAGCTACATCTGGTAAAAATTTCGTGTAAATTGATCATCATTTGAGTGAATTATGAAAGAAATAAAAAGGGTGCCCGTTTTTTGAAACACAGTGTAAATACCGCGAAGCTAATAGCGAAAATTTTGTGATCACATTTTGCACTGTTTTAATACAATCGCAGAGTGTGACGTTCAGACAGACAGACAGACAGACATACGGACACCCGGACGATAAACGCTGAAAGCATTACATGCTCTCGCACGTATAAAATTATAGGCAGGTTATCTCGGTCTATCTATAGTAATTTTGGTGCAATTTACTTCTAAAATGTGTGCCGCAGCCTGAAATCACAAACAAAATCACTAACCGCCTATTTTGGGGTTCAAGGTCGTTGCAGGTCATCGATGTTGGTCCCGCCGGAATGCTTGTCACCATTGCTTGTTAGAATAAGTAGCAAGTCTGTGCCTACCTGCAACCGTTTTCATACTAGACGAGTCAATAACGACTTATCTGCTGTAGTCTTTCGATCTGTTGCACATTGCTGTACAACTTATTTCACAGTACGTTGTACAACAAATTCGCAACAAGTCTAAGTAGGCGGAGTTTGGGCTCGTGTCGTGTGATTTTAGTTTTAATTGCATATTCTGCGAATGAAGTCAGAAAGAAGCGTAGAAGAAAATTGGTTAATTGTCTCGCCAGTTTTCCAGTGTACACTGAAAACGCAAAACTGTAAAATGACGAACCGACGATCGAAATCATTTCTAAGTCTGTCAAATTCCAGTCCTGCATTTCAGCGTCCCACTATCCACATAATTACTATCGTATCTCAGACGGTCGACTGTGTTCGATATGCCCAGACCGCTTCTCCGGCGTCGTGCAGCCGGAACGCGCGGACGTTGGCGCGTCCGTCGTCCGGATCAGCTGATTCCGTGACGACCAGTGTACCGCAGTCCGGTCCCACAGCCAGTCCGGACGGACGTCGACACGCGTCGGCTGCGGACGTAAGCGCGTAGCGCACGAAGCGTCCGGTCGCGCCGGTGAACTCAAAGACGCGGTTCGTGTCGGCGTCGGCGACCAGGACGTTGCCGGACCGACGGTCGACAGACACGCCGTACGGACACTGGAACTGACGCTGACCGAATGCGTTGCCTGCACGTATACACACACACCGTCCTCACCGTCAGTAACGTCGTGAAATAATGAGCAGGGGCCGGACAATTGCCCACCATAAAGTTTTAGGAATTGTCGGAAAGTCTTTTTCTTGTCAGAAAATTTTGTCCAAAAATGCAAAATTTGGGGATAAAAACCCCGATTTTGGGAAGGAATTTAAGGACAAATGTAGAATTTTAAGCACGCGTAATCTGTTCTGTCAAAAATTCTGTCCGAAATTTGAGATGTCTGCCGGAAAATTGCAACTTTTTGCCCTGGCTATTTTTGAGCCACCACGATGCTGCGCGTGACCGTCGTATATACACTGTGTCTCAAAAAACATACCGAACATTTTCGATTGTAACTTGAAGCAAGATTATCACATTTAAATAATTTTTGGTAAGAATATTTCTGAGACAACTTGCCATTAAATAAATGTTTAATTTCCTACCTCACCTAAAGTCTGTTTGTGCACTACCTGGCGAAAACAGAATCAACGAAACATAGTTTTTTTACCTAATGCAGTATCATTGCTTAATCAAAATAACGCACAAAAACATATTTTCATTATTTTGTTCATTTTTTGACATTTTAACTGACATTTCACTCAACTGTTTTGTTTTTCAATTGCCTACAGCAAAATTGCTTAAAATATGGGCGCATTGTATGAACACAAACATGGAGACGCTTTCCGCATTCATTGATAGCAGTATCGATAATGTTCTGCTTCAGACTAATCCAGACTTCACCAGTCACTTCTTGAATTCATAAACATTCCTGAATGCCATCTGGTATAGACACGTTGCTGGACGACAGTCAAACCTTGTAATCAACTGGCTGTTGAGGGCCACAGATATGGATAGATAAAATTTATTGTTTTTTTTTCATTCATTTCAACACGTGATTTGCTTGGTCAGTTTTCCCAAGCTAGCGCAAAAGCAGAAGTTGGGTGAGGTGGGAACGTAAACAATTATTCAATAGCCAGTAATATCAGAAATATTTAAATCAAAAATTATTAAAATCCGATTATGATTATGTTTTTTTCAAGTTATAATCGATAATGTAGGAGATGTTTTTTTTCATTTTTGCGTATTTTAATGCATTTTTCGCTTGGTCTGCATTCCCTTGGTAGTGCAGAAGCAAACATTGGGTGAGGTGGGAAGCTAAACAATCAGTTGATGGCAAATTGTGTCGGAAATATTCACACCAACAATTATTAGAATCTGATAAATTTTCTTGAAGTTACAATCGAAAATGTTGGGGATGTTTTTTGAGACACAGTGCATGTAGTTAACAATCATGCGTCAAACTCACGACGACAGCAATACCTAGTAGGGGCTTAAATTATAAAGAGTGCACTCTGTAGGTAAAATTAGATAAGTCAGTCTGCTATTGCAAAAAATAGTGACGCCGCCGGCAGTTATTGAGCAACAGTAGGCCTAGGCCTACATCTCAAGCCAAAGCTGTTTTCTGTAAAACGTGAATTTAACAACAACAATTTATTGAATAAACTTAGTTTAATATGTGGTATCTTATATCATGGTGGGTGACATTAGTTTCAGTTACATTTTTAGTAAACAGGTGTGAGAATGAGACTATAAAATCGTTATGATTGTAATAAGATACAAGGCAATTTACCGTCAGTAATTTTCTGCTTATTTGCCCGACAGATCGCCGATCTAGGCCTACCTACTACACTTTACTACTACTACTACTAGTTATGCGTAACCACGGTACTATGCTACAAAATAAAGTATGATGAAGTTGATAATGATACGTCAATTCTGGCAGCAGATCAGCGACGTTGCTGCTTGATTAGGAAAACTGGCAGATATAGAGGAAGACAAATTCCCACCGGAGCCAATGCGACGAAGATATCCGCCTCCTGCGCCCGGCTTTCCCGCCGTTCGACCGTCGAAAATCTTGACGCAGTAGTTGAGATTGTCGGAGACGAGAATCTCGTTTCGGTCAACGTCGAATGCGCAGTAGAACGGCAGACGCAGCTGCTGGAGATGATCGCCCTTCGGAACAAATATTACCACGCACCATGGTTAATTGCTAGAAAAAACGGTATGTGCGCACGCTATAATAGTGAAATCTATATGAAGCCTAAGTGTGCTGCGCTGTAGGGCAGTGACATCACTAGACCTGTTTTTCGTCAGTTCAGACTTCTGTTTTGGGGGAGCCTGGATCTCTGCGTTAGCGATGAACGCGACTGGCTGGTACGATCTCCGTATTCAACTGAAGTGAAAAACTTAGAGATTTTTTACTTTTCCAAGTTAGGAGCATGCACTGGACGCACCGATAGACAGACGGACAAGCAAGACCAGCAATGCGGCCAATGGTATTATATATTTCGGGTGTCCTATTAAATGTGATGCCGGCACGGTGGCTTGGTAGCGTAACGGCATGACACCCTGTAGGTAGGGGTGTCCTACTTAGATCAAAAGGTGGTGGCTTAGACTCCCTCTCGAGTCGCTATCAAATGGTTACTATACTTGGATGGGTGACTGTCTGCGGACAGGTAAATCGTCCCGGTATATAGCCAACACCAAGGCCAAGTCAGTCTTCCATCCCTCCGAAATAGGTAAATCGAGTACCAGCCTGCCTGACTAGGGTTAAGGCGGGGCGCGTTCATCTGTGTCGGGCGTTATCCCACATGGCAGGTGACGCTCCATGGCTCTTTGATGGATTTTTCATAACGAGCGATATAGGACCTTTAACGTTTAATCGATTATAGATGATAGACTATACGACGTTGATGCACTGAAGCCGACCTTGGAGCCGAACTGGCGTAGCAGGTGCCCGTCGCTGGCTGAGAGAACGCAGACGGCCGAGCGGCCGGTGTCTGTAACGATGAGCTCACCGTGCGGGGTCGTGGCTAAGCCGTGAGGACGACGCAGCACTTCTTCACCCGGGCTCCACTCTGCCAGCCGGTCACCCCGCTGATCGTACACCACCACCGTCTGCATGCCATCATCATCGTCATCATCAAGAAGCGTCATTTAGAGTGTGCTGGGGTAGGCCTAATCTGTGCGAATATCTCCCAAAAATTACTTTCCTGGGCGAGTCCTGCGTAAACGACTGACGACCAACTTTTTGTTCCCGATCGACCTTTACTGTGTAAACTGAACGAAATTTGATCCGTTGATTCTTAAGAAAATCATTCAAATTGTCGCCACCATACGTCACATTTTGAAGCTGAAATGCACTTAATTTGATTTCCGCCCCAGACCCGCTGGAAGAGCTTACAGCGCTCCCCAAAACCCTCTAGCTACACTTCTAAAGGGAAGGGAGGGAAAGAAAAAAGGAAGAGGGCTAGGCGGGAAAAAAGGAAGAAAGAAAGAAAGGAAAGTAAGACCCTTAATGATTTACTGAAATGACGCCACTGTCACCATCATCATCACAAGCTTGTAGTGCCCCGATAGGTCCTACACAGTTAAAAACAGAACATCGAGCAGTATACAAGTCACAAACAGACAAAATAAAATATTTCCGCAACGTAACCGCACCGCGGCCTTGATTACAGCTTTCGCCTATCTCTCTGCACTGCAATGTCTTGAGTGTTATACCCCGTTTACACGATCAAGCAAACATCGAACAATCATCTAGCAAACATCCAGCAAATGCATTCAAAATACACGTGCACGACGTGTGCTCTAATTGCTCGATGTTTGCTCGATGATTGCTTTATCGTGTAAACGGGATATTACTATATAGCTGCCCACAATCTTTTTTTTCATTCAAACGTGACGACCGAAACGTCTACAGCGGCCAATTCTCAGACATTTATAACTCACGATCGATCACTGTCATAAAATAAGTCTGCGTCAGCACGGTCCACTGTGTATTATGCCTCGTCACATACACACAATACACTTACGTAGACCGTGTTGAAATCATATCGTACCTTGGTGAGCCGATCGGCAACAAACAGTTTGCCGTCAGTTGTGACTGCGACTCCATTCGGCCAGATCTGTCTCTCAGCCACGACCGTCCAGACATCACGAGCAATGTCGACCAGCAGTAGACGGTGTCCCACCGAGTCGGCGACCACGAACGAGTACGGACCAATAAATGCCACGTCGCACGGGTCCTCTACCGCACGCCGGGCACCTGCTTCGGTCATAGGACCCGGACCCGGGTCCTGCACATCCGGGTCCTGCAGCTGCCATAGCCGGACCGGCTTCGCTCGTCGCTCGCCCATAGTGCAGCTGCTGGCCACCCGATTTTATACACTTCCACCGTGCAACCTGTTCACCGCAATAGATAGCCCAAACAACATAAAGCAGATATGTATAGCGCCATTACAGATACAGGCCTATCGATAATAGAAAAACTATGTCAGCCTACTGCTGACACATTATGCGGCCGTCCGCCTATATATAGACCAGCACAACCATATGGGCCTCATACTGACCCTGACCTTTGACTGGCCTTAGGCTGAAAATTGGCACGCGGCGCACCGGTTACTCGTTTCGTTAAAAGTTCGCACTAATTTTGTTTTTTTGCGACTCAAGAGCTCGTTCGACACAGACAGTCAAATAAGCGGACGGACGGTCGGGCTTGACCCGTAATGGGGTCAGTTAAAAATGGACGGCCGCAGCATTAGTTCAGCATTGAATCATTCTGTACGGCCTATTATAAATAGTTGGTTTTGGTTACTATTTTCTAATCTAATAGGCATCTCTCAGCGTGCTCGATGTCGTGTTGTTTTTCGACCATAAGTCGGTGTGAAAATTGGCGAATATATTTAAATAAAAAACTGTAGCTGATACTAAAAATTATCGAGTGTTTTGCGCTGTGGAATCATAGAATGCAACCTAACGGACAGTCACATCACTAGACTCGTTATTTCGTCAGTTCAGGTTTCTTTGGGGGTTTTATGGTCAACGGTGCGATGAACGCGATTGATTGGAATGGTCTCCGTATTCGAAGTAGAAAACTTAGAGAATTCCTAATTTTTTGACTCAGAAGCCTGCACTGAAGGCACAGATGAACAGACAGACGGACGGGCAAGACGCGCAATGCGGCTAACAACATGTAGCCCTATACAGTACAGTCGCGTAGAGCACATACAACGTTGACACTGAAGCACGCATATCTCTGCTAACAGGATGTTTGCTAGCGGATCGAGGCTGCAGCTGTCAGCCAATACTGTTTACACGACAACTCTTAACAGCCAATGCTCGGTATAGAGTAGACTACACCAGGGTGAGTCGGAAAATTTTACACTCCTAAAGTTTTTAAATATTATTTTTCAAAAAATTAAAAATTTTAAAGCTATATTTTACACGCATATTTGGCGTTCAAATATACGCCAAACTGCAAAGTTTCATTCAATTATTCTTAAATTTGATGAAGTTATGCCATATTATGCGCGCTCACCCAGACAATTTTCAATTCTCACTTGAAAGCCCACTCATACGGACCTCATAGTGAAGTATTATGAATGGCTACCAAATTTACCAGATGCTAACCACTTGACTACTAATGTGCGGGGTGCAATGCTGCAGACATTTTGTAAACTTAACTCAAAGCCGAAGACCATTCTGGAGCGAAAAGGTGCGCTGCAGCTACAGATATGGGATGACTGCCGCCGACTTTCGCATTATCGGCTGAATGCATGCGTTTTGGCCGATGGTGAACATTTTAAACATCAGATGTAATTTTTTCAAGAAATGTTTTATCAAATACTTTTAACTGCGTCTAAAACTGTAATACCTTAGTAACTTGTGTGTTTTAACCACTTGTTTGTTGTCAAATAACAAACGTTTGTGTTTTGTGGTAAATGCTTTGTAAAAATGAAAAAAATTTCTGAATGATCGCGCTTAACGTGGCATAACTTCCTCAAATTTAAAAATAATTGAATAAACTTTGCAGCTTGGCGTAGATTTAAATGTTGAACACGAGTGTGAAATATGCATAAAAATAGTCTGTTACTGAAAAAATACAGTTCAAAAAACTTTAGAGGGGGGGGTAAAATTTTCTGACTCACACTGTACGTGCACAATTGCTGACGCTAGAATCATTTAAGCCTACTTGAATAAAGGAATTTATTTGTCAACAACAATACAGCCATCTTAGCAGGATACGACACAGGACAATGGTAAAATGTTGACAGGACAGTAAACTTGGAAGGCCAAGCCTTTGCTAACAGTTGCCTCAAATAAAAGAATATTACATAAACATAACCATATGGAAGCAGCCCACTCGTAGGCCTACATGAGCTGGGTTACGAGCATTGTCTAGCAGGCGTATGAAAGTTTGCCTCAAATAAACTACTGAAACTAATACAGATATAAGTCCTAATACAAATAATACTTTGTTTAGTTATTTCAAAATAATGTGTAACGCCGCTAACTTGAGACTGCAATTAGGCTATGTGTTGCAAAATTTCTGAGAGGAGAAAGAGTGAGCAAAAAATCAGTCTGAGATGGGAAAAGAAAATGCAAGTAAACGATGTTGACAACAGAAAATCTGGGCAGGACATTTTGCTACGTGATTGGCTTCAGCATTTTCAGCCGGCCCAATATGTGTGCTTAATCTTTTTACTTAACACTGAAGAATCTGGACGCCACCAGCTCGGTTCGCCTACAACCAACGCAGCTGTTGCCATGTCGACACGGACCCAGTTCGGGAAGCGCGCCTTCTCCGTTTGCGGTCCAAAGATCTGGAACTGATAATCTCCACATCAGGAATGTTGTTTCTGTTCCGGCCTTTCGCAAAGCGCTGAAAACTCATCTGCTATTGAAAATGAGTTAAAGGTGGTGTTATAGCTCTTAATGGAAGCCCATTTCAGAGCTACGGAGGGTCACCTGCCGTATGGGATCCCACAGTGTTACCTGCCACCCGACACAGGTGAACGCGCCCCGCCTTAACCCCAGCCAGATAGGCCGGTACTCGATTTACCTACCCCGAACGGATGAAAGGCTGAGTTGACCTAGGCGGCTGGTTACATACCGAGATGGTTTACCTGCCCGCAGTACTAACCTGAGCCGGCGTAGAGTAACTTTTTTGATCGAATCAAACGCGTTACCACTAAGCCACGCCACAAACCCAAGCCACGCCACCACTGTAGGCCTCATTATAACATTTAGAATTATTACGATTTATCCGAACAAGTTATGTCACGCATACGTGTGGTAACCATACCTTTACAAATGAGTAATTCTTTAAGTCCTATATGAAACTGATGTCGTCACTTACTGTTTGATGACCTAACCTACGAGCAGTATTAAGTACGCTCTCGACTGAGCCGGATCGGTCACTGTGATATGAATGTCGTCATTGCCCGAGGCGACGAGTAAAGGCTGCAGCCGGTCGAGCAATCGACTAGATAACTACCGTATAGGCCTTTACGCGGTGGACCTTGGTAAACGTCGCACACCAGCCTGCTGAACTGAACGGCAGATCGATCATTTAACAGGCCATACAAATAGGCTTACCGGCTCTCGGGTCACGATAGTGAAAATTGAAAACTTTTTTGACTGCGATTAGGAGCATTTCTAAAATTATAAATCTATCTATTTCACGAGAATTGTTCTATATTTCAATGAGAAAAATATGTAGGCTTGTAAAGCAAAAAAATGTGATTTCAGTTTGTCAGTTGAGTGGTCCCAAGACTGTTGTTAAAGAACAGCATAGACATCATGAATATTAATGGAGGCACCAATGAGTTTTGGTGAACGTCACGTGACGTGATTTAAACCAATAACAACAAACAACAAACTGGCTTAAGAACATTTCTCGCTTTTTCGCATGGGCGTAAAAAACGCGTAAAAGTTATTAGGCTACAAATAAAGTCACAAACCAAAAACAAGAAAGCCCAGCTATCGCTAGGAAAAACGTGCTACAGCCTACACCGTTTATGTTGCAGTATTGACCTTCAAGGTCATCCAAGATCAATGATTTTCATCTCATTTGAAAAGGCGTGTGCGATTTCCTATCAGTGATGAATAGCAACCTTGGCCCTATTTTTTACCGTTTAGCCATAGTACATCCGTGACGGACGGACAGACAGACGAGAGACTGACGACAGTCGTGCCATAGACGCCTAAATCACGGCTGTAGCGCGTCAAAAATTGACGCAAATAAAAATTGCAAATAATTGTTTCGTTTTAGTTTTTAATTTTTTTGTGTTTTACTTCAGCTTTTAGCGTTGCGTTTAAATTTTAAGACAGATGGACAAACAACAAAGAACTGTATAGACAGTGCCAATACTATATCTGAAATATCAAATAAGCATAAAATAATGTTCTAATAGCACCTGTTCGGCAGTTAGACACGAACGAAGCGCTATAGGCCAACGATGGGGCCCAGTGAGCATACAGTACTATAATGCAGACTAGAAAAATGCTAAATTTTGTACCATGGCGCCCTCGATCACGGAAAGGCAAAATTCGGTGACTATTTTGCGCATTTAACTATCATATCTTATACCTGTGCTGGGCTAAATGCATACATTCGCAAATTACTTAGTTTTAAGTTTCTAGCAAAATCTGAAAAAAGACAAAAGCTGAGTCTCAGACACTGTAGAGAAAACATCTTAAAGCTTGCTGCAATTATCGAAACTTACATGTACGAGTAGGTCCTTTAAAAGTGGCAGACATGCAAACATACAGAGCGGACAAAATAAGGATTATGTTTAGTTGTCAATTATACATCAACACAACAGACGGACGGACGGACGGACGGACGGAAGGAAGGACAACCTACAGTTGCAATAACGCACTTCTTAGTTAGCACATAGAATCAGTCAGTTCTTCATTGTTTACATCGTACTTGTGACCGATATTCGACCTTTATGAACTTCACTGTAAATTAAAAAAGTTTATCAGTTTTTAGAAAGTAGGCCCTTATGTAAATAACTACGAATTCGGTTATGAAGGCTAAAGGTTTCCCGGACATGCGCATAGGCCTAGTCAAAGATGGTCAACTTACAGCTTGCAGTGTAATGTTTCGATTGCAAATTACGCACCAAAAATATAGGCTTGATTCAATTACCAATAATAACAAATTAATTTAAATTACGTAATTCATTTACGTGTAATTTTACTACTGCTCATTCTTGTATATAGCTATTTATTCCTATCGGGCGTACTATCGCTGGGATCATCGTGGAGGGCGGTGTCGTCGGCCCAGCGTTGGCGCTTTCCCGAGCCGAACAAGACAAATACGACAGCTCCGACGAACTGAATCGCTGCTGCCAAGTAGAAGACATTCTGCCACTGAGATCGTGTCGACTGACGACTGGTTAATACACCGGCGGCGTGCGGCGCTCCCACCAGCGCTATACTGGCCACAGAGTACGTCAGTCCCATGATCTTCCCGGCATGCAGCGGGGCCAGGTCGAGCTGATTCACACCGGCACAGATGAACGCCACCGCCGAACCTGCAGCCGCTACGAACATGGCGGCCACGACCACGCCTCGGTCGCAGCTGATGTATCCCGTCAGGATCAGGAAAGCACCTGTGATGCCAAGTCCGACTGCACAGAAGCTCTTCCTAACAACGTTTGTCGATAATCGTCCAGGAAATCGCAACCAGTCGGCGAGCAATCCGCTGACTAGAAGCACGACGAATGACCCGATGAACGGGATGGCGGAGAACACGCCGTTCCGCGCCATTGCGAAGCCCAGTACGTCATGCATGAACAGCGGAAGGCACGTGGCCAGCGTGTAGTAGCCCCAGTTGTTGGCGAAGAACGCTACGGCCAGAGCCCACACCGGAACGGACGTGAAGATCTCCCGCCACGGCGTAGTCGGTGGACGAGCGACTAAGTCCGTGGTACCAATCACCGTCTCCCAGTACCTCCGCTCGACGGTCGATATCCGTGGGTGAGAAGAGGGCGAGTTGTAACAGAGAACGGACCAAACCAGAGACCACACACAGCCGACCACACCGAAGACGAAGAAGGCGGACGGCCAGCCGGCGCGGTCACATAGAAGTCCGGACAGAAACATGCCAACGAGCACCCCGACGTCGACGCCGACGAATATCACGCTGACGACGATGGAGCGGTAGTTTGGCGCGGACCATCGGGCGATCAGGGCATGGCAGGCTGGACGCATGACGCCCTCCCCCAGTCCGGATACGACACGGATGATTATCAGTAGAACAATGTGAGTTCTGGCCGCAGCCGGCGTCAGCAGGGCGATCACTGACGACAAAAGTACAGAACCGCCGAATAACCACTTGCCGCCGAAACGATCAGCCAGCCAGCCGCCTGATGCCTATATACAAGCACCACACAACACGTTTCTTTAAAGATTTTGTTGTACGAGCGATAAAACAGACAGCAGACGATAGCAACATCACAATAGTAATGTCCAACGGGTGTAATGGTGTGAGCCGCCTCTTACATAGCACCTAGAAATATGCAAGAAAGTAACATCAAAATTTTTTTTTAAAATAGCGCATCATTAATATTCAAAGCACACTGTGGAGTTGCCGATCGGCTGGCACTTCGAGATTGTAAAGTGTTTTCGGTCACGAGTCTTTGTGTTAAAGAGCGTTCAGAGCGGACTAATACCCCGTTTACACGATCGAGCAAACATCGAGCAGGCTGGATGGAACCCCGCCCCCTGGCTTAAATGTAAGCCTAGGCTTAGCCCACAGCTGTACAGATCACGTGTTATATAGGCCTTCCAATTACAACCCGCCCGCCCTCCTAATTAACATCCTATTTACCAGCTAGCTGGATAAATGCTAACAAACATCGAGCAAACGTCGAGCAATCGAGGTATAACTGAACTAAACTGACATGGTTTAGTTCTTGACGAAGTGACCAATGGACAAAGAGTACCGCAGTTAACTTACATTACAGTAGGCTCCGTCTAACAGCGTCGGTGACTACGCGACTAAGCGTACGTACAAGTCAACCCATGACTAATGGGCGAGCATTCCTATTGTCCAGTCGCCTATCCTGCCATGATAGCTTGAACCCTTTTGGTCACGCCCCGTCGTCCATGATTCGTGCGCCTGACACACGTGACGTCAGTCGTCAAACAGTGAACCATGCCAGTTCAGTTCAGTTATATGTTACGTCGCTCGATGTACGCGCTTAAGAATCGCTACAGCAAGTACCGGACCGTTGCCTTTGCTTTTACTTTTGTCTCAGCAGATTTTTGTCGGAAAGTGACCCTATACAAGATTTGCACCGTATTATTTGCCTCGAACGGTTAATTTTTGCATCATTAGAGCTTATTTTCCATTTGGCTGCGTTGGGTTGTGTTTGAAAGATAGCTATCGCATTGAAGCGCGTTGGAAAATCTATCGTAAAACGACGGAGCGTCATCTGCCATATGAGATCACAAATTGTTAAGCCTACCTGCCACCCGACACAGATAAACGCGCCCCGACTTAATCTCAGCCAAGCAGGCTGATACTAAATATATTTACTCCGGAAGGATGGGAGAATGAGTTGACCTTGGTGTTGTACCGAGATTGTTTTTCTGTCCGCAGACGGTAAACCCATACTTGTGGTAATCACTTGATAGCGACCCAACCGCGAGTCAAACCAACGACCTATCGTCCAACTAGTCCAACGTCTTAACCGTTACGCACCATGCCACTTTCCTTCGTTACTAACTTACTTGCCATCTAAGTGTCATGCGGTGTTTTTCACGATCCAGCAAACTTCCAGCAAAGTTCCAGCAAACGTCCAGCAAACATCCAGCAGGCCTCATGGAACCCCACACCCTATCAGCCTATCAGCTGCTTACCCCGCCGCCTATCAGCTGTGGGCTAAGCCGTAGCCGCCCGTCTTCCTAATTACAATAGAACTTCCAGCTTTCTGGATGAATGTTGGATCGTGTAAACACCCCTTTACATACCTGAGTGAATCCATATCCGTAGTAGAAAGCTGCCAGCACGATGCCCTGCTGATTTCGATCCCAGACAAATTCACCGTCTTCGTATTTCAGTTCCGGGTCTCTGGGACATTGGTCCTTACTGTCATTGGTTACGTGCACGCTGTACTCGTCAGCCACTGCAGTCTGGTTCACCATGGCAACTATCGCCACACTCAGACTCTCGCGTAAAACCAGCGCACAGGCGAAACCGAGAAACGCCATGGCGTAAAAAAGCAGACCGCACCACGGAATGTAGAAATCTGAGACCGAGTCATCATCTTGTAACGACGTCGATCCATAACTGCCAGTTCCAGAGCTCGGCGTCGCTGGCAGAAACTCGCTCATTTCCGTCCTGTCCTCTTGCGTCGCGGATGACTCGTCGTCGCCGCGGTTCGAGTCATTCAGTCGGCTGTACATTCTGGCTTCGTTTTAGGCTACATTCCGAGTTCGTTCCATCACTTCCACTTTTCCACAGCTGCACTTGCGACTGCACAAGCACAAAAACAAGTGTGTCGCCGTGATACTTAAAAAAACTTGAGCAACAATCAGTCCCGTGGAGAGGGGGGTTGGGGTAAGTTATCCCAGACACCGCGACGTTTGGGGCTCCACCGTCGCTTAAGAATATAAACTACACCAGAGTGCACCATTTTAAAAAGAATTTTAAAAAAAACTCCCCAGACGGCCCTCGCGAGAATGTTTTTCCTGGGCCCCGCTGTGGCTCTCGACGGGCTTAGTAACAATGCACGTAGTATAACACTAATGTAGAAAAAAGGCGGGAAAAGAGAGCAACTTAATACGTACTAATAACAAGTAAGTCATAGAGTTGCAACTGCGTATGTCAGATAAGACTTTTTAAAAATACTAAGACTTATTAAACTAAGAAAATATCACTGGGATAACTAACACAATCGCCGTGACTCACTGTACAGCTAGCTACTTCAATACTCTGCACTAAAACACACGTACATATAAATATATTCTTCAGACGAGAGCAAATCAAGTGGGCCAGTAAAATGTATCGCATAAAGTAAATTCAAAATCCACAACTTCCGATTTGCTGTAGATTGGTTAAACAAGTCGTACAACAATTTAGTTCTGCAGTTGTGGAACTGCTGTAGGATTTTGATTTGTCGTGGATCTGTCATAGACTACAGCACGTTAGACAACAAATCAACAACATAGAAGTAAGTGGATTTTAAGCTACAGATAATAAAAAGATACCTGGATTTGCAATACGCGTAGGTCTATGTTCAGTATTTTATTCGTACCGACAGTAGACTTATTAGGCTTATTATAGCCCACTTATACACCTGCATGTGGGCTATAATGCCTATATAGGTATAGCACCGATTATGCGAAAGCTCGGTAAAGGCTTATAGGCTTGTGTACGTTCTAACGGGTCGTCACGGGCTGTCAACCACCAGCGAGGGTCATTTTTATTCACGACGCTTGGGCAGTGTAGACAAGCCCCGTGAAGACCGCTACGTTCAGCCGGGGACACCGTGTGCACGTTGTGCACGTCAACTGGCTGTGTTCGAAGAAGCGTTGTTGAGCACATTGGCGTAGCCAGAAATGTGAACTGGGGCCTCGTCTCCCTTCCCATCCCCTCCCGTTTTTTCTTTGGTCCCCTTCTTTTCCCACTTTTGTCTCTTTTTTCTTCCCCCACCTTTTTATGTCTAATTTTCTGTCTTCTCATCCCCTCTTTCTCTTTATACTTTAGAAGTAGAACCCCCAAAATCCAGCTATGGGGCCTGGGGAGCGCCGTAAACTCCCCCAGCGGGGTCTGAAACGGAGTCCCAAAAGAAATCAAATTTGGTGCATTGTGACTTTGAAACATGAGATCTGGTGGCAACAATTTTATTTATTTTCAAAAAATTGACTGACAGAATTGGCACATTTAGTGCAGTTAAAGGTGTGCTCATGACTTGTTTGGGGATTCGTTTGGTCAGCGTCAAAAGTTTATCCAGTGTTTTTTTATTGAATTCATGCTATTTGACGTTGTTTAGGTAACATTTCTGTCTTTGCCCCTTCTGCCTGCGGCGCTGGTTGGACAATGCTATTTGTGTAGGCATAACTGTCATCCGCAACCAAGTTCAAATGCAATAAAATAAGACAAGAAATTTGAGAAAAGCTCACGAGACGCGCGAAAACCTATAGCATTTCCGGTTCAGTAGTTATAGTTTCGAAAATCGCATCTCACTTGGACTCGGCCCATCGGGACCATAATACACATCGGCCATAGGCGCGTGTGGCGTTGGCGACGGTGGCGCCTCCTTGTGAATGATATAGACTTGCGCAGCCCGATATCGCGAAAAAAATCAGT
>Ga0209367_1007069_pt1 | contig 15489 bp, 3 predicted proteins | sample WorMetLIZISLAND2_FD_187412 | JGI IMG/M metagenome (GOLD analysis project Ga0209367, IMG submission 187412) | Marine gutless worms symbiont microbial communities from Max Planck institute for Marine Microbiology, Germany - Olavius geniculatus... ... | reverse complement strand
TCTGCCCGACCCTCCTTTAGGGACTGACAGAGGCTTCCCGCTGGTGTTCGACCATCGCACCAACGAGGCGCAGTTCATTCGCCTTCTTCGAAGAAGAAGCCGTTGACCGCTACCTTTATGCCTGGGTGATAACTGGTGAAGGACTAGCGCCCCGCCGGTTTTCAAGCCAAAATTTCTATGTTCCCGGCCAAAATATGAGCTTTCAAATAATTTGATTTTGGTGTTTAAACATTAGCCGCGTAATCTCTGATGTTAATGGACTGAAGTTTACACAGTTTTTTTATTCAACGCGAAATTAACTGTTTGATAACGCCGTTTACCGCTTGTCAATATCCCTATGCAGTTCAGAGATATTTGCTGTCAAACTTGAAAGTTGTCGTAAAACGTACTAAATTTTGGACGTTTATTGTCGTTCCAAATTTTAAGGAAGCGGTGACCCTTAAAAGTTACACCAGCGTTATCACCCCCATCTAGCAGCACGTCACGTAAGAAAGTTTCATGAAGCAACTCGCTTTGGCTTTAAAGATCCTTTGTCTAATACGCTACATTTTAAGGCAATTTTTGACTCCCCTTTAAAAAAAGTTGTAAGGAAGTCCCCGTCTCATTTGGGGGGTGCCTTAGTAAGACTTGGTTATTCTCTAGCGCGTGTGAAAATTTGGGGGCACAGCATTTTTAGAGGCCGAAATACAATTTTCCGAAAAATGCGTTTTAAAGGGTACGACTTCACATCTGAATCTTTTAGGTCACTGGACCAAACTTTAACGTACTTGTTACACCTAACGCATGACGAATTGAGATAAACGGAATGACTATCCGATTTTAAATATTTTCATCCGTTTCGAAGATATTCGCCTCCGAACTTCGAAATCGTCCGAAATCGGGCTAAAATTTGCATGTTTTTGGCCCCTGAAATTTTTTTGAGGTACGCCCCCAAAATTTTGGACAAGCATTATAAAACTCGGCCCAGTACAGACCATCGTGCAAAATTTTTTCGGCGGTCGTACATTTTGTCGATATCTTTATCGGTTTCAGAGATATTTGCGCTCAAACTCGAAAGTTGTCGTAAATCGCACCGATTTTTGCACGTTTTTTGATTTCCCAAATTTTAACGGGAACGGTGCCCTCAAAAGTATTAATTGTGCTTGATAACGCTATTTACCGCTTGTCGATAGCATTATTCGTTCTAGAGATATTTGCAGTCAAACTCGAAAGTTGTCGTAAAACCTACTAAATTTTGGACGTTTTTTGCCCTCCCAAATTTTAAGGAAGCGGTGACCCCCAAAAGTTGCACCCGCGTTATAACCCCCATTTAGCAGCACGTCAAGTGGCAAAGTCTCATAAAGCTACTCCTTTTGGCTCAATGTTCTCGCGGCTAATACGCTACATTTTAAGGCAATTTTTGACTCTTTTTTCAGAAAAGTTGTAAGAAGGGCCCTCGTCCCAAGGGGAGTGCGCTAGTAAGACTTGGTCATTCTTTAGCGCGTGTAATAATTTAGGGGCACAGCACCCCGTAGGGGCCGAAATATGGTCTTCCGAAAAATGCGCTTTCAGGGGGTACGATTTTACATTTAAATCTCCAAGGTCACTTTACCAAACTTCACCGTACTTGTTTCGCCTAACGCAGGACGAATCGCCATCGGCGGAATGACTATTTGATTTTGAATATTTTCATTCCTTTCAGAGATGTACGCCGCCGAACTTCGAAGTCGTCCGAAATTTGGCCATATTTTGCAAGTTTTTCGTCCCTGAAATTTTTTTGCGGTGTGCGTTCCAAAATTTTGGACTGGCGTTAAAAAATACCGCCTTGTGTTGACCATCGTGCAAAATTTCATGCCGGTCGGCCCATGCATCGCGGAAAACTAGCGTTAAAAAAATGTTGTTTATGTTTTTTGTGGTAAAACAAAAACAACACTAAAAAGTTGGGGCAAAGCCCAACGTGAGTCCGCCCGGCGCCCCAAGTCCGATTGGAGGAAATTAAAAGGGAAGGGGGTAAAATTTTTCCTGCATCAAAGTCACGTAGCCCGAAGTCAAATGCATTGGCATACGCCGAACGCGCATTGTCGACTTAGAAATGGTTAACGTGAGCGCTTATAACTTTGTTCGTTGTAAACCAATTTCACAAATTTTTTTTTGTTTAACGCCAAAAAAATCGTTTTTGTCAACGCCGTTTAGATGTTGTCGCTATGTTCATCGATTCCAGAGATATTTGCGGTCAAACTCGAAAGTTGTCGTAAAACGTACTAAATTTTAAACATTTTTTGCCCTCCCAAATTTTAACGGGGGCGGTGCCCTTAAACTTCGTACCTGACTTAACACTCCAACCTACAGGCGCGTCAAGTGCCAAAGTTTCGTCAAGTCACATCCTATAACTTTAAAAGTTATAAGCGCTCCTTCATTGCATTTTAAGCCAATTTTTGACTCTCTTTTGAAAAAAGATGTAAGAGGAACCTTCGCCCCCGTGAAGAGTGTGCTACTAAAAATTGGCCACTTTTTAGCGAGTGTAAAAATTTGGGGGCGCAGCACCCCCTAGGGGCCCAAATATGGCTTTCCGAAAAATTTGATTTTGGTGGGTAAACATTAGCCGCGTAATCTCTGATGTTAGTGGACTGAAGTTCACACAATTTTTTTATTCAACGCGGAATTAACTGTATTTGATAACGCCGTTTACCGCTTGTCGATATCCCTATGCAGTTCAGAGATATTTGCGCTCAAAGTCGAAAGTTGTCGTTCAACGTACTAAATTTTGCGCGTTTTTTGCACTCCCATATTTTAAGGAAGCGGTGCCCCCTAAAAGTTGTACCCGCGTTATCACCCATCTAACAGCACGTCACGTGGCAAAGTCTCATGAAGCTACTTCTTTTGGCTCAAAAGATTCTTCGTCTAATACGTTAAATTTTAAGCCAATTTTTGACCCATCTCTGAAAAAAGTTGTAAGGGGGTCCCCCGTCCCCGGTGGGGGGTGCGCTAGTAAAACTTCTTAATTCTCTAGCGCGTGTGAAAATTTGAAGGCGCAGCACCTCCTAGGAGCCAAAATATGGTCTTTCAACAATTGTGCTTTATGGGCGTACGATTTCACATCTAAATCTCCAAAGTCACAGGACCAAACTTTACCGTGCTTGTTTCGCCTAACGCAGGAGAAACCGCCGTACAAGGAATGACTGTTCGATTTTGAATATTTTCATCTGTTTCGGAGATATTCGCCGCCGAAATTCGAAGTCGTCCGAAATCGGGCGAAATTTTGCATGTTTTTCGCTTTCGAAATTTTTTTGGGGTGCGCCCCCTAAAATTTTAAACAAGCATTATAAAATTCTGTGTAGTACTGACCCTCGTGCAAAATTTCATGCCGGTCGGCCTACGCATCTCGGACATCTCATGCTCGGAAAAAAATAAACTTCATGCGTAAAACGTAAGTCCATCCGAAAACTATCGTTTTCGGGCGGACTAACTAGAAATTTGGAGCAAAGCCTAACGCCCTAAGTGAAATTGGGGAACGAAATTTAAAGGGGCGAAATTTTCCCGGTAGCAAAGTTACGTGTCGCGCACACAAATGAATTAGCATACGCAAAACTCGCACTATTGAACTATTAACTTAGAGTGGGTAAGCATAAGCCGCGTAATCTCTGGTGTTAGTAAATCAAAGTTCACCAATTATTTTATTCAACGTAGTGTTAATTGTACTTGTTAAAGCTTTTTACCGCTTGTTGATAGCTTTTTTCGTTTTAGAGATATTTGCAGTCAAACTCGAAAGTTGTCGTAAAACGTACTTAATTTTGGACGTTTTTTGCCTTTTCAAATTTTAAGCGTACAATGCCCCTTAAAAGTTGTACCCGCGTACGTGGCAAAGTTTCATAAAGCTACTCCCTTTGACTCCAAATTAGTTCTCGCGGCTAATACGCTACAATGTAAGCTAATTTTTAACTCCTCTTTGAAAAAAGTTGTAAGGGGGCCCCCGTCCCTGATGGAGGGTACGTTAGTAAAATTTAGACATTCTCTAGCGCGTGTAAAAATTTGGGGAACGCAGCACCCCCTAGGGGCCGAAATATGGTTTTCCGAAAAATGCACTTTGGGTGGGTGCGAGTTCACATCAAAATCTCCAAGGTTATTGGACCAAAGTTCATTGTTTTGCCTGTTTTAAATGGTAAACATTAGCCGCGTAATCTCCGGTGTTAGTAAACTGAGGTTTACCAAGTTTTTTTTTATTCAACGCGGAATTAGCAGTATTTGATAACGCCGTTTACCGCATGTCGATATCTCTATGCAGTTCTGAGATATTTGCGCTCAAACTCGAAGGTTGTCGTAAAACGTACTAAATTTTGCACGTTTTTTGCCCTCCCAAATTGTGAGGGGGCGGTGCCCGATAAAAGTTGTATTTGCGTTATCACCCCCATCTAGCAGCACGTCACGTGGCAAAGTCTCATGAAGCTACTCCCTTTGGCTCCAAAGATCCTTCGTCTAATGCGCTACATTTTAAGGCAATTTTTGACTCCCTTTTGAAAAAAGTTGTAAAGGGGGCCGCCGTCTTCGTTGAAAAATGCGCTAGTAAGACTTGGTTATTCTCTAGCGCGTGTAAAAATTTGGAAGCGCAGCACCTCTTAGGGGTCGACATATGTTTTTCCGAAAAATGCACTTTGGGTGGGTACGAGTTCACATCGAGATTTTTAAGGTTATTGGATTAAAGTTTACGGGACTTGTTTCGCCTAACGCGTTAGGAATAGCGGTAGATAAAGTAAAAATCCGATTTTGAATATCTTCATTAGTTTCGGAGATATTCGCCGCCGAACTTCCAAGTCATCCGAAATCGAGCCAAATTTTGCAGGTTTTTCGCCCCTAAAATTTTTTAGGGGTGTGCCCCCAAAAATTTTAAACCGGCATTAAAAAAATCCGCTTAGCACTGACCACCGTGCAAAATTTCACGCCGGTCGGCCCACGCACTCACGAGAAAAAATAAAAAAACATCTGCGGTAAAACATAAGTCCTTTCGAAAACTATCGTTTTCGAGCGGACTAACTAAAAATTTGGGGCAAGGCTTAACGTGAGTCCGCCCGGCGCCCTGAGTCGAATTGAACGGACAAATTTACAGAAGTGATTTTTTTCCGGTAGCAAAGTCACGTGGCCCACACACAAATGCATTAGCATACGCAAAACGCGCACTTTTGAACTATTGACTTATGGCGGGTAAACATTGGCCGCGTAATTTCTGGTGTTAATGAAGCGTTCACCAAATATTTTTTATTCAACGACGTATTAATTGTACTTGATAAAGCTTTATACAGCTTGTCGATAGCTCTATTCGTTGTAAAGATATTTGCAGTCAAACTCGAAAATTGTCGTAAAACGTACTAAATTTTGGACGTTTATTATCCTCTCAAATTTTAAGAGGGCGGTGCCCTTTAAAAATTGTACAGACGTTATTACCCCCATCTAGCAGCACGTCACGTAACAAAGTCTCATGAAGCTACTTTCATTGGCTCCAAAAATACTTCGTCTAATACGCTACACTTTAAGCCAATTATTGACCCCTTTTTAAAAAAAGTTGTAAGGGGGGCTTCGTTTTAAGTAGAAAGTATGCTAGTAAGACTTGGTCATTCTCTAACGCGTGTAAAAATTTGGGGGCGCAGCACCCTTTATGGGCCGAAATATGGTCTTCCGAAAAATGCTCTTTATGTGGGTACGATTCAACATTGAGATCTCTGAGGTCACTAGACCAAACTTTACCGGACTTGTTTCGCTTAACGCAGGAGAAATTGCGGTAAACAAATTAAAAATCCGATTTTGAATATCTTCATCAGTTTCGGAGATATTTGCCGCCGAACTTCGAAGTCGTCAGAAATCGGGCTAAAGTTTGCATATTTTTCGCCCCCGAAATTTTTTTGGGGTGCGCCTTCCAAAATTTTAGACCGGCATTATAAAATAATGCCTAGTACTGACCATCGTGCAAAACTTCACACCTGTCGGCCCACGCATCTCGGAGATTTCGCGTTGACAAAAAAACATCATGCGTAAAACATAATTTCTTCTGAAAACTATCGTTTTCGGGCGGACTAACTAGAAATTTGGGGCAAAGATTAACGAGAGTTTGCCCGGCGCTCTAAGTCCGATTGGAAGAAATTAGGTGGGGCGGTAAAGAAGCTGGGGAAAACATTCCCCCGGCATCAAACTCACGTGGCCCGAACTCAAATGCATTGGCGTACGCCGAACGCACTATGTCGACTTAGGGTAAGTCAACATTAGCGCTTATAACTTGGTTCGTGGTGGATGAAATTTTACAAATTTTTTTTTGTTTAACGCCCAAAAGAATCGTACTTGTTAACGCCGTTTAGACTGTGTCGTTATCTTTTTCAATTCAAAAAATATTTGTGCTCAAACTTGAAAGTTGTTGTAAATCGAATCGATTTTTGAACGTTTTTGCCGTCCCAAATTTTAAGGAAAACAGTGCCCCCAAAATTTGTACTGGCGTTAACACCTTAACATAGAGACACGTCAAGTGCCAAAGTTTCAACAGGCTACACCTCTAACTCCGAAGTTATAAGCGCTAATTTATTACATTTCAAGCCAATTTTTGACTCCCCTTTGAAAAAAGATGTAAGGGGGCCCTCGCCCCGGTGGGAATGCGCTACCTGAAATTGGCCACTTTTTAGCGCCTGTAAAAATTTGGGGACGCAGCACCCCTTAGGGGCCGAAATATGGCCTTCCGCTAAATTTGATTTTGGTGGGTAAACATTAGTCGCGTAATCTCTGATGATAGTGGACTAAAGTTCACACATTTTTTTTATTCAACGCGGAATTAACAGTATTTGACAACGCCGTTTATTGCTTGTCGATATCTCTATGCAGTTCAGAGATATTTGCGTTCAAACTCGAAAGTTATCGTAAAACGTACTAAATTTTGCACGTTGCCCTCCCAAATTTTGAGGGGGCGGTGCCCCCTAAAAGTTGTACCCGCGTTATTACCCCATCTAGCAGCACGTCACGTGGCAAAGTCTCATGAAGCTACTTCCTTTGGCTCCAAAGATCCTTCGTCTAATACGCTACATTTTAAGGCAATTTTTGTCTGCCTTTTAAAAAAAGTTCTAAGAAGGCCGCCGTCCCCGTTGGGAGGTGCGCTAGTAAGACTTAATCTTTCTGTAGCGCGTGTAAAAATTTGGAGGCAAAGCATTTTTTAGGGGCCGAAATATGTTTTTCCGAAAAATGCACTTTAGGTGGGTACGAGTTCACATCGAGATCTCCAAGGTTAATAAACCAAAGTTTACGGTACTTGTTTCGCCTAACGCGGGAGAAATAGCGGTAGATAAAGTAAAAATCCGATTTTGAATATCTTCATCAGTTTCGGAGATATTCGCCGCCGAACTTTCAAGTCGTTCGAAATCGGGCCAAATTTTGCATGTTTTAGGCCCCTGAAATTTTTTAGGGGTGTGCCCTTTTAAAATTTTGGACCGGCATTATAAAAGTCGGCTTAGTGTTAACCATCGTGCAAAATTTCACGGCGGTCGGCCTACGTCTCTCGGAGATCTCGCGTTGACAAAAAAATAAAAAAAAACATTTGGGCTAAAACATAAGTTCTTCCGAAAACTATCGTTTTCGGGCGGACTAATTAAAAATTTGAAGCAAGGCCCAACGTGAGTCCGCCGGGCGCCCTAAGTCCGATTGGGCGGATAAATTTATAGGAATGAAATTCCCTCTGTAGCAAAGTCACGTGGTTCGCACACAAATGCATTAGCATACGCAAAACGCTCACTATTAAACTATTGACTTATGGCGGGTAAACATTAGCCGCGTAATCTTTGGTGTTAATAAACCGTTTACCAAGTATTTTTTATTCAACGCCGTATTAAATGTACTTCATAACGCTTTTTACAACTTGTCGATAGCTCTATTCGTTCTAAAGATATTTGCAGTCAAACTTGAAAGTTATCGTAAAACGTACTAAATTTTGCGCGTTGTTTGCACTTTCAAATTTTAAGGGGGCGGTGCCTCCTAAAAGTTGTATTTGCGTTATCACCCCCATATAGCAGCACGTCACGTGGCAAAGTCTCATGAAGCTACTCCCTTTGGCTTCAAAGATCCTTCGTCTAATACGCTACATTTTAAGCCAATTATTGACCTCTTTTTAAAAAAAGTTGTAAGGGGGGCTTCGTTTTAAGTGGAAAGTATACTAGTAAGACTTGTTCATTCTCTGGCGCCTGTAAAAATTTGGAAGCGCAGCATTTTCCAGCGGCCGAAATATGGTCTTCCGAAAAATGCACTTTGTGTGGGTACGATTCAACATCGAGATCTTTAAGGTCACTAGACCAAACTTTACCTGACTTGTTTCGCCTAACGCAGGAGAAATCGCGGTAAACCGAATAAAAATCCATTTTGAATATCTTCATTCGTTTCGGAGATATTCGCCGACAAACTTCAAATTCGTCCGAAAACTGGCTAAATTTTGCATGTTTTTTTGCCCCGAAATTTTTTTGGGGTGCGCCTTCCAAAATTTTAGACCGGCATTATAAAATAGTGCCTAGTACTGACCATCGTGCAAAACTTCACGCCGGTCGGCTTACGCATCTCAAAGATTTCGCGTTGACAAAAAAAATTATGCGTAAAACATAGATCCTTCCGAAAACTATCGTTTTCGGGCGGACTAACTAGAAATTTGGGGCAAAGCCTAACATGAGTCCGCCCGGCGTTTTAAGTCCGATTGGCAAAAATTAAGTGGGGGCGGTAAAGAAAGGGAGAGAATTTCCCCGGCATCAAAGTCACATGGCCCGAACTCAAATGCATTGGCATACGCCGAACGCGCTTTGTCGACTTCGGGTAGGTCAACATTAGCGCTTATAACTTGGTTCGTGGTGGACGGAATATCACAAAATTTTTTTTTCAACGCCGAACGAATCACTCTCGTAACGCCGTTTAGATTATGTCGTTATCTTCATCGACTCCAGAAATATTTGTGCTCAGACTTAAAAGTTGTTGTAAATCGCACCGATTTTTGAACGTTTTTGCCCTCTTAAATTTTAAGGGGGACAGTGCCCTTAAAATTTATACTTGCATTAACACCCGAACATAAAGGCACGTCAAGTGCCAAAGTTTCAACAGGCTACACCTTTAACACCGAAGTTATAAACGTTAATTTATTACATTTTAAGCCAATTTTTGTCCCCCTTTTAAAAAAATTGTAAAAGTAGCCGCCGTTTTTGTTGAAGGTGCGCTAATAAGACTTGGTCATTCTCTAGCGTGTGTAAAAATTTGGGGGCGCAGCATTCCTTAGGAGCCGAAATATGGCTTTCTGAAAAAATTAATTTTGGTGGGTAAACATTAGCCGAGCAATCTTTGATGTTAGTAACTTACAATTTTTTTATTCAACGCGGAATTAACTGTGTTTAATAACGCCGTTTACTGCTTGTCGATATCCTTATGCAGTTTAAAGATATTTCCGCTCAAATTCAAAAGTTGTCGTTAAACGTACTAAATGTAGCGCGTTTTTTGCACTTCCAAATTTTAAGGGGGCAGTACTTTTTAAAAGTTGTATCCGCGTTATCACTTCCATCTAGCAGCACGTCACGTGGCAGTCTCATGAAGCTACTCCCTTTGACTCCAACGATCCTTCGTCTAATACGCTACATTTTAAAACAATTTTTGACTTCCGTTTGAAAAAGGTTGTAAGGGGGTTTTCCTTTTTAGGTAAGGTGTGCCCTAGTAAGACTTGGTCATTTTCTAACGCGTGTAAAAATTTGGAGGCGCAGCACCCCATAGGGGCTAAAATATGTTTTTCCGAAAAATGCATTTTGGGTGGTTACGAGTTTACATCGAGATCTCCAAGGTTATTAGACCAAAGTTCGCGGGACTTGTTTCGCCTAACGCAATAGAAATCGCGGTAAATAAGGTAAAAATCCCATTTTGAATATCTTTATCCATTTCGAAAATATTCGCCGCCAAACTTTTAAGTCGTCAGAAATTGGGCCAAATTTTGCATGCTTTTCGCCCATGAAATTTTTTTGGAGGGTGCTCTTCAAAATTTTGGACCGGCATTATAAAAGTCGGCATACTGACCATCGTGCAAAATTTTACGCCGGGCGGCCCACGTCTCTCGGAGATCTCGCGTTGACAAAAAAATAAAAAAAAACATCTGGGCTAAAACATAAGTCCTTTCGAAAACTATCGTTTTTCTTGCGGACTAACTAGAAAATTGGAGCAAGGCCCAACGTGAGTTCGCCCGGCGCTCTAAGTCCGTTTGGGGGGACAAATTAGGAGGGTTGAAATTCTCCCAGTAACAAAGTCACGTGGCCCGCACACAAATGCATTAGCATACGCAAAACGTGCATTATTGAACTATTGACTAATGGTGGGTAAACATTAGCCGCGTAATCTTTGGTGTTAATGAACCAAAATTTATTAAATATTTTTTTCAACGCCGTATTAATTGTACTTAATAACGCTTTTTACAGCTTGTCGATAGCTCTATTTGTTCTACAGATATTTGCAGTTAAACTGAAAAGTTGTCGTAAAACGTACTAAATTTTGGACGTTTTTTACTCTTGCAACTTTTAAAGGAGCGGTGCCCGCCAAAAGTTGTACCCGTGTTATTACCCCCATTTGGCAGCACAGCAGGTGGCAAAGTTTCATGAAGCTACTCCTTTTGGCTCCAAAGTTATCGCGGTTAATACGCTACATTTTAAGCCAATTTTTGACTCTCTTTTGAAAAAGTTGTAAGAAGGCTTCCGTCCCAGATGAATCGTGCGCTAGTAAAAGTTAATCACTCTCTAGCGCCTCTCTAAAAATTTGGGGGCACAGCACCCCCTAGGGACCGAAATATGGTTTTCCGAAAAATATGAATTGGGTTGGTAAACATTAGCCGCGAAATCTCCGGTGTCAGTGGACATAAGTTCACCATTTTTTTTTATTCAAGGTGGAATTAACTGTGTTTGATAACGCGTTTTACAGCTTGTCGATATTCCTATGCAGTTCAGAAATATTTGCGTTCAAAGTCGAAAGTTGTCGTTAAACGTACTAAATTTTGCGCGTTTTTTGCACTCCCAAATTTCAAGGAAGCGTTGCCCCCTAAAAGTTGTACACGCGTTATCACCCCCATTTAGCAGCACGTCGAGTGGCAAAGTTTCATAAAACTACTCTCTTTGGCTCCAAAGATCTTTCGTATAGTACGCTACATTTTAAGCCAATGGGTAGGATTTTACATCTAAATCTCCAAGATCACTAGACCAAACTTCGCCGAACTTGTTTCGCCAAACGCAGAACGAATCGCCATAGACAAAATGACTATCCGATTTTGAATATCTTCATCCGTTTCGGAGATATTCGCCGCCGAACTTTGAAGTCGTCCGAAATGGGGCCAAATTTTGCACGTTTTCTGTTCCGAAATTTTTTTGGGGTGCACCTTTAAAAATTTTGAACCGGCGTTATAAAATTCGGCCTAGTGCTGATGATCGTGCAATATTTCACGCCGGTCGGACTACACATCTCGGAGATCAAATGCTCGGAAAAAAAATATCTGGGCTAAAACATAAGTCCTTCCGTTTTCAGGCAAACTAACTAAAAAATTGGGGCAAAGCCCAACGTGAGTTTGCCCGGCGCCATAAATCCGATTGTAAAAAATTTAGAGGGGTGAAATTCAATCGGTAGCAAAGTCACGTGGCATGCACACAAATGCATTAGCATACGCACAACGCGCACTATTGACTTAGGGTACGTAAACATTAGCGGCGTAATCTCTGGTGTTAGTGGACCAAAGTTCACGAAATTTTTTTGTTCAACGCAAAATTAACTTTGTTTGATAACGCCGTTTACCGCTTGTCAATATCTTTAATCATTTCAGAGATATTTGCGGTCAAACTCGAAAGTTGTCGTAAAACGTACTAAATTTTGCACGTTTTTTGCACTCCCAAATTTTAAAAAGTTGTACCCGCGTTATTACCCCCATCTAGCAGCACGTCACGTGGCAAAGTCTCATGAAGCTACAACCTTTGGCTCCAAAGATCCTTCCTCTAATACGCTACATTTTAAGCCAGTTTTAAACCCCCCTTTAAAAAAAGTAGTAAAGGGGGTTCCCGTTTCGGGTGGGGGGTGCGCTAGTAAGACTTTGTGATTCTCTAGCGCGTGTAAAAATCGTCCCCGGTGGGGAGCGCTACTAAAAATTGGTCATTCTTTAGCGCCTGTATACATTTTGAAACGCATCACCCCCCAGAGGCCAAAATATGGCTTTCCGAAAAAATTGATTTTGATGAGTAAACATTAGCCGCGTAATCTTTGATGTTAGTTTACCGAAGTTTATACATTTTTTTTATTCAACGCGAAATTAACTGTGTTTGATAACGCCGTTTACCGCTTGTCGATATCCCTATGCAGTTAAAAGATAGTTTATTTGCGCTCTAAGTCGAAAGTTGTCGTTAAACTTACTAAATTTTGCGCGTTGTTTGCACTTTCAAATTTTAAGGGGGCGATGCCTCCTTAAAGTTGTATTTGCGTTATCACCCCCATATAGCAGCACGTCACGTGGCAAAGTCTCATGAAGCTACTCCCTTTGGCTTCAAAGGTCCTTCGTCTAATACGCTACATTTTAAACCAATTTTTGACCCCCTTTGAAAAAAGTTGTAAAGGGGGCCCACGTTTCCGGACGTGCGTGCGCTAGTAAGATTCGGTGATTTTCTAGCGCGTGTAAAAATTTGGGAGCGCAGCACCCTTAGTTGCCGAAATATGGTCTTCCAAAAAATGCACTTTGGGTGGGTACGATTCAACATCGTGATCTTCAAGGTTATCAAACCAAAGTTTACCGAACTTGTTTCGCCTAACGCGGGAGGAATTGTGGTAAATAAGGTAAAAATCCGATTTTAAATATCTTCATCCCTTTCGGAGATATTCGCCGCCGAACTTCCAAGTCGTCCAAAATTGGGCTAAATTTTGCATGTTTTTGGCCCCTGAAATTTTTTAGTGGTGTGCTCTCCAAAATTTTGGACCGACATTATAAAATTCGGCCTAGTACTAACCATCGTGCAAAATTTTACGTCGGTCGGCTTACGCGTCTCGGAGATCTCGCTTTGACAAAAAATAAAAAAAAAATCTGGGCTGAAACATAAGTTTTTTTCCGAAAACTATCGTTTTCGGGCGAACTAAATAATTATTTTATTTAGAAAGAAATACGCAAAGACTATGCAGTGGGTAAGGAACTTCGCGAGAATCGATAGCTGATTTCGCAAACTGAGACGAGTTTAGCGATTAAACTAAACGAGTGCCTGGTTTAAAGTGGACCACGCGAAAGCCGTTTATAACGCGTCGGTAGAGCGATAGTATTGACAAATACAAAGTCGCGCGGTATGCGGTGCTGGCACTATAGAGGCGACAGAGTGACCTGTAAACAGTCAACAATACACACACAGGCCGGCAATCCTACTTTTTTTCTAGATGACCCTATGTGCGGGTGATCTTACCTATTTACAGGTGACCCTACAGGTGTGCACAAAACTATAGCATGCAACAGCTAACCAAACGTAAAAAAACTTTATCAACCCACAATAAACTTAGGTTACCGAACTTACACGACTTAACAAACGCGGCCGTCTCGCCGGAGTCGCCAGAATGTCACCATGGGGCGCTTAGTGACAGTTCGAGTTCGTCTAATCTAGTTAATATGGTTCGGCCTACGACCGCCTAAGTTGAACTACGAAGAACACAACACATTAAATATCGATTTTATGTATATATATAAAACACGACAGGTATAGCGAGAAAACAATTAATTAAATTCTAATCGTCTGGCGCCGTATAATTTACGTCAATATTAATAACGGGAACCAGCTCAGAGTTTTTTTAAGCAATATTATAGCGCTAATAATGAACCTTCAAATTTAACGTTTAAAAAAACCTAGAAAATAGTAACGTAACACGATCACGAAATGACACTCAATCACAGCTACGCCGTAAATAACACAGGGCTAAATTAACTCAAAAATAACGACGAATGCAAAGCAAATATACGATAAACAATCAACACAGCACAGAACTCACGAATCGAGGCACTAAGCAGTGAGTCCTTGTGGCAAGAACTGTGGCAAAACAGTTAGCGAAAGCGTCGGCGTGCCAACGACGGTTGCACGTCTAGCGCCGAAGACGCAGACAGCGTCACTTCACAGAGTTCCACAGCGACGACGACAGCGTCCAGCGGCGACGCGGCCAACACCCCACGTCGAACAGGAGGCGACGCGACCAAAGCCCCGCGTCAAACAGGCGACGACGACGGGAAACGACCAGTTTCGGCGACGAACACGGTCAGATCGTGGCCCAACGCCGACACGATCCTGACTCGGCGAAGAAGTCCCAACTCTTCAGAAGTCGATCCACGACTTTTCCAATCAGCACGGAGTTGATTGAAGTCGATCCCCGACTTAGTTGCCTGCCAAACGTACGCACGATAATCAATAATACGGCCACAAAGTATAAACTAACATAACACGCAAATATTACAAATTGGCAAACAACAATGTTGCAAATATATCGCACACGAGCAAATGTATACTGCATACAGTTTGCTACAAAGCTGACTAATCTACGATAGCAAAAATACACGTCATAGGATGTACTTAACTAGAAAAAAAATACTCAAGCGCCAAAGTACTCATTACTCAATCATCAAACATACCGCTCACAGCGGCCGCAGCTGTCAAAGCTCCCCAACCAAAGAATACGTCCTCCTGGTAGAGTTACCGCTCGTCTCGACGCAATGACGACGGCGTGTACACTCCAGCACCGACTTTACGGTCGCTGGGTCTTACATAAGCCTCTACACGGCTTTTACCTAAGCTGTATACAACAGCTACGCGTTCTACAGCGCGTCTCACACACAAGTGACAAGTAAAACGGGCGGGCTATCTACTCGAACTTCCCGCGCTTAAACCGGTTCTGACCGAACCTAGCCTAGCCTAGGTAAATTACCTGACACAAGTCATATGCCTACAGGATGACAAAAAAACAACGTCTGTGAAACAAACGGCCACAAGAGGCAGCAAAAAATGTCAGAAACGCAAATTCAACACAAAATACGGGATGATCGATCTCGCGTAATAAAATACGATTCACGCCTTCTGCACTACACGGCAAAATAAGGTCTTACATAAAATTCAACCGTGACAGCAGGTATGCTTAACGCGTTAGTGTTAGATAAATCATCAAAAACGCAGTTTACGTTAAGAACGTTATTATCGTATGCTAGCAAACCAGATTGTTTTTGCTACTCGGCAAGTTATTTTTTTCTAAATTGCATATCATGAACTTTTACATCATTTTAGCTGTAACCTTACGACTTTTTTTGCGCAAACCAAATTAAAGACGCTTGTAATTTAAAATATATTAAATATTTATTGTGCATATGCGGAGATCATCATCATCATCGACAACCGTGGGCTCAATGCCCGTTGGTGTCTGACGCCATTCTTACTATCGCTGCCCACCGCTGCCTATCTAGGGCAGCGTGGCTTAACTCCTGCAGGGTTGTCCCACACC
>Ga0209367_1007068_pt1 | contig 15489 bp, 14 predicted proteins | sample WorMetLIZISLAND2_FD_187412 | JGI IMG/M metagenome (GOLD analysis project Ga0209367, IMG submission 187412) | Marine gutless worms symbiont microbial communities from Max Planck institute for Marine Microbiology, Germany - Olavius geniculatus... ... | reverse complement strand
CCCCCCTAAATGACGCCCCTGCAGACATACCACCGCCTTAGTGAGCCACACTATGTTTGCACACACAACTCATACAGTTTGATGTAACCTTGAACAAGGTTTGCCATTTTTCTTCTACTTCTTGGTGCTCACATGTACTTGGTCAGTTAAAGAAACGAAAGATTTTTCTGTATGAGCTGTTAAGTGATGTGTGTAATTCAGCTGTTGTTTCTTTCTTGCGTTGACTATGCGACTTGCATATTTTCAGCATGTGTTTATGTGTTGTTAAAATTCAGATTGTTGAACGTTCACGAGATGCCTGTCATTTTGTCACTGTTACTTTTGACAACTGTGCAGTGACGCGATATTTACTGGCGTTTGTTTGAAACCAAGTGTTTGTTTGAATAAGTTCGATTGAGAGTTGGATTTGTATGAATTTCGAACAGCAAGGGCACGAATTTCTACGTAGTTTAAAAAGTTCTGGTTACTAGGGACACAGAAAAACGAACTTTTTACGAATTTTAAGATGCCAAGTCTCGAATTCTCAATCTGCGATTTAAACTCTGGCTTCACAATCGTGGCATTTCTTAATGGCCGGCTTTTGTTTTGGACTTGTGTTGCAATATGTAACACTGAAATAAACTGAGTATTTTTATTTATTCTTGATCCGGTGTGCTTTACTTGAACGACGTGAACGTGACTGTACATAGAACGAGAATGCCGAGTGTATTTTATGTACATGATCCGATAATCAAGATAGCTTTACCTTTCTGTAAAGAACTTACATTCCACCCTAAGAGTTGGTGTTGTGTTTTTCGAAGTTCCATTACTTTTCACTGCTTAACATGTTTTATTTTTGTGTGCGTATCAAGCAGCTGAGAACAAAAATGATTATTTTTGCTACAATGTTCTTGAGGGTTTGTGAAATTTTCAAATGTGTGGATCTGATTTGGAATCAGAGATCATTACATACATCCTGTCTCAGAAAAAAAACAGTCAAAATTGTTTTTCCCGCAACTTTGTCAAATGTTGCCTAAATTTGATAATTTTTGGCTCGAAGATGGCTAAGACGATGAAATCATGCACTGTGCACTCATTTTTCACCTCACGTAATTTGTGTGAACGCACTACCACTACCGTAAATGTTTGAAATTCTTGCATAACCCTGAGTTATTTTCCAAATAAACGATATAACGACTTAATTAAGCACAAAATAAATCTCAGTGTAAATTATTTAGCAGAATTCTAAGTTTGTGTAACAAATCGCTTTTAAATCGTCAGAATTTATGTCCAAAGTGGGCTCCGCATACAAAGGCAATGGCTGAGATGCAACGCCACTGGCTGATAGCGGAATCAACAAGCGGCATTCACTTATCAATTAGATGTGTTTAAAGCTCATCAGTCAGCTATTTTGTTGTCTGCTGATTTTACCATGAAATATTTAATACCACATAATTATTTAACCACGTGGCACCCTCTGTTAAATTGATAATGCAAATGTAAGCAATCCGATACAAATAACCACCACATAATGTATCAATTTGTAGCATTTGTGTTTCACACGGTAGTGCGTTGACATAAATTAGGTGAAGTGGTAAATAAGTGAACCTTACACAATTCTATCGTCTTGGTCATTTTTGTGCCAAAAATATTAAAAATTGGTGAAAATTTGACGAAGTTATGACAAAAAAAACAATTTTGACTGTTTTTGAGACACGGTGTAGATTGCAAATGTTTTAAAATAACACTACGTGATTCTGTGGAATTGTTATATCACACATAATTTTACCGTGATGGCAGTTTTCACTCGGGCCACATTAAAAAAAATTAATGTAATGTAATTATACTTGAGTTTTAGCGTAACCATCCCATTTTTATCATACTGTTCTAGGTTAGGTCAGTCGCCAAGAGCTTTTACCCGACTTACTGGGCTTGACGCCATGGAGACGTTGATGAATCAGCGCTTCCCGGTTTTTCCCGCCTTAAGCAAGTGCGTCCGTTTAGTTTTGGTATGCTGTAATTACTGTTGATCTATATGAGCTTTGTGTGTGCCTTTATTCTGTTCTGTCTTTCTGTTCTGATGTCGTCCAGTAAATAAACCAGGCGAACAGATTACTGTATCTGTTAATTAATTGAGTGAGACCCAGAGCAAAATGACGCTACGCCACATAGTGAATTCCATAGATGTAAAAAAACGTTTTTTTTTGCTTTTTTATTCTTGCCACTTTTTTACGTTTTAAACGTTTTTTTATTGTTTTCGATGTTTTTAAAAATTTTTTTAACATGCAATAAAAATCCCATCAAAAACTTTGAGAAGCACTTTTGAAACCACAGAAACAAATTAATAGGTCACAGTGATGGTAGTTTACTTAGTCAGTCCAAATATATTAAATAAAAAAGTCTCGTTAGTTTAGTGCTATGGTTTTATGACCACACGGTTCAATTGAAAGTAAATATGCAAATTTCTTTCTATCTAGACTATAGTTTCAGATATACTACACCTACAGCATTAGGCACTGGGCAAGAAATTGAACAAATTAATATGGCCAACGTTTTTTATCCAATGTTTTTAAACGTTTTTTTATTCATGCCACGTTTATTACGTTTTTCGACGTTTAAAATTTTTCTGGTGTCTCTATGGACCATATCTTTGACTGTTGATAGTTAGGGCTGCGCCGATTGATTAACCAATTACATCCGATTATTAAAATAACAGAACGAACAATCGAAACCACGTCGTCATAGCATGCATTACATTGGCAAATCAAACATCAATACTGCAGGTAGTAGGAACGAGACATATTCCAGCTATTCTTTAATTGAAAATACAATGTTTGTTATAGCCGAGCAGATGCAAGCACATAATCAAATTTACACATCTCTGCTATATATACATTCGTGGACTCCCAACTGGAACAGTTCTGTTGTTGGCAGCGTCAACTGGAGACGAAATTGGTGACAAGGAGCGAATCTAAGTAGAACTAGATTACACCTAATCTAGAGTGGAAAAAGCATTGAAATATAGTCCTACAGTTTACAAACATCATGAAACGTAGCAATTCCGGTAACAAAACGAAACTCGGTACACTGTCACACAGAACAATCAGTAAGTTAGGTATGATTAATGAAGAGGCTGAGGCCATAGAAAGAATGAGAGTTATTTTAACAGATTATGTGCGCCGACTTATTGATTCCTAATCCTACAGTAGTCTGAACTTGCAGCCCTATTGTTGGCGCCGTTAACGATTTCGTTTCTATCACAGTGTATTTATTATTATTCGTATTCTACTATTATTGATGAAACATTTTTGTAAGATGACATTTAGTATTACTCATCCTCATAATAGCAGAATAAGCCGAGTGAAATATGGGGCTGTTTTAAAACACGACATTGTAGCATTTGTCTTTGTTTTAGGCCCCACATCTCATCATCCGCGGTGATAAATATTATCAATATGCATCTTTAGTCAAAGAAAATTACAGTGGTAGTACCACTAACATGCAGTTAAGTAATCAGTGTTCAGTAATATAAGATGGACAGAGAAAAATACGATAGTAAACTTTAGTCTTTTAACACAATAAATAGGCCTACTTGAAAATCAGATATAGAAATCACGCAATATTCATGATTATATTTTTGTTTCTTTTTGTTCCACGATGTTATTAACTTAGTCCTATATTAAAAACGCTTAATAAAACACCAACAAAAATATATAACGTTAAAAATTTGCACACAATTATATAACTGTTACATAATAATCGGATCTCGACGTGTACGTAATAAAATCAGCCAACAAAAGCTGTGCAAATGGCTTAGTCAACAAGGTGTGACAGTAAAATGTTTTCTGTAAAGGCCGGTTCACACGAGCCGTGTTCACGGTAAACACGGGCGACCAAATTTTACGCCCGTGTTCACGGCATGTGTGTTGATTTTGTGTCCCGTGAACACGGACCGTGTCCACGGACCGTGAGCATGAGCCGTGTCATAGAGTACTTCATTAAAGTATTTAACAAATTTAATATAAAAATATTGTTTTTTTGTTACGTTTTTATCCATCACGATGTACATAAAACGAAAAAACACTGTTATTGGCTATCAAGACGAGCAATATGCTGGTGCAAAGATAGTCTATGAAAGACGTCTGAAACAGCTGAGTCTTTCACAGAGACAGACAGACGTGTCAGTAGACGTTTTTACAATAAAGCCTATCTGCAATAATACAAAATGCACAGAGAAAATCATTTAATAATAAACACTGACAATGACGTCGTATTTACGTTTTCCGCAATGCTGACAAAAAGAAAAGAAATTTTCTCATTGGTTTATATACCGTCTACACGGGCCGCGAACATGGGTGCGCTGTTCACACTACCCGTGTTCACGGGCCGTGTTGAGAAAAAAATGTTTTTTCTCAACACGGTCCGTGAACACGGCTCGTGTAAACCGGCCTTTAATCAGTGATTTCTGCAGCTAGTAGGAAAAGACCGCGTACATATTGCTATCAAGCTCCGTGATTCAGCCAAGCATTCGCTGGACGCCCAAATAGATCAGTCGATGAAGGAGCTATCACAGGTCGTCGTCATCCTGCAAATGTTAAACAACAATGACAGAAATATTGAAACACATCGTGGTACTAACAGACCTGGTTTGACATGATAATTCCCGCCTTTATCTACTTTGAGAATTCGTTACGTATTCAGCGACTAAATCTTTTTGCTGTGTTCATCTGTTTATCTGTTTGTCTGACTGTGTTCTCCAGACGCACTTGTGCGAATAAAGAGATATATTATATCATCGATTAGTGTGATGAGAAAAATTCAGGCTAGAAGGCTGCGCACAACTGAAAACAAGTAATTTGAGCAAAGCTCATGAGACGGGTGACAGCCTTAGTAGTTCCGGTTCACAGGTTGGGCCTATCTTGGTCTATCTCCATCCATTTCGTCGCAATTCACCCTTCAAATGTGCACAACAGCCAAAATAGCAAAAAACATTAACCCTTTATTTTGACGGTTCAAGATCATTCAAGGTCATCGGTGTTGACACCATTAAAAAGCTCGTCAATAGTGCTAGTTATGATAAGCAGCATGTCTGTGTCTATGTTAGTTAAGATGTGCTTGCTGAACATTTTTGTTTGCTACATGTATATATAATTGTAACTGACATTTGTCGGCGTTGCTCATCAGCGACGTTAAAGCTAATACATATATACTTATTACTGTGCCTATCTGCAACTGTTTTCACGCTAGACGAGCCAATAATCGTAAAATAACCACTCTTTAAGGGGGTACCCCTGTTTGATGCCCGCCTGCACAGGCCTCCTTGAACCTAGAAGGTCGGGATTTAGTCCGCTAAAATCTGCGTTTAATGCTGAAAATTTTATACGCATGTTGACTTGGTCTATCTCCAGCCATTTCGTTGCAATTCAGTCTCGAAATGTGTGCTGCAGCCAGAAACTGCGAAAAAAAATCACCAAAACCCCTATTTTGGGGGTTCAAAGTCGTTCAAGGTCATCGATGTTGACAAATCTAAAAAGACTGTTACCAGTACTTGTATATGATAAGCAGCATGTCTGTGCCTATCTGCAACCGTTTTCACACCAGACGAGCCAATATCGGAAATAGCGTCTTTTTAAGGGGAAGGTGCCCCTCTTTGTTGCCCTCGTTCAAGGGAACCATTTCACCCAAGGGCACGACATTTTGTCGCGAAAAACTAGTGTTCTTATGGCAGCCCACGTTGAAGATCTCGTAATCCTAGCTTGCGTCGTTTTGACACAATACCTCAGTATGACAGACGGACGGACGGACGCCTCGACGATGGCTAAGATGCGCGAAGCATTTTGCTGTCGCGCGTAATGAACGGATCAAAAAGTATACGAGAAGAAGTGCAATGGGCGCGCGTCAAAAACCGACAAATAGGCGGCAATATAGCACACGATGAAGACAGACTGATTACAAAAAAATAAAAAAATAAAGATGTATAAAAATAAACAAACGTACAAAAATGCTCAGTACATCATAAGAAAACGACCTTCATTTCGGTGAGAATTTTAAAACACTTTGATCGACTAGACATTTTTCTTCAGTGTGGTAAGCTTATTCAAAGCTGAACCGCGACAGAGGATACAACAAACAAACTTAGTACCACCTCACCTACAATATTTTGCCGCACTACCTTGCAAAATATGAATGCTAAATTGTCCACCATTACAGAAATGAAAATGCTTAACAGTTAATGTGCATCAGTGACAGTAATTACTTGTTAGTGATTTCACTGATCAACTTTACAGCATTTTTTGTGTTCAAAATTTCTGTCCTTAGCAAAGCTAAGCTGTAAGTCATGCACGCAAAATGCCTGTCTATTAATTAAAGCCTATTTTACACAGAAATTAACGTCTCACGCAGTGCACATTATCCTGTTATTAAGAAATGCGTGCAAATAAGAAAATAAGAAAACCATTAAAAAGAAAACGTGTGTCGCTGACATGCACAAGATAATGTTAGAAATATTGCTAGCTGCTAAACGATTAGAAATTTTAATCGCGATTAATTTTGCAATTAAAAATATCAATCGCAATTAATCTCGATTATTCGCGTGATAATTAATGAAAAACAAAACATTTTAACACCAAGAACAAATTGCTACTAATACTGACAAGAAGGTCTCAAATTCTTAACGCAATTTCAGTTACACTGTTCAGTCACGTTTGTAAGCAAAAAGTTCAATCAACTCTACACTTTTTATTGTCAGTTTCATTTTTAAGTCAAGATTTCCTCAACCAATTTCTGGACAGACAAGTGATTTAATCGTGATTAAACATTTTAATCACGATTAACATACGACGTATCTTAACACCTTGACTGCATGCTATGCAGCACTAGGCCCTAGTTAGAAATAGTAATTTCTACCCAGAAAAAAATTAATCATGCGCATAATCAACAATCGGTATTAAAACACTGCATACAGAGAAAAAAAGATACCAAATATCCATTAAGCTTCAGAGATGGCAAAAAGCACATACACATATGCACCATGTTAGCAGCTATTTGTCCCGATAAGCCTGTGTTTGATTCGTCCTATCTAGCTACTCAGCTGCCGTCCACATTCATATCCCATGCAAGCCACTTCACGAAAAATATGCATTTGCGTGCTGAACTATTTGTAAATGATAACTAAATATCTGTTGGGTGTACTGTTCACGTATAACACTAGAACCGTAATTAAACTAAAATCGCATGCGACTAAAGGCACCCACAAAGCGACGTAGTTGAACTGAACTGATACGGTTTAGTTTTTGACGAACTGGCCAATGGGCAAGCAGGCCGAGCCCATTCGTCATTGGTTGACGCGTACGAGCGCGTAGTCACTTAAGCCACCGACGCCGTTAGACAGTGCCTACTGCAATGCACTATACTGCTTGCCCATTAGTCAGTTCATCAAAAACCAAACCACGTCAGTTTATTTCAGTTCAGTTACGTCGCTTCGTACGCGCCTTAACGGGATGTTTACATACAAAACTAAAACCAGAACTAAACTATAAATCGCATGGGATTTAGTTAAAACATCATTCAGTTTAGCGGTTTAAGGCCGGTTTAAGGCAACGTTGCACGCCAGTTTCAGTTTCGTTCTGGTTGTCGTTTCACATGTAGACAGCGCCTGAGTCTAGCATGGAATACTCACGGCGACGCCATTGCTTTGAGTGGCATGATGCCTCGTCTCATCAACTTCAATGATAGGAGACGTCTGCACAGCAAAAAAGTAAACTTATTAAAACGATATTGTGTTTTTTCTTTCTTTTCTGTATCATTACTTTATTTTATTGTGTCTCTGTAAGTGTCCGTCTGTGTGCTGTTGTTCTGGAGAACAAACATTTGAATTATCATGTCCAAAACTGTACAATTGTTCGATATTCGTGAAACAGGATGGCCCAAAAAAGTAAGCCATTGCTCTTTGACCATATCTTTGCTAAATATTGACCAATTTTCACATTTTTTTTCACCTGTAGACTCTGTAAGAAATTTGCTACTCAGTGGCACACACAGCACACCTATTGTGTTGCTACATTACCTTGCAAAACATCCGAAAACTAACAATTTCTACAGACCGGCAGAAGGTCTAATAATAAATCTTTAAAGTATTTAACTGAAATATAGTAAGTGTAAAGAATAATGGAGGACATATTAAACATCTTTTCGAATAATTTGAACCGTTTCTTGCACACATTTTCAATGTAAATTAATGCTGGTTGGCAGCTATAATTTTGCTCAGTTAACTGCATGAGCATTGTATTTCGATTGTGCAGCCCTACAAGCTGTGCACTTTTTTGCTGAAAAAAATGAAAACTTACTCTGTAGCTATATGTGAACTTTTTGACATTTATTAGAATTTATATTTACCATCTAACTCAAATACTTTAAAAATTACTATTATACCTTCTGCCCATCTGAAAATATTAGTAGTTTTTAGATATGTGTTTTACAAGATAGTGTAGCGATATAACCAGTGTGATATGCATACCGCTGAGTAGCAAATTTCGTACATAGTCTAGTAATGAAAAAAGTGTGAAAATTGGTCAATATTTAGCAAAGATATGGACAAAATGCAATACCTTACTTTTTGGGCTACGCTGCATATTCAACTTTTTTATGCGTCACCGTCTGAATGGCATCAGACAGGACGCATACGTTGTTAACAACACCATTACTAAACTTAAGTTTGCAGATTTCATCGTTACAAATATCTGCCTGCATACTACTCCGGTTACTATGAAAACATAATATACATGCTGCACATGTTATGTACAGCATGTAAAGAAAAAACTGCATTCGTGACGAAAACACAAAGAAAGTGACGAAAAATAAACATACGTCAGACACGTGCACTGGCAGGAGCGTACATTTAGGGGTTTCTCAATTGACCCCCCTATGAAAAGTGAGAAAACATGGAATGGAAAAAATCTACCATAGGTAAAAAACGGAAGCCAGGCCAGAGAGAATAAATATTCTGCCACAGGTGCACTTTGGACCCTCTTTTTACACTTCTTACAGATACGCCCTTGTGCATTGCATGTCATGGACGACATTTATAATCGTATTTTCCAAAACGTAAAAATCTCTCATCATGCAAATAACCAATGATCAGTATTAGAGCTATAAGCTACGCTAAGACACACGTGTTCAGATAAAAAAAAGTACCAAGTATCCTGCAATCTTTAGTGTTGGCAGAAAAACACGCAAACACACCGTCTTAACAGCCACCTTCCACAAAACTAACTCAGTGGCGAATCCAGAAATTTGGAATAAAGGGGGGGGGGACGGACGGGTAGAGATGCGGTCTGGGAAAAAGGCTGTGCACCTGCCCAAAAAGTTTTGAAAATTTTATGCAAAAATAAACAAAATAATGCATTTTATGCAACATTTTTACTTGTTTTAAGATGCATGCAGTCAGTAGGGGGGAGGGAGAGGGCGGCCGATCCCCCCTTTGAATCCGCCACTGAACTAAGTAACTAAGTGGTTTTAAAATTATATAACTTTCACAGCATAAAAGTCCCTATTATTGTTACTACTATTATTATACGAAATCACCGAAAGTATCGGTTAATAATATATAGCACAAAATAGTATATGACTGGCTATTGCATCAGACGTTATAACAAAGTGGTCCGTACGTCTGTCACACCCGTGCATTCTGGACGAAATGAGATTCAATTTGACAGAGATACTTGCCCGACCGCAAGTAACATTTTATTCAACAAGGATCCCCGTCATAGCAATTATGCCAATAACATTGGCCTATGTTAATAGACTATTATTACTTCACGGCGTTTCATAAAAAGACACTCTTTTTCTTGCTTTTATAACTCAGTTAGATTTCGTGCAAATTGATCGCTATTTGAGTGAATTATGAAAGAAAGAAAAAGGGTGCCATTTTTATGATAAAGCATGTATTATATATTGCTGTTATCGTTATTATTAACTAATAGGCTATTATAATTGTTATTATTATCACACTATATTAGACCTATTGAACTGTATTCAGCAATTAAAAATAATTGTTAATACTCTACAAAAGACTATGAGATTAGTACCACCATATTTATTGTTGTTCTAAGTATTAACATTTATCACTTATTAGTATTTATAGACTAGTTCTTGATAAATGCTCAATCGGTTTCACTGGTCAGCAATGACGTAGCCAGGAAAAAGTTATGGCGGCTTGCAGGTTTCAAATTTGATCGACGAGACCCAAAGAGTCGACTCAAAAATCGAGGCTAAATTGACCGAGAGCGAAAGTGGGTTCTTGGAGAAAAGGTCACCGGTTAGAAATCTGGCAGAGCATTGTGAACTTCCCCATCAATGACCACAAACAAATTTTGAACGTAGAAAAAAATCCAAAACTCATTTTGAGTTTGCAAATATCGTTAAATTTCACTGCAGATACATGCATTTAGAACTACCGGTACATAAATTCATCTAGAATTAACCAGTAAAAATTCGTGACATAGAACTGGACGTAAATGTAGGTATCCCAAAAATTTCGTTTACACAAAATTCAAAGTAATTGATGCATCTCAGTAAAAATGATTTGAGAATAAAAACTAGAAAGCAGTCATAGCCCGCAGGTACCTCCGCCAAGGCAATGCTATTCGCCAGGTGGCGTCACCATATTCACTTTGCCAGTGGTTCCCTTATGCCCCCTTTAACACAATGGTAAAAAAAATTTCAAAGCGATCCAGAATCCAGAATTCCTGCCGGATCACGCCCAAAATTGAACCACTTGTAGTTTATGCCATGCCCAATACACCCTCAAAATTTCAGAAAGATCCGTCCATAACTTTTTGAGTTATCTTGGTCACACACAGACAGACAAACAAAAACCGGCAAAAACATTACCTCCTTGGCGGAGGTAACTACAAATAACTATGCATGCAGACAGAAACCAGACAAACGCAGTTTGGAACACAAGGCTCCTTAACCACAGAATCATGGACCCCTCGGGCCCTGCAAAGGGGATTCCACCCTTCAGTGTCCCCTGCCTACAGCCGCTGCTGGCCAGAAATTACGTGTAATTGATTGACAGATAAAACGTACTTCCTTAAAACCTACTTTTCCCCTGTCTTTTTTCTCGTCGTCGTCTTTTCGCTCGCGGCGTCGCTTCTCGGTCTCGATGCATTCGAAGAACTCTTGCTCGGCTTTCGTGACCAGGTCAACGTGGTCCTCGTCTCCATCGGCTTTGTGGTCCGCTTCGTCCTGCATAACATATCACACAGAGGTGCAGTTGCATTTATAACTCTTTCGTCAACAATTAATTGTGTTCTAATTTTTATTCAGAAGTCCTACATAAATGACGTCATGCACGCGCCGGGGGAGGGCGTTCACGATACTGTGACGATGTGTGACGTAGGGGAGGGGGTAAAAGGCTGCGTGACGTCACGCACGTCACACCTGCGGCAAAACCGTTTCGCGTGGTTTTGCGTGTAAGTTGATTAGACAATTTTCACAGCAGAGATCATTTCTACATATCAGAACTTTGATATACTACGCTTAATTGCTTATGTTCCAAATGTGTCAAAACATACAAAAAATTTGCGTCGTGTTTCAAACTCATATAGATCTGTAGGCTACACTACAGACTGCAAGGGGGGAGGGTTAAAAGTTGGTGACGTCATACTGGGGGGGTCCAGAGCAGCGTGACGATACGAGACGAAGGGGGGATAGGGGTAATTTTTCCCTAAAATTGCGTGACGTCATTTATAGACGACCTCTCACAAACCATAGTCAACTCAATCAACTCAGCTTTTATACCTCTGCGGTAGGCAAATCAAGTATCATTCTGTCTGGCTGCGGTTAAGATTGGGCACATTCACCCATGTTGGGTGGCATGGCAGGTGACACTGTGGAATCCCATATGGCAGGTGACGCTCCGTAGCTTTAAGATGGATTTCCACGAACAGCCAAAAATCACGCAGTTAATCATCAACAAGTTGTAAATCTCTGAATCAATTTGCAATAGTAATAAATTAGTAGCAGCAAAAACAGGTGTGGTTGCTACCTTTTCATTTGCGCACTGGGCCCATGAAGTGGCCTCAACGCTGGGTGGCCGCTTATGTGGTCGCCCTCCCCGCAGGTAAAGGTAAAGGCTACCTTTTCATTTTGCTGGCTTTTTAACGTTCGTTCCTTCAGCTTCAGCTCGCGGTGTCTGGCCTCCAGGATTTTCTCTCTGCGTGCTTCTCGTTCGAACATCTGCAATAATGAAAACACACCAAGCGTACCAGTACCAAAGCTATAGCACCATCAGTATGCAATGACACAACCCTAACCTGTTTCTTTACATATCAAGTTTATGCCTAGTGTACGTACTGATAAATTTATAGGCATTGAGAAGAATGCTTGAGGCTTCATGGCAGCATTCTGTGCTGTGATGGTGACGCATACTATTAAAAAGTATTAAAGAGTGGGTGTAGCTCTTTATAAAAAAACTCATCTCAGAGCTATAAAGCGCTTACAGCTCTAAGCCTGTAACTTGTTACACCAAAAAACTACAATCCAAGATATTTATTGAAAAGCAATCACCGACAGCTGACACGATACAATGCAGCATTATTATCAAGAGTTAGGACACAACACAATTAGCACGATACTATACAAAACCACAAATAAACTTCCTTACAAATAAACATAAAAAAATTAGTCATCAAAACTTTTGAGCTTATTGAAAATGCAGTATAGTATGGGCAAAAAAGTGGTCAAAAGAGTGGCAAATGCTATTCAATTACGACAAGTGTAAAGTCATGCACTTCAGCAAAAAACACAATCTTTTCAATTACCATCTGAAGAACCACCAGCTAATCAGTGTCACTCAGGAAAAGGATTTGAGTATTCTGATCACGGACGACTTAAAAATCTTGCAACAATGCAGACAAGTTTACAGTAAAGCCAGCAAAATGTTGGGAGTAATAAATAGATCTATTGTGCACAAGTCCAAAGATATACTTCTCAGTTTGTACATATCTCTTGTACGGCCACACCTGGAATACTGCACAGCAGCCTGGAGCCCACATTACGTGAAAGACAAAGTTTTACTAGAGAAGATACAGCACAGATTTACTTGTATGATCGTGGGAATGAAAGAACTTCCATATGAAGAACGTCTTCGACGTCTAGGATTGTGGACATTGGAAGAGCGCCGAGTTCGTGTTGATCTCATCGAAGTGTACAGAATGTCTAAAGAGCTGTCAAAAGTAAAATTTGACTACTTCTTCGAATACGCCACAGACTCCCGAACTCGTGGTCATCATCTGAAGTTAAAAAAAGGAGAGTTCACTTAGATCTGAGGCAGCACTTCTTTACAGAACGAGTCATTAATATTTGGAACTCTCTTGATGATCAGACAGTGTCATCTACTTCACTGAACAGTTTCAAGTAAAATCTCAGCCGACTACGGAATAAAGGCCAACTACAGATGGATCCTGTATAGTTGACAACGGCTACCGATCCTTGAGGCCGAGCTGGGTGTCTGGTGAGGTCTCGTCCAGGTACGATTCCAGGTACGAAAATGTGAAATAAAGAATGGAGTGGTGCAATATCTCTGCTGAACACATAGTTTTATTAAGTTAAAGTTAATGCAAATCAGGAAACCGCTTGACTGCATGTCACTTTAAAAGTAGTAACAAGTAATGGAGACGTGTCTCTGGATAACTTTAACATTTAAATCCTACGTGCAAATTGTGCACAGTAAATGAAACTTTATACGGAAACTACAGAAAAAATGTTATAAGTTATTAAAACTGTCTCGAATTTTAAAAGTTCAAAATCACCCACGGCAGTGATAACGGATTTCTCGTTGCGTTGAACGGAGTAGAGCGACGAAGAGACTTCAAGTAAAGTTGTAGTTCCACTCTGTGAACCAGTCGCCAGCAGCACACCCTGGTCATGTGCCCGGATGCTGTGTAGTGTCTCATCACAGACCTGTATACAACACCCGGTATTATTAGGCCGCTCGTACAGTGTATGCAGTAACGAAAAGCCTCATGTTTTCGCTTTGTTTTTTTTCTACGTTATTTTTATTATTTTTTATTTTCCACTTTTCCTCTAAGACCAGAGAGCAAACCAAGACCAAAACTGGGAAAAGGACCAGTGGCAGATCGAAAAATTGGGAATAAAGGGGTGAAAGGGTAAGCGATGGGGTCTGAGGAGGGAGCGGAACCCCCTATGCAAAAAATGTTTGAAAATTCTATGCAAAAATACTGCATTTTCCGTACAAAATTTTTACTTGTTTTGAGACGCCCCCGTGCCCCCCTGAATCCGCCACTGAGAAGGACGACCCTAACCTGAAATGAATTGAGGCCAAATTTCAGCAAGATCTGTTAAAAAGACCAATTCAGATCAATCAGAAGACCGAACACGGCGGAATTCAACTACTGGTTGCTCTTATCTTTCACAAACTGAAGCAAAAGTGATGATAATAATGCATACAAACTGTGTAGGACAGTCAAAACTGACAAAGTGCAGACTAAAATTTTAATGGGTTAATTTATCTAACAATTTATCTACTGATTAATCGTTAATTTCTACAATCTCGTGCTGCAACTACTAATACAGAAGGTTCTGTAGGAGAGTGCTTTGGCCGACCGTGACACAAACTGTCCTCTGTCTGTTTGTCATCTGTAACGCATGTATTGTGACTATATGGTACATCGTAGGGGTGGGCAATGGTACAGTACAATTGGATGGGGCGATGATGTGTTCCTATAGTCTGTCAATAGCAACCATGTCGCTATGTCCGGCGATTTAGCCACAACTTTCAACAATGCAGAGTTGCTGTCTGCATTCACTGCGAATGTGCGGCGACTGTTGACGGCACGATGTGCGAATGGAACAGTGCGGCCAAAACAGTAATAGCGGCTCGCCGGCTTGTTTCACGGTCGGCCCTCCCTAGCGACAGCTGGACTTGAAGCCAAGTACCTGTAGGCTGAGCACTGGACCACTCTGCTTGTACATGATGTCCCAGACGTCAAGACTTCCGTCCATTTTGGTCGTGTAGAAAACGGCCGGACGAACCGGGTTCCAACAGCCGTCGGTCAGGTACGACATGTGGTTCCTGCACACAGCCATAGCGTATAGGACCTACCATTACGCATGTATTATCATAAAAACATTATACACCACTCACACCTCTGTGCATCATCATCATCATCATTTCTGGCAAGCACCACTAACAGTGCGTAGCGCCGAACGTAGACATCAATCTCCAGAGTGGACGGTTCTGCGCCAGGTCAACTGCGTCGTCCATATTGAGATTGCTGGATTTCAGATCCTGCTGAATGGTTTTCATCCATGTAATACGAGGACGTCCCAGTGGTCTCCTCCAGTTTCCTGCGGGGGAAGCTGTTAAGATCTGTTTTGTATCTGTTTCATCACGCATTCGTGCAATGTGTCCGAACAGGGACATGCGCCTTGACTGGACTATGGCTGAGAGATGGGGTTGCTTGGTTAACCTTCTGACTTCGTCGT
>Ga0209367_1007067_pt1 | contig 15490 bp, 13 predicted proteins | sample WorMetLIZISLAND2_FD_187412 | JGI IMG/M metagenome (GOLD analysis project Ga0209367, IMG submission 187412) | Marine gutless worms symbiont microbial communities from Max Planck institute for Marine Microbiology, Germany - Olavius geniculatus... ... | reverse complement strand
ATATATATGTGTGTGTGTGTGCGTATATATATATATATATATATATTTGCTGTTTTAAGTAATTTAAACGTTAATTCTATTTTCAATTCGGCGAACTGATAGAAGCAATGCTAAATTTGCTACTTTCAGTTCGGGGAAAACGGATAATGCCCGACGCCGCCGGGCCGCTGCTGCCTCTGTCACTGTCAGAAGCTGAGCTGGTCTCACGACACTGCAGTCACTGACACTTCCAGACTTACCCTGTCAGCAGTCGACGGTCTGGCAGGACTAAAATGTAGCAGAAAGTTAACGAACTACCTAATGAAGTTGAAATAAATAGATCTAAGTTGTGCAGTAAGATTTAGGTCCATGCTGTAAGTACACGAGCTGCAGGTGGTCCAATTTTGCCATTGTCCAGCTTAGAGTAAACTGAAAGATTTTTAACTTCTCAGTATTTAAAAAAATATATGAATAAGAATTGAGGCACTTAATCATTTTGTCAGTCCATCTTGTATGAAGAAAGAACTTTGCTTTGCACAAGTCATGGTAGATCTATAGGCCTAGCGTCACTCTCCACCTGTGCAGCTTTCATCTCAGCAGCCAGCGCTGGTAACGGGGAGTTTACTGGAACTTAGAGTTAAAGGTCTCAATATTTTTTTTACTTTTTGAACTTTTTTTAGTGAATCTATTCACCATCTCTAATGCAGTGGTGGGAGTGTGAAATTAATAGCAGCGCGGCTGAAATGATTTTAGTAGCCCAATTAGCTGTGCTTCCGATCGCCGAACTGCTTTTTGTAAATGCTGATTCTTTCGACTCAGTTCGGCGAACTGACGATAGAAATTTTGGTCACCGATCTTTCAGTTTGCCGAACTGATCATAGCGTTGAGCTAATTTAAAACTTATTTGTATATTTACGCTTGTTTGTAGTTTTATTACTTTGACCTGCAGTGAATTATTTTTTTTTTATTTTTTGTCAACTAATGCTAAAAATAAGTGTATGCTGTCAGGCTATATTGGTGTATTGTATTACTGCATTATATTGGCTTTGCTTATACTATCATATGAATTTAGTTATTGCTACATTGCAATATTTTACAAATGCACATTGCTATTGCGGCGGCAAATGTTGCAAGTGACAAATGTCGCGCATGAAGCAAGTGTAATACACTAATGCGGCGGTAAATGTCGCTATCCATACTGCACACTTTTACCACAGCAAATATCGCGCGCTTATTGGCAGAATTGTATGTTAAGCAGCAATAATTGTCACACACTTTTACAATCAGTGACAGATCAGCAGATGCTCTCTCTTTCTTCTCTTTTTCATTGATCCTGCAGTTTTCTGTCACGCTTCGTGTGAAGCCAGTATACACGGTGCCATCCATCGACGTCGACATCTACGACGACTTTGCATTCACCCACAGCTGATCTACTATATCAGCATGCTATATCAGCTAGCCCTCAGCAGCTATACAGCATTGCTGTCTCGTTCGTTCCCTGCGAGCACTAGTTACAGAGCTACTAGTAGCCTACTTTAAGCACTTTTCAACCTACATGTAGGCTTAAAACAGAGGTTCATCTCAGCCTACTGCACCTAGGACACGTCGGCAGTCGCTCGTCAGCGTTAACTGAGCGTTTTTAATTCACACTTAGTTAATCTACGAAAGCATATTTCGACAAACTGCATTTTACAAATGTTCCAAATTCAAAGAAATCACCAATTTTTACATATTTTATAATGGTCCAGATGGTTTTCGCAATAGGCCTAACTCGATTATGAGTGGACTGTGAAAAAACATAAGACAACCTATAGGTAAGTTGTTTACCACCGCATTAGTGTATTTTGCCACATAGTGCGACGACATTTGTTGCCGCAGTAAATTTAGCCTTTACAAATAGTAACTTTTTATTGATTTTAGAATTGTGTGTAAATTATTGTTTTATCAGATGAGGTTGGTGCCATTGTCATCGACATTGGGTCTTCTTCATTCAGGGGTGGTTATGCTGGTGAAGATATGCCGAAAGTAAGATAATAGTTTTTGTATTTATTAATACTAGCAAAGTAGCCCACCCGTAGCCTACGGGTGGGCTACTTTGCTAGTGAAATGAATGCACGCAAGAGTCTGGGAGGAGCTGTATGCAGTACGTGGTACGCAGTCGAAATAACGTGCAGAGGGCGCCACTGATCAAGTGGTCAGCATGAGCCGGCACACGTCGCAGAGACTATGAAATTCATGGCAGGCCTTAGGCTGGGACCTTTAAGTGGTCGTCATTCACCAGATGTCGCCAAAAAAGCTGAGCACTATACTGACGAACTTGACAGAATCAGCGGGAAAAGAAGACCCGGCAACTCGACTCCCGCCCCCTCAGGATGCTCAGGGGGCAGGTGGGGGCATGTACCCAAGGCCCAAGGACTCAAATGCCACGGTCGGGGTCTGCAACCGTGCAACAGGGAAGGTGCTAGAGGGAACTGACAGACAGACAAACAGACTCGACGCGCATTATAGTAAGATAACATGACTACATTACTTTGCATAAACAACGTTTTTCAGTTAGATTTTGAGAAAAATACACACTGCCATATTTGCACGGTTAAATATTGTATCTTGCAGCTAAAGTACTACACACACCATTGCCATTTATTACTACTGAGCCCAGAAGCTGATACTCATTTTACCATCCCACGGAGGGTAGAAGGCTGAGTCGACCTAGTTGGCTGGCTTCGTACCAAGATGGTTTGCCTGATCGTAGACAGCCACCCATTTAAGTGCTAAGTTACTAACTGGGCTCATCATAGACTAAATTTGTTGATTCAACTTAATGTACTAATGCTACATCATGCCATCATGTCATACATGTCATAATTTTTTGACATTTGACCATCAGCAGAACAAACTGAAAGCAGCACCGCTGCTATTGCTTTGAGTACTACAAATACAAATATGAATACTCGGCATCCAAGTAGTTTTTGACATTTAGTTTTATGTATTTTTGCTAATGGTTGAGCAAAAATAATAATAGCAGTAATGCTTGTATACATTTATACAACTGTTTATAATGCAGGCGGACTTCCCATCGGTGGCAGGACTGATCGAAGAGTTGGATTCCCAGATGGATACGGACAACATTTCCAGTCAAGGTCACAAGGAGAAGAAGTACTACATCGACACGGTGAACATCAAAATACCGCGGAAGGGAATGGAAATGACCGGCTTCCTTAGAGATGGAATGAGTATGTTTTCGCTATCGATATATCGCATTGAATTTTTCGATATATTGTGATATTTTTTATATATCACGATATTTTTGATATATCGCGACATTTTACGCAACAGGTTTATATATTTATTATTGCATTACCAAAATAACGAGAATAAACAGAGAAAACGACAAACTAACCGAAGCAAACTGACTATAGTGTCGTAATTTAACGACACTTATGACAGTCTATAGTTATTAAGTTCACTGACACATTTTAGTACCTGCATAAAGCAAACTGGCTTGCTGAACGTTCACGACTTATTCTTGTGCTTGTATAAGAGTTACATGCTTGTCATTTTAAAAATGTCAATATTGATATTGATATCGTGATATTTTCAAAATATCGTATCGATATTGTTATTGTATTGAAATTGAGATCCTGATATTGAGTCACCACTAGTACCTAATATTGTTTTTAGTTTTATATAAATACTCAAGTGGAGTAACTTACAATTTCCTGGCTTACATTAACTGATTTTTGCAGGAACATCGAGACCCACAGCAGGGACCAGAGAAAACATTCTCACAGGGTCTCTATGGGGAGAAAATGTTTCAGTTTTGCTTTTCAGAATGGCACATTCTTGTGTATTTGATATCCTGAGTGCCGGTGGGACCCCCAAATGTCATGGGACCCGAAGAAAATTTCCCCCCTTTTTTGTTGGGCTTGGATTTCTGCCACTGTTGGTGCTGTTAGTTTTAGGTATTCCTGAACTTTTTCAAGAACATATATTTTTATGATCATCAGTTTATCGTCAATTTTATTTTTATCATTATACACGTATAGTGCTTAGATTTTGTAGCTAAGGCAGACAGTAATACTATGCCTGCAACATTTAATCTTCAAAATGATATTTTCCAGCTTTAACGACTAATGATGCAGTTATTTGGTATACTTTTTATGACATGACCTGCTATTGCTTAGTGTCCGTTTAGTATCATTGGTTCCAGTCTTTGTAATTATGTTGTGCTGACATTGTTTTTAAATGTTGAACTTTTCTGAATAATGAGTAATATGTTGTAACTTGTTAACTTGTTGCTGCGTACAATAGTTGAAAGACTATATACCACAAAATTCAAACCTTGTGTTACCTAATCGTGATGACACACTGGCCAGTTTCTGGCGCCTGTTTCTGGTACTAGAAACTGGTCAGTCTGTCATACTTTTCTGATGCCAGAAACTGGCACCAGTTAGAGCATGTTCAATTTCATGCGCTTAACCAACTGGAAAGCTGAACTCTGATTGGTCAGTCTGAGCAGATGATGACACCACTCATTTGTTTGTAAACAAAGATGAAAGATGAAGTGGAGTGATGAAAGCATTTTTCAACTAATAGAACAGTACGAAAAAATGAATTTCTGTATAATGTGTCAATAAAGACTGTCATGATAGAATCTTGAACAAAAGCGTACATTGCGTAATTGACAAGTTGGCTGTTTTTTTTTCTGGCGGTATCATTTGCTGGCAAATTGTGTCATGGTTTCTGGCACCAGAAACTGGCACCGGAAACAGGCACCAGATAATGGTCAGTGTGTCATCAACTTAAGTGTGTTTTATTGTTTTCCAAACTTGTATCACTAATGCCTCTTCGGAATGAAAAATACAATGTCGATAAGTTTGTACCATTTCTTCATGGTCTTTGAGTGAAATGTTGGTTGGTCAGTTGCTTGCTCTGTGTATTGTGTATGATAGTTGAAGATTGGGAATTGTTTGAGAAGTTTATGGATCACTTCTACGCACGACACATCAAGTCTGAGTCCGAGTTACATCCGCTGCTCATGTCAGAGCCGGCTGTAAGTCTGTCGCTGTATCAGTCGATCAATTGGAATGTTGGGCCATGAAAAAACATGCCACTTTACATTTGTCTATATTTTTGCCAGTTATTGACCGATTTTCTAAATTCTTTGACTGGCACACTCTGCAAACACTTTGGCCCACCCTGTACATTAGTATAGCTTTTTTCATTCATTGTGTTTAATTACTGACTAGTTGCTGTTGATCTTTTTTTTAGTACACTAGCGTGGCTAAATGGTATGACGGTATCTCAGAAACGGTGAGAGGTAGTGTTAAGGTTGCTATTGATCACTAATAGGAAGTCGCATAAGCCCTTTCAGATGACATGAAAGTCATCGACCTTGGATGTCCTTAAAGGCCAGTATGCGCTGTTGTGGCTAAACGGTACGTTGTATCTCAGACATGCTAGAGACCGAGCCAAAGTTGCTGATAATCACTAATAGATGTTCACATTTGCTGTCTTTTGGACACCGGCATACTGCCGGCCCACCCTAGCGACTGCTGAGTTTTTTTATTGTTTGTAGCGGATCTTAATTTCAGCTGTTCCTGTGGTGTGTGTTGTTCTAGTGGAACATCAGGGCCAAGCGTGAGAAGCTGACGGAGTTGATATTCGAGAAGTACAACTGCCCGGCATTCTTCTTGTGCAAAAATGCAGTTTTGTCTGCGTATCCTTGATCAGAGCTACAAACTTATATTAATGTTTGTCATCATCTTTGAATAGGCTCATAGGCTGAAACGAAAACTTATGGGTTGTATAAATTTATCAAAATACAACTCTTTATTTAAATTGGCTGACAGTTATTTTGAAGATGGCAGCAACGGTTGCCAAAGTGTCAACAAATAATTTTAACTATTGGAACTTGTATTTTGAAGAATTTATTTAACTTGTTTATTCTCATTAGAATTTGCTGCATTTTAATCAATTTGTAATCTCATTTTGGCTCATTTTCTTTCTTTTTTATTGTGCATGTTATTATGTGCATATGTTTGTGTATTTACAAAAGGTAGAGGAATCAAATTATAATCTGCTGCTATTGCAGTAATTCGTACCTACTTAGTTACTTACTTGTTTACTTTTTTTGTGGTAGCTTATTTTCACTACGGAATAAGCTCACAATCTGTCTCTTGCTGAAAGCTGCTTATGCTTAGAAATTGTTTTTTAGCAGCACATTAAATGTTTTTACTCGTGACATTTGACATTATGGCATTCTGTTGGCCGCATTGTAGTAGTATTAGTTGTTGTTGTCGTTGTTGTCCTTGACATGCTATGGCAAGCTTTGCAAATGGTCGTTCGACCGGCCTGGTGCTAGACAGTGGAGCCACTCACACTACAGCAGTGCCTGTCTATGATGGATACGTTCTACAGCAAGGTGAGGAGCTCAGACTAATGTTAATGTTATGTTAATGTTATTGAGACAGGACGCAGTTGCTAGTCACTGGCACATGGCTTGGAAGTGCAATAGTTAGAATGTTGGACTTGCAATCAAAAGGTTGTGGGTTAAACTTTTGGTTGGGTCACTATCAAGTGCTTGCTACTTGGAAGTAGCTGTTTACATGCTTGTGGACAGGTAAACAATCTTGGTATATAATTAACTACCAAAGTCAACTCCGACTTCCATCTTTCCTAGGTGCATAAACCACGTACCAGCTTGTCCGGCTGGGGTTAAGGTGGGGAGAGTCTTTACCTGTGTCAGATGGCAGGTAACACTGTGTGATCCCATATGGCAGGTGAAGCTCTATAGCTTTGAGATCATTGAGGTGGATTTCTTTCTCCATGGTATTTGAATTCTGGATAAATGTTGGTCACTTTTTTCTTCGGATGTGCCAAACCCTTGGAAGTTCATCGAAGTCTATCATTTTTGGAGCTCCTGATGTATGCTGCATATAAATAAACAAACCCAAAAATGTTATATAATTTTTTTAAATCATCTTCATCGTATGTACTTACACAGTTTGCAGTATTGTGTGTTTTATTTTTTGTGACATTTTATGGTCATTGTATTCATGTATTACATTTTTATGCGCGAGAGCTAGCATAGCTATAGTGCATATTAGCTATGGTAATTCTGTCTGTCTGTCCATCCGTCTGTCCATCGTGACCCAGTACTTTTTCAAGCCCAGGTGAGATAGAGACTTCGGGTTTACACCATATGATAGCTTAGAGTCTCTATTAGGCCCTATTTCAAGACAAAATTTCATGCCACTGGGTGAGGGGGATCCCCAGGAACGAGGGAGTGAAAGAGGGGCCCCTCGTAAAAACACGTTATTGTCTGTCCAGTGCAATGCATAGCATTGGACAGAGTATAAAATCACCTGAGCGTCCCTGCGTGCGTCCTTGCGCATGCAACATTTCTTAAGCTATCTTCCTTCCAACTTTCCTTCCCCTTCTCCGTCTCCTTCCCCTTCCCTTTCCCATTTTCCTTTCCCTTCCCCTTCTCCATCCACTTTTTTTTCCCTTCCCCTTTCCCTTGCCCTTTCCTCTTCTCCTTTTTCCTTTCCCTTCCCCTTTCCCTTTTGCTTCCTCTTCTCTTTACCTTCCGCTTTCTCTTTACCTTCCCTTCCTCCTTCCATTTCCCTTTTCCCTTCCTGTACAATTTGAAATTAAACTGTTTGTTTTTTTTTCTACCAGTTTAAACAGCTCACTGATTATATTTATATGGACATATACTGTAAACTGTCAAAATGCATTGGACAGACTTCATGTTCATATGAACATCATCTTGTTTTACTGCTATTCGCTCATCTGCCGTGAAAATGGTTGCAGATAGGCGCAGACATGCTGCTTATCATAACAAGCACTGATTACGAAGTTTTTAGGAATGTCAACATTGATGACCTTGAATGGCCTTAAAACCTCAAAATAGGGGTTTCGGTTTTTGCGATTTTTGACTGCAGAAGAGTGAATTGAGACAAAATGGATGGAGACGGACCAAGATTATCTGCAAACAGGAACTGCTGTAGGCTGTCGCACATCTCATGAGCATTAGCTCAGATTTTTTTTATGTATTGTTGCAATCCAGCCTTTTAGCTGCAACACAAATGAACACTTTTTTATTTATTATTGTTTGTTGTGACAGCAATTGTGAAGTCGCCATTGGCTGGAGACTTCATTAGCCTGGAGTGTCGTAAGCTGATGGAGGAGTTCAAGATCGACTCAGTACCAACGTACATGATTGCCAACAAAGTCAGCTATTCGTACCCTACATATATTGATAATGTATTACATTGCATTGTATTATATTCAATTGTATGGCATCGTTTGCTATACCAGTATTTAGTTTTGCAATTTGAAAGGACTTCTGTTATTTACCAATTTGTTTGTGTTTATTTTTGGTTACTTACGGTTGAGTCAGTTCGTTTCTTATTAGTCCGCATATCGTTTTCGGAAGGACTTCTGTTTTACTGCAGATGTTTTTTTATTTTTTCTCCCGACGCGAGATCTCCGAGATGCGTGGGCTGACCAGCATGAAATTTTGCACGATGGTCAGTAATAGGCCCTATTTTATAATGCCGGTCCAAAATTTTGGGGGCACACCCCAAAAAAATAATTTTGGGGGCGAAAAACATGCAAAATTCAGCCCGATTTCGGACGACTGCGAAGTTCGGCGGCGAATATCTCCGAAACGGATGAAGATATTCAAAATCGGATAGTCATTCCGTCTATGGCGATTCCTCCTGCATTAGGCGAAACAAGTCCGGTGAAGTTTGGTCCAGTGACCTTGGAGATTTAGATGTTGAATTGTACCCCCTTAAAGCGCATTTTTTGGAAGACCATATTTCGACCCCTAGGGGGTGCTGCGCCCCCAAATTTTTACACGCGCTAGAGAATGACCAAGTCTTACTAGCGCACCCTCCACCGGGGACGGGGCTTCCCTTACAACTTTTTTCAAAGGGGAGTCACAAATTGGCTTAAAATGCAGTAAAGGAGCGCTTATAACTTTGGAGTTAGGGGGTGTAGCCCGACAAAACTTTGGCACGAGACGCGGCTCTAGGTTGGGGTGTTAACGCAAGTACGAAATTTGGGGGCACCGCCTCCCTTAAAATTTGGGAGGGCAAAAAACGTCCAAAATTTAGTACATTTTACGACAACTTTCGAGTTTGACCGCGAATATCTCTGGAACCGATAAAGATAGCGACAAAATCTAAACGGCGTTGATGAGAGCGATCCTTTTGGCGTTGAACAAAAAAAATTTTGTGAAATTCGGTCCACTACGGACAAAGTTATAAGCGCTCATGTTGACCTACCCTAAGTCGACAATGCGAGTTCGGCGTATACCAATGCATTTGAGTTCAGGCCACGTGACTTTCATGCCAGGGAAATTTTACCCCCACCCCCTTAATTTCCACCAGTCGGACTTAGGGCGCCGGGCGGACTCACGTTGGGCTTTGCCCCAAATTTCTAGTTTATTTTGTGACAGAACAACGGTGACAATTTTTACTACTGCTGCTACAATCATTACTATCGATACTGCTACTAATACTACAAATACCATTACATGTACTACTCCTGCTGCTGCTGCAAATATATATGTGTTACTGTTGACAGGAGGCGGTGGGTGAGGGTCAACCTGCCAAGTGGAAGAAAAAAGAGAATCTACCGGAAGTTCATTCGTCTTACCACAACCTCATGGTGAAGGAACTGATGCAGGACTTTGCAGCCAGCGTACTCCAGGTGTGAAGCATCTTAGCAACTAAGTGAAAGATTTAAATAAAATAATAATAATCACAGCAAGCGGAACAAGCTAGAATGAAACTTGTTTGTGACGGAATGAGCAGAATGAGATTTCCACGATGCAGCTAATTGGGAGATTTTAATTTTCTGGCGTAAAACACTGAAACAGTTGTGACGTGTTGACTCGGTGACATTTGGCTGACAATTATGCAGATGACACACTGGAGAGTTTTCTGGCAACAGTTGTCGATATGAGTCGATTTGTACAAGTAACTAACTGGTCAGTGTGTAGTTCCAGTCGCCGTCGCCAGATTGAACATATATATTTAGTTTTGTTCTGATAACTGGCAGCGGAAAATTGGCGATAGAAAATTGGCCTTTGTGTCATCACTATAATCGACAATTACCAGTTGCTATTACCAGTTAGGGATGCTGGTTTATAGCGGAAAATTTTCATAAAATATGTGGAACTTTGAGGCAAAGTATGCGGGAAAATATGCAGAATTTGGTGAAATATGCGGTACATGTACGTGGCATATATGCTGCATGTGCCGCATATATGTGGCATATTTTTCCGCATATTTCCGGCATATGCAACTTCGAGTGATGGAGAATCATAATCGTGATTATAAGTAGGCCTTTACTGCACAGTTTTGTCATTTTTGACTTAATTTATTCAACGTCTTATGGTAAATACCGGTGATAGTTTGCCGCCAAAAATATTTAATGGTCTTAAAACAATGTTGGACAAGAAAAATGCGATCGCATATGTGGAAATGTGTGACATATGTGCAAATATGTGCAAACTTTTGGATATGCGACATAGTTTTCGCATATGCAATTTTGAAATTGCCATTATATGCGGAAAAATATGCGATATGCGGGTTTTGGCACAACATGTGATCGCGTATCACATTTTTGCATATAATTAGCATTCCTAACCAGTGTAGCCTAGCTGATAATGAACAATAAAATGACAATTTTGTGAAGTTGCCAGTTTGTCAATTTGGTGGTGTTAAAATTGCTCTGTCGCTGTATTTGTTAAACTATAATTGAATGGCAACTGTTATGATGTGAAGACATAAGGTCTTTTTCTAGCCATAAGCCCATAGTCGATTTTAATAATTTTTGGCGTGCAACATGAAGAAGAAACTCGATGCAAATGACTGGTTTTGATCACTTCATCTTAATACTGTTGCTACACTACCTTGTGAAATGCAGGTTATTGAACCTGCTGTTAGCGAGTAGGATCAACCTCTACCACTTGCATCTGTGCCAGAGGAAGACATTTTGAGCACATGCTGTAATAAAAAGGATGTGATTTGACGCATATGACTTTTTGAGAGACAATAATTGCCAATTGTGTTTGTCTCTATTCAGTTAATTATTCATGAGCCAACACGTGTGCTATCCAGTGTGAATTCATTGTTGTAGACGGTCAAATTACAACTTCTGCATTTCACACAGTAGCTTAGTGACAGTATTAAAGTGAGGTGGTCAGAACTATAGTCATTTGTGTCAAGTTTTTTCTTGATGTTGCGTGCCAATAGTTATTAAAATCGGCCTTGTTTCTTGGAGTTATTCAAAAAATAAAAGTGGCACGTTTTTAAGGACCACGGTATGCTACTACTGCTGGCGTATAGACAATTACAGAACTAACATATGCCTGTGGTGGTCTACAGGTGTCTGACAGTCCATACGACGACAATGACGAGACCATCTCAAACATGCCAACCGTTGCCTATGAGATGCCCAACGGATACAACCAGCACTTCGGCGTTGAACGATTCCGCATTCCAGAATGCCTCTTCAATCCCGCGCTCATCAAGGCACGTCTCAATTGTCGTACGCTTCAAAAATGGCAAAAACTCACCCTTAACTTAAACCAAATTTCAGTTTCTCAGTAGTTTTATTGTGGTTAAAGCTTTTGTACTGAGTTTATATTTTTGTATTTTTGTTAATTGCTGTTGCGTGTATTAAATCAACTAAGTCAGAATCGACCAACATCATACATTATACGTTTTTGGCTTTTTTTGTCCTAGTTATGTATTTTATTACTTTTTTATTATCATGCTCTGTCACACTAAGGCAGAGATTAGAAATTGTTGGTTGCATTTTCCACTGATCTCTTTTTAGTGCTTGTCCAGAATATTTGCAAACGCCGAAGACTCACCACTTTAAGTTTTCAAGCCTTTTGCTTGTTTTTTACTGCCATATTTAGCTGTTACAATACCTTTCAATACTTTCCAGGAGGTGTGGGAACCCTGTATCTCTTGTAGTTAGTAATGCACAAAACAGATAAGATAAGATGCAATAGTTAGTCAGATATTAATGCAAATATTATCAGCAAGTTGTAATAAGATATGCTACATACTGAGCATCGTGTTACTGCATTAAAACTCCTAGTTTACAGAAGACCACAAAATACCAAACTACAATATTCATCAACTATCTATCCTTCCTGGTTAGCTGAGAGTTACTAAGTACTAAAACATAAACATCTGCTTTGTAAACCAATCTGTCTAATAAGAAAAAAAAACAAAAAAATCTAGTTATCCAAATAAAATATAATGAGTAATAATGAGTCATTAAATTACGCTTTTTTCATAGGCTGAAATAGAAATCATTTTTTTTGCTCATTTTCCTATCAGATTACTTGCACTTGTAGTCTCCTACTGGTACATTATATTTAAACATTTGTGGGCTACAAAAAGGTTCTGGAAAATTTTTCATGGGAGTCATGGAAAAGTCCTGGATTATTTTGTCAGTAAAAGTGTGGAAACCACGTAATACAAAGCTGACCATAGGCCACATCCCGTTATAACTTGCTGATAGGTAATAGTATCATAATAAATAAGAAATATTATTTTATCTGTGTCGTGTATCTTTTTACCACCCACTAGGAGTTGCAGAGCGGCAATACAATGCTGAGCATGGGTCACGTCGTCACAACCAGCGTAGGAATGTGTGACATCGACATTCGACCGGTCAGTTTGAACATCCGTTTCTTTGCTTCTTTGCCCTTGTGTAGTGTTGTGTAAGTTCTTTGGAATGTTGCGTATTGTTTTGCTTCCAGTTTCTGGGTAAATTGCATTTTCTATGATTTTCGTGGATTCATCATATTCTGAGACTGTTGTAAGTTTGACATAACGAACCTTTGTAAATTGGAACCATATTGTACACAGTAACTAATAGTAGTAGTTGTTATAGTAGTTGTTGTTGTTGTTGTTGTAGAGCCTGTACAACAGTGTGATGGTGGTCGGAGGCAACTCATTGCTGAATGGTTTCTGCGATCGACTTAACATCGACCTCAGCTCCAAGATTCCTCCGGTATGTTGGCCAGCAGCAGCAGCAACAGTCACTGGTTCATTTGTGCATCTAAGCCATCACAGTTCTGTCCATCCGTATGTCACATGGGTGGATCAGTCAAAAACGGTGCAGGCTAGGATCACCAAATTTTCACCGTCGGCTGCCCAGAAGGCTCTAGTTTCAGGATCTCCAAAGCTTTTCCATAAATTCGAAAGGGGTCACCGACACCGAGGGTGCTAAATGATAGGGGGCAGGAAAAATTTGTGATTTTTGGCCAGTAAGTTACAGTCTCAGAAACGGTGCATGATAGGGCCTAGGTTACTGTTAATCACTTATAGGAAGTCTTACACTGGCTTTTGATTGGCACTGAAAGCAATGACCTTGGATGACCTTGAACGTCAGAGTTCAAGAGCGAATTGCATCAAAATCACTAAAGATAGACTGGGACAGCCTGCGTACAAAGCATTTGGCCACTCAAGCAGCAGCAGCCACGCAAGACGGTGGTGCCATCTGGCATATGTGAATGCTTCATAGTTCGTACCTAATGTCGGATCGGTGAGCTTAGGTTTTGTTTGCAGTGGACTTTCAAACATGCACCGCTGTCGCTCATTCCCCTTTGCGTCAACTAGGCTTTCTTGATTTTCAAAATATAAGTAAGTAAGCGTAAACATTAGTCTGGTACTTACACGAGACAGGCTCGTGGCCAGAAGCGCCTTCACAATCTTGCAAGTGGCAGCTGATTGGCATGAGCTAATGATACCACAGCGCATTATGCGGCCATACATTGCCCGCATCAGCGAACAATTGGACCTGCGGTTTGCAGCTAGCAGACATACACCGCTCCAGTCAGCCACACTACGCCTTCACCCCATAGCCCATCAGTTAGTGCTTATTTTCCATTCTATTGAGGGTAGGACTCTGCATTGGTCTGAGCGTGCAGTAGGTTAGCAACTTGCTTGCAGATGACCCACGGTGAGAATTGAAACCTGAAAGTTACGAGTCAACACATCAACCACTAGACACTTGCACCTACACAACTATCACATATCCCCAATCAGTCACTATATCTGTGGCCAGTAAGCTACTACTCATTACCTTTCCCACTGAGGGTAGGAGGCTGAGTGGACATGAGTGTACATCGTTAGTAGTTCTTGTGGTCGTAGTTGTAACGGTTGTTGTTGTTGTTGTTGTTATTTCGTTGACAGAGCATGAAGCTGAAGCTGATATCGTCAACAGTGAATGCTGAGAGAAGGTTCAGCAGCTGGATTGGAGGATCAATACTCGCTTCTCTGGTCAGTTAATAGTAATAATTGTACTACTAATAGTTGTTGTAGTTGTAGTTGTCCACTGTTGTTGTAGTCGTATTGGTTGTAGACGTATATACTGCTGCAGTTGTCATGCAACACAGTATTTTTTGCCATTAAAAATATTAAAATTAATTGGTAAACACTGATTGGGTACACGCGGTGACATCACTTCTGGCCACTTCCAAGATTAGGATTTTTAGCATAACGTAACGCTATTTCTTCGTTATATTCAGGCATTAATTTCATACATTTGTAAAGCTTAAATCATCATATCATATAGGCAAGATGAAATGTCTAATTGAGATCTGCATAAATTTAACAAGTGAGTTTGGCCATGGACCTTTAAGATTAAGTCTTACGGTTTATAAAATTGACCAGTTTTAGTCTGCCAAGTGAACTGTGCCCACGATAATTGGCTGTTGTCTGGCTGGTGTTGTAGGGTTCATTCCAGCAGATGTGGATCTCAAAGCAGGAATACGAAGAAGGCGGAAAGAGCTGTGTAGACAAAAAGTGTCCTTGACTCACCCCGCTTGCTTACTTACTTAGCTGCCTGCTTCCATTCCACTGAGTTGGGCTGTCGTGAACTGTGTCAAAAACATACTGACAGCAAATAGTCACAATGTTGGTGTGATGATAACAATTTGAGAGAGAGATGAGCGAGAAGTGCTCTGGATAAGCTGATTCTTCAAACATTATTGTTTTTTAGTTTGGTGATGTTTCATTAATGGCTGTTGCCTTTGTCAAGAGGATTATTTTCATTCGCTGCTAGACGTTGCCATGTCAGAAAAAATGTCATATATGTGGTAGTTTTTAGGACCCATCGTTTGAGTTTTTTCTCGTTTCCGTCATTTGTGTCTCTTCTTATGAATGTCGTCTTATGAGCTTTAGTGAAATATTCATGGAGTTTCTTACCTTTGTATGATGGTTACCTTTATTTTTCCAGCTTGGATTGTTTTTCATGTAGATCACTCAAAGGTCTCCTCAGAAGTTCAGAACTGATTTTTGTGAGAATTTCTGGAGGTGTTGGGTGTTGGTTAATGACCATGTGTGATTATATTTTGCTAGCAATCTGCACCGTGGTCTTTTGTGAGTTCTAAAGAATGTCCCCAATATCTAGCAGATTGTGTTGAGTCAGATGTATTTACCAGGTGGCAGCACTAGTCTTTGCT
>Ga0209367_1007066_pt1 | contig 15491 bp, 5 predicted proteins | sample WorMetLIZISLAND2_FD_187412 | JGI IMG/M metagenome (GOLD analysis project Ga0209367, IMG submission 187412) | Marine gutless worms symbiont microbial communities from Max Planck institute for Marine Microbiology, Germany - Olavius geniculatus... ... | reverse complement strand
CAGACTGACAGTCCGACTGTCGAAGCGTGGCCAGGCATCTGCAGTCACGTGGTCTGGCCGCCCAGCTGACCATGCCCAATCGAGCGTGAAAGTCAACTCGTCGAAGAAAATGCTTGAGCGTGACAGTAATTATGATTTTTTACTCATTACTAGTTTTGATGTATCTGTACTTAGTTGTAATGTCAGCAGCACGATTTTGTTACATTTGCAGCATGCCTTGGCATTACCATTCTTTGTCTTTCTATCAAAAGACATCATACATTACGTCGTTGCCTTTAGTCAGTCGGGTATGGATTATTACTTTGGAGTTCTTCTGTTATATTTACTTAAAGTCAAGTCACTTTAACAAGCATTGTTAAGTAAAGTTGTTTATCTTTACAAGCACTAAAATGCCCAGAAAACGTGAGCAGTCTAGTCTGCCTGCAGAACTTGATGAAAAGCACTTACCAACTGTTTGCATTTGTGGCAGCTCTATAAGTTGGGTAACTGCTAATCTTTCTAAGCGAAATTATAAGTGTTCTTGAACTGCGATCATAGTTTAATTGTAAGCAAACTCAATAGCAGTGGTAATTGTTCAAATTTGTTCATAGTTAACGTTACAAAAATTAATGATTAATTGTTAATTTAGGTTAAAAACTAATAGTGGTGGTTTCTTTTTCAGCAATGTTTTGGATTTTCTGAGTTCTAAGCTTTCACAGAGGCACCGATACAGTTACTGAGTGTTTTTTTAATCCCGTCCAGTCTTGTAGACAGACTAAAATGTTGACCTTTTCTCGCAAAACGGATGATTGAAATGATTTCAGGTGCTTGTCATGATGTCATTATGTCTGCTTTACAGTGTTTTTATTGACGTTACTTTGATTGAAATTTTTACAATTAAAATTTTGTTAGTCAATGATTTTTTAATACTGCGCATTGGGCCGAACTGATATGGCCTCAGTGCTGGGCAGGCCCACCCCGAAGGTAAAGTGAGGTAATTTTTTAATAATAGATCATGCGATTAGTCATTAATTTTTGCAGCTTTAGAAGTTAATGATCAATAATCGTGAATTGTTTAAACGTTGAGTATTATTTTCATTTTTGGAAATTGTTTATTAGTTTCTTACTTTTATTGATCAGTTGATGATATAGTGCAGATTTGTTGTAGAAGGTTGTGATATTGTGACGTGTTTTAGCGCCAGTTGCCTTACCGTGGCTGAATCTACACATGCCCAAGTTGTGGCTGTGGTTGCTACTCAGTGTTTTCACTCAGTATTCTTTGCTCTGCATGTTCACCTCCTGTCCTTAGCTTTGTATACTTGCAGTTAGCAGTGATAACCTAGCTGTCAATGAGCTTATGCCGATACAGTACAATAAAATGTAGAAAAATGCCAGTGGCATCGCACTCGCTTTACAGTCAACTATGCAAAAGAGAAGGAGAACAAATGAGTCATAGGTTTAGTCTTAGCACTTTGAAGATGTCACTTTTGATGGCAGACTGATCCAAGTTTTTGCTGTGGCGACGGGGAATGCTCAGTCACCGATTGTGGAGAGCCGTGTCAGTTGTGCATTTCTCTCTGTCTGATTATGAACAGAATCACACCTAAACTTACGAACAATTTTTTTTGAAACTTTAGTAAATGAAACAGTTTATACAGTGATTTTTGGAAAAGAAACGGTTTCTTAAATGAGATTTTATTTTCATCCGTTTAACACTACAGAATACGGCAGATGATGCGTGTAATCAGAGTGGCGTACTTGTAGAACTTGAATTCTATGTGAATGTTGATACAAAACAATGGCGACATAATGGTCAAAAAGGCACTAAAATATAGCTTAACAAGTTAACATATGGTAACTGCTGTAACAAGAAAAGCCCAGCTAATAGTAGGGGTCCACATGCTTTTCCGTAGGACTTGCTTGTCATAATTGATTTTTTTTACATTTTCAGTTAGCTTTAGTGAAACCATTTTGAAAAATGATGGGGAACAAATTTTCTCGACCCTTGGTGACTTTCTGTTGCTATGACAACCAAAAGCCTTTAGTAACAAGCTAAGTGCGCCTACAACAGAGATAATAAATGTCTAAATGTCTTAAATAGCATGGCTATAATAAGCTGTTCTTACTTTATTAAGTACAAGAAATCTAACAATGTATTATTCACATAGCAACGGTTGCTATGGAAAAAAGATTCTGTATAGCAACAGCCTATTCAGCATAGATACAAGCATGAGACCTGAACCAAACCTTAGTTACCATATAAAGTAAAATCAGTAGTTATAGTTTTGCCTAGCAACTATTACTATGGACACCATGGTAACCTAGTAACGAAGTTTTTATGACAAAATGTCACTCATTAAGGAAGCTGAAATGTTATAAAATATGTAGCACAGTGCAGAATGTCTTGAAATGATGTACCACAAGGCCTCGTATCAACGTGACTTAATTTTTGTTCATATTTTACCTTAATCTGGTGTAATTATAATGGAAAAATAGTTTCAAAATTTTCCATTGTGGAGTGGCTTCTGTTGCTATGATATTTATAGCATTTAGCAAAATCTTATAGGAATAACAAAAGTAATAAATGTATAAATAATCAACATTTTCGGTCAATTCCACATTACCAACTACAAATAATATGTAAGCCAACAGTAAACATTTGGTGATCCTAGCTTGTACCGTTTTTGACTGATCCACCCGTGTGACAGACGAACGGTCAGATGGACAGAATTGCAATGACTAAGATGTGCTACAGCAGTAGCTGCTGTCACGCGTAAAAAGGATCTATGTTAACCCAGTTGTTCTTGACCCATTCCATTTTGTGTCTCTGTAAAAGTTTGGAATATTTGTGTTTTTTTTATGCTTGTTGATTTACTTGTCACTGACTGATCGTTGTATCTGCTGTTGTGTAACATCTCAGTGATTACTGTTGCATTCTAATCAATATCTTATCTGATGCCTCAGCTACGTCTGTGTATCATCAGTGTTCTGGCTGACAGCCAGCTGCTCATCATTGACGGTGAATCTTGTCGTGACGCTGCGTAAGTTTGTCTCCCTGCTGCTGTCCGTCATCTACTTTGACAATGACTTCACGGCTTTCCACTGGCTCGGGACGTTTCTTGTCTTCACGGGAACACTTCTGTTCACCGACGTGCTGACGACGTTGTGTTACAGCAGTCATCAGTCGGCGTACGATAATCGTGGTGGTGCTGTTGTTACCTGCAGCAGCATTGGTGCACAGCAAGCAAGCTTACCAGTTGCCGAAACACTGTTAACTCATCCTGATGTCTCGGTTGATACCAGAGGTAACAGTATCTCACTACCCACTAGCCGGTTGACAGATAACATACTGAGGCGAAGGACAGATCAGAACAGTGCCGCTGCCGATGGAGATGTCAGTAGATATAACGAATGCTCTATAATATCTTGTGATAGGCTGCTTGACCAGTTACACGTTGTCACTGGCAGTGATTCACCTGACAAGACTTTAGCATTTGATAGCAAAACAGTATTAGCTCATCGTAATTCATTGAATGCTGCTGCAGCATACAGTGCACTTCCTAGCACTGCTTGTGATGGAGATGTGTGTGATGGGGCAGGACATTTTAAATCCTCGTAGGATATAAAATAGTGTTAACTGTGTTAACTGTGATGCACAACCTTTATAAGCTGCAGACCACATATTATGGTATTGAAGTCACCGAAGGCCAGAACAATGCAAAGTCCCAGTATCGTCTATGATGACAAACTGCAAACGTATGTTGTATTTTTATTATTTCTGTTGGTTTATTTATTTAATTATTTGTTTATGTGTATCAGGCAACAAGACCCATTATACATGTGTTTCATAAAAAACAACCCCTTTTTCTTTCTTTTATAAGTTTCTCAAATGATGATCAATTTACATGAAATTTTTACCAGTTGTAGTTGAAGAAATACTAATTTAAAATATTTCAACAAAATGTGGCAGTTGATTAAATATTTTTTGCAGATCGTGACGTAACACTGACATCATAGTGTGTCACAGGTACAAGCTTGCTATTCTTAACTGGTGCTGTCAGTTGCTAACCTGCTCTGATAGTGAAAACCTGGATCATTGGTGACAAATTCTTGAAGTTTTCCAGTTGCAGCCACAAAATGCGTACAAAGTGATCACATTTACGTGTCTGTGGGGATAGTTGGACTTTCACATGTTCGAGCAAGACACTGCACTAGCAGACCGAGCTTGCGAGAAGGTTGAGTTTTTGGATCGCGAGACGCCTGATTTCATGTCCCTATGTCACTTAGTGCTGACACGATGAAAATTTTTCATCAGCGAACCAGAGTTAAATTTACCATCGAAGCAGGGTAGTAACTGACACCACCAGTTGAGACTAGCAACCCATAACACCATTATGACCTCCGCATTACATCACGTCTAGCAAGGAATATTTAATCAACTGCCATATTTTGTTGAAATATTTTGAATTAATATTTCTTCAGCTACAACTCATAAAAAATTTCGTGTAAATTGATTATCATTTGAGTAAATTATGAAAGAAAGAAAAAGGGGTTATTTTTTTTATGAAACACCATGTATATTATGTTACCAAGCTTAGTGCTATGTGCCCGCCTGAAATTGTAGGTTTGCACCACAGTGTCAGTTAAAGCAAGCTCAAAAAGCAAGTACCGGTAACTAAGGAAGTGATTTCTTTCCAAAGCATATAATTTCATATAATTATATCTTTAGTGTTTGCTTTTGGATGCTGCAGGCCGGATAACTGCCCACCATGGACTTGATGTGGCCCTTGGGCTGAAGGTTGTGCATCATTGGCTTGTAAAGTGTGTCTGCTTCTGACTTATGTCAGATAACAAGTGATATAAAGGCATTGGATTTTTATTGCTCATTTGCAGCATTGTGCCTTCTGCCTTCTTTTGGGGCTTGTTAACTATTTGAGTCATTTTTTGCCTTAACTGTTTTTTGCATATTCATGCAAGTTGTATTTTGATATTAGTGATTTTGACTTGACTGGCATTTGTGAATTGTACAGTTGTTAATACCGTTCTCAGCTGTAAACTGTGAATCTAAATAAAACGCCATCTGTCTTTTATGATAACTGGCAAACGAGAACTGATTTTAGTACTTCGTCTGAAAGCCATTGACATGCTGCCTTGCAGAATTTTACCGTTTTAACTGTACAACTTTACAGCAGAATTAGTCGGTTTATAACTGTAAAAATCGTTTTGTTATTTAATGTAATTATCTACAGAGGTGCGACATGTTGGCATGGAGTGTTGCATGGATGCATTGTTTACATGTTGTTCAGTGCTAAAATTTTGCAAGGTAATGCACGCTTGAAGCAGTGTGGTATGTATAATTTTAGCTTCATTGAGTAAATCATTATTATGATAGATGCTATTATATAGGTAGTGTAATTCTTTTAAATTACTGGTGGCACCATTTTATGGCTGAAATTGTATAACAGTAACCACAGGGCTTTTGACTGGATAACCAAATGCGTAATGTAGGTTTTGTGTCATTTTTGAAGTTTTTTACTACTTTTTATGGTGCTGTATTAAGAGTTAGTGTAGTTTCGGAGTGATTTTTCGAGTTGCGTTTTTACATGAATTTTGTGATTTCGTTTGTGTATTGTTAAACGTTTTTTTATAGTTTCGGGTTTTTGTAAATGTGTTTGATACTCACTTGTGTGCTTTCATTTCATGCGTTTTTGCTGTTGCCTAGTCGTTGCAATATAATAAAATGACTTGCCAACCGCGTCTTCTTTACTCACTTGCTTATACAGTGCGTCTTTATGTCAGAAAATGGACAAAAAGTCGCGTTCGTTTCAGTGGCGTAACTTCAAATTTCGCCCCTCCCCCTGCAAGAAAATCATTCAGGGCCCCTTTTTTCCTTCGTCTCTCCCTTCACGCTTCTTTCCCACCCACACTCCCAGATTTTGTTTTCTCCCCCTTTCCTTTCTTTTTCCTACGCTCTCTTCCCTTACAAGTAGGCCCCTCAAAGCGGCTAGTCTGGCGAGTGGAGTCCAGGGCGAAGCTCTGGCCGAAAACGTATTTTAGAGCATTATGGCGCCTCAGAAACCACATCTGATGACACCAAATTGTGTGTTTTTGTTCTGCAAAAAAATAATAATTTTGGGCCCCCTAGACCCGCCCCCCTCCCCGCATTGCGGGGTCAGTAGTTACGCCACTGGTTCGTTTGCTGTGCGGCAAAGGTTGGTCAATAAGTAGACTGAATTTTTTTGTTCACAATCTATATACCAGTAAAACGTACATTCTTTAATAACGCATTAGTTTATGACAGTGGTGATCATGACGTCACAGAGAGTTGAATAGAAACTATTCGCAACGTCAACGCAAAGAGCTTAGTCGTGGATAGTGGGGTTCCTAAAAATCTCTACACTCAAGAGGTCTTCTTTGGGCGACAGGACGGGATGACTCAGCCCTTCATCTATCTTTTTCGTTAAAATGAGTAGCACAACGCGCAGAAAGCAGAGAGTCTCTGTTGAGGAAATCCACCCAACAGAGATGTATGCAATCTCGAGTTGTACTCCCTTGCTCAAGAATATCGATAAGGGATGAGCTCCTCTATACCGTGGCTACCGGCCTTGCGTAATATAAACCCTTTACTTTCACTATATAAAGCGTTTATGTTGTTTTGAGACTGCGGCACATTATGACTTTAGGTACTATCGTTCTTTGCAGCGCAAGCGATTTCGCCTATTTCTAATAATTTTTTCATAACGTGGTCTGTTTGGCTGTCTGTCTGTCACATTCGTGCCCACTGCTCAAACCGTCCGACGGTTTTAGGTGATGATTGACAGGCAACCTACCCTACACTTGTGTCGTCCAATGACAATGTGTTGGATTGTGGGTTTCTGGCCCTTAGGGGTAGGGGAGATTTAGGCGTCGAACTTCCAGGAAAAAAACATGCAGTTTTACATTGCAGCCAAACAGTCAGTCCCATGCTGCCAGCTGGCGAATACAAACAAGGAGCCATTCCATTTCTTTGGAAAATCACTTTGGTTTTTGACTCTTTGTTTCTTTCGCTTAAATTGCGCCGACTAGCCTATGTAAGCGCGTAAACTTATTTAGGACCTACTTGCTTAAGCTGACAACACCAGTGTGAATCAAACCGGTCAGTCGCGCAAAGGCGCGTACGGAGCGACGTGACTGAACTGAACTGAACTGACATGGTTTAGTTTTTGACAAACTGACGAATGGGCAAGCAGTAATGCATTACAGTAGGCACCGTCTAACGATGTCGGTGACTACGTGACTAGCTTATGCAGCCAACGACGACTGAGCTCGCCATTGGTCAGTTCGTCAAAAATTAAACTGCCCGTTCAGTCCAGTTCAGTTACGTCACTCTGCACGCGCCTTAACGGCGATGGGTCACGAATGCACGAGACCAACGTTAACGGCTGTCAGCCGTCAGTCGCTGCTTTTGCTGCTTCTGCTGCTGCTGCTGCTGCTGTCAAACGTGCGCGTAGATGACGCCTACGCAGTCATCGTCAGTCGCCAACTCAGCATCGGCTAGTATTAACTCTGATCGGCTGCTGACGTCTGTCACGTAGACACGCTTGATTAACTATACAGCTGTTTTTCGCATGATTACGTATCAGACCGACGTCGTGAATAAATTTCGTCGAAACAACAATGTAAGTCGCTCGTATCAATTCAGTTTTTCTGTTAAACTTGAGATTTTAAAAAAAACCCGCCTCAGTTTTTTATCGTTAAAATTCGGCCTATAGTCAAGCGTTTGACTTCTTATTATGAATGGGACAAAAGATGAAACAAAAGCATCTTCTATCGATGCGTCGGACGTTGTTATAGTATGTCGTCAAACGCACGTGAGTAGGCTAATTTGGACACACACACAGCAGGTGTTGCGAGATATTTCATAATCAGAGAGCAAGCTTGCCAGTGAAAAATATTTGAAAATCAGCCAATTTTGGCGAAGATACGGACGAAGTTTTGAAGAAGCTTAATTTTCTGTCCCACCGTGTTAGTAAGTGACGTGACGTGATTGTGGTGTTTCATTGTTTAGCGTTGATGACGACCAACCTAGTCCTCTAGCTATCTCTCGCCATAGTGTCTGCAGTATTATAAGTACCCATAATCTCACTTCACTCAAGCGTGACAGCTGATAGCGTCTCGCATTTTCGTCACGCATTTGTATGTCGTCACGTTCGTCCAGGCAGAACACGCCGTCGATCACGGTCATAAAACTAGTACGTTTCAACACAGCCTATATATAGTGCATTATGTCTGTTATAATCGCACGATAACATCTATACTTATAATATCTATAGCCACATTGAAACCCATACTTATTAGTGACAACTCTCATATCTGCGCTGTAACAATGTACATACTTATCGCGATAATTATGGCCGTCGAAAGGCTTTTTGAATCGACCAAAAGAAACCCTTCCACGGCCATAATTATCTCGACAAGTATAGCGTACGTATGATATACAAACGGTTATGAGTGTACCGTGCACGTAACTCGATAGACCGTTGTGAATTAGTAATTTGCTACAACTCTGACATTAAAAAGCATTGACGTCTGTTTGGTGAAAATATTTTTTCTCAATCGCAAACTGTTCCCAGTGCCGTTGTTGATTAATGAATGACTTCAAATTTCTTCTGTCTCAACAATACAAAAACTGAATTGTGCTTGTTAGGTCTGTCAGTGCCAATATTCCATCGACGTTTGATATAAAAACAAGAAGCCCAGCTGTAGCTAGGATAACCGACCGTACTGGTTGTCAATGACCTTCATGGTCATCTAAGGTCAGTGGTTGTTATGTAATTTGAAAGCCAATATGCGACTTTTTATTAGTAAACAATAGCAATCTAAGCCCTATCTTTCGCCGTTTCGGAGATGCGGCCACTTATAGCTTAAAACTTTTCATTGAAAATTGCGGTCAAACCGCTGCAAATGGAGACGTGGTTACTATTGGCAGTCTATAAAGAGTCGTTAACGCCCTATTCGATGACACCATTGCTGACCCCCTTCGACTTACCGTTTAGCCACAATACCGCATGATTGGCATACCATAGTGTATTATAACCTTTCAAGGTCATCCAAGGTTAATGATTTGCATGTCGTTTGAAAGCCAATATGCGACTTCCTAATAGTGATCAATAGCAACGTAAGCCCCATAGATGTAAAAAAACGTTTTAGTGGTGCTTGGTCTTATGACCACACGGTTGAATTGAAACTGAGTTAATTTTTTTCTTTCTCTAGTTCTGTCTATAGGCTACTGCTTTATAGCATTAGATTTTAGGCAAGAAGTTGAACAATTAAATTAAAGCTAACTTTTTTTATCAACGTTTCAAAGGTTTTTAAACGTTTTTTATTATTTTTCTGGAACGTTTTTACATCTATACTAGGCCTTATCTCGCATCGTTTAGCCACAATACATCCGTGACAGATGGACAAACGACAACCACAGGCCTACCAAAAGCTCGACTGTTATTTAAGTACGGTCGGCAACAACGTAGTATAACAGGAGTGAGTGCGTTGTTTATTAACGGCACATTAGCTGAAAATATGGCAGGAAAACTAAGTTTAATGATAACTTTATTGTTATTGAACAAACCGTTTATGCGACAGACGGACAGATAGGTAAACATCTCCGGTTTGATTTGTAAAAAAAAGTTTTAACGTTTTTAATGTTTCGACGTTTTTTTTTATTTTAATTTTTTTTACAAAAGTCGTAAGGTCAATGTGAAATTAACGGCGATTTATAGCAATTGGGTACAAAAAATGTAAACGATATTCAAAAAATGATTTACTTACTTATGTGTGATGAGAATAGTGATTAATATGTATCTCTCAAGTGTTTGAGTTAGTCCATACATCATGTGAAAATGGTCACTTTTTATTTTACGTCTAAAAACGTTCTTGTGTTTGTTCAAAAACGCGTTTTAACTTTCAAAGGTGTTTTTCCTAACGTTTATTCCTCCCATAGTAGGAGGCTGTGGTAAAACAAGATACTGTTCAAACGAACATGGAATCTGTCCGATGCATCTTGATAGCTTACAATAAAGTCCGTATAAATTAAATAAGTGAGCTGTGTTGGCCAGTGGTAAAAATTAAAAAGTTTAATTGCCGTCTCGAAAATAATGAGGTCACGACATTGACCTTTTGGGGTCACGTGACGTAATCGGTCACGTGACCATTCGACTCGCGGTGGATGACTTTCTATGGGTGGTCTGTTGTAACCATGCGTCTATCTTGCACCGTTATCGAGATATAGAGACTCAAAAGTCGGTCGGACGGACGCACGGACGGACGCTCAGGTGATTTTATACACTGTCCAATGCTATGCATTGCATGGACAGACAAAAACCCTTTTGTAACAACAGTTCACCTACTCTAGGCCTATAACGCACGTAGGCTTAACTTGTGACTGTGATTGAAATAATTGAGCTGCTTGTTGTCTGTTAAGTTGGAGAAAGAAGTCAAAAAGTGCGTCATCATAGCAATTAGTTGTGCATTCAAAACACTCGTGATTCAGCGTGAAACACAGTGATCTGCAGCTCAGCAGCAGCAGCAGCCGTCGTTCATGATGGATGATTCACAGCAAGACGTTGAGTACAGCAGTCCAATGGACGCATTACGCTTCTTGCTCGTCTGCCCGTCTGTTCGTCTGTCTGTTCTATACGGATGTTTAAATTGTAGTACCGCAGTTAATTGAACGGTCGTTTGTTCGTACTGTCAGCCGCATTACGTTCCTCGTTCGTCCGTTTTTTGTCTTCCTGTTTGTCTGTCTGTCCCGTAATACTCGAGTACCGCAGTCCAATGGACTTGTTACCGGTCAAAGTCGTCTTCGTTCTCCTGTACGTGTGCGTCTTCCTGACTTGCGTTATTGGTGAGTTGCAAAAAAATTTAACGATCGTTTAATGGTTCACGCAGCCGCAGGCCTATTTATTATTTTTTTACAACAAATAATCAATAAATATAGATAAAGAAATTATTTATTACATTGTCTATTTCGACTATCGTTTTTTTTATAATGTGTGCGTATTTTGTTTGTTTGTTTTGTTTATTCTTACAATGTACGTATGTATGTGTTGCTGCCGTTATTGCGAAATACGCGGTATCTACGTGGACAGTAGACACTTATTACGACAATGGAATTGTACTGCACCCAATTGCATATCATCAAAAATTGTCATCTTCAACATCGCAGACCCTTGCATTCTTGGACAATAAACGCGAAATGTTTTAATGGCCGGTGGCCGTCTGTGGCGAATACGGCGTATCTTTCAAAAATGTTTACAAACAACCACTAGATGTTGTAGATTTTTCGTGGACTGTACATGGCATTTTCGGCGTATGCGCGCTTGCCACTTGCGACCATAGTAACTTAGGGGCCTACTTACTTAGTCGTATTCAAACGTCGATTCGTTGAGTTTTTTGCGGCTTTACTTCTAGGTAGGTATGTCAGGCCAGAGACTCCCTATATTTTGGTCAGGCGTAATTCCTTAATTCCTTGAAGCTCTGACGTACCACCTCCCTGTGGCAGGGGGTATCTCTATATATAAAGTGAGGGTTTTGAACGGGGCCTCTGACGAAAGTTTTGGCTGGGTCTAGAGACCCCCAGAAGTCCGCCAGTAAGCAGAAAGATTGTGGCTGAATATTTATATAGATTTTATCTTAAGATTTGATGCATTGACAACTTGTCTTCAGTTTTACCGTTTGGTAATATAGGCCTAAGCGCTCTTATTCTGGCTTAATATTATTGCGCTGTAGCGATAAAGGTTAAAAATTCGCCGTGGAATAATTGTATTAATTGTAACGATTGTAATATCTTTTTAATGTTATAGCCTGTGCGCAGTTCTCAATGACTTTTTGTTCAGCCTACATACTGTATTTTGTTGGTGTGTCATACTTTTTGGCAAATGAAGATACATAGAGGCATTCTGCTAATTTCTGCGATGAGATATGCTTACTACGCCTCTGCGCTGAAGCACGTAGTTGAGCTAACCAGGTCATTGCTTTGTATAGCGTAGAGAAACCTTGTCGATCGATAGCTTGTCGAGTGTCGACGTCTTGATGTGATTACTCGTCGACTTGTTGTTATGTGGTTTGGTGCTAATGTTCTCTGCGCGACTTTGCGTATTGACAGGCAGAGCAGACTGGCAGCTTGCTGTGAATTGACCACTCTTAGTGTTACTGTGCACTAGGCCCATACAAATAGAAATTGCACGTAGGCCTACTATATCGTAAGTATCGAAAATACGACACATACTGACTGTGGAATGCAAATGTCCGGGTCTGTGTGTCTTTTTCTGTGTCAGGTGTGAAATAATTTTTGTAAACAATACATTCAAGAAGTGCATTACGTCTTTTTTCTTGCTCGGTAAATTTTTATATTCAAAGGAAAAAAGCTCGCGGAGCGACGGAAGTTGCTGACGTCGAGACGAATGACGTACCGTTTGAGACTGGTAAACATTTATGTGCGAAGAATTCTTCGCCGGAATGCATCAATCAAACAGATTAAGACAGAGAGGAAAACAGACAAGGCGGACTGACACGACAAACGGACGTGACAGAAACGGAAATTAGTATAGTCATCAAAGTACAGGGTGGGCCAAAAAACGTGTCACTTTACTTTTGTCCATATCTTCGCCAATTATTGACCGATTTGCCAAATTCTTTCACTGGCACACTCTGCAGAAAATTTGCGATAATGCAATTATTATATATTCCACCACCTGTTAAATGCGTCTTTACACTACCTCGTAAAATATTACTGAAATATGCATACATAATGATAATAACAAAGAAACATTTGGGTTAAATTGGAAAAAACGCTCCAGACTAACATTGCAATGAATGGTCTGTATAACAATAGACTGTGTGGGTATAACACAGTCTAGTGTCGTACGAATCATTTATTGCAATGTTGGTCTGAAGCGTTTTTTTATTTATTTAAATTTTTGTTATTATCGTTAGTTTTTGCTTACATTTATATTTTACAAGGTAGTGTAGAGGCGTATTTATCGCGTGGTGGAATATATAATGATTACATTATTGCAAATTGTCTGCAAAGTGTGCCTGTAAAAAAAATTGGAATTTGCTCAATAATTGACGAAAATATAGACAAAAGTAAAGAGGCGCGTTTATGGCCACGGTGTATATTGCAGAAAGAAAGAGAGAAAGAGTATACAGTGATACAGTGTCTATATTTTCGTCAATTATTGAGCAAATTCCAATTTTTTTTACAGGCACACTTTGCAGACAGTGTATGTACTGCTTAGGTGCAGTTCTGATATTCTGATTTATTGCGACCTAGTTAACATACGGCACTTACTATCTCCGCAAACGCAGAAGTTAACTGATTACGTTAATTTATATTTTTATGATATTTTTGCCAAAAAATGTTTTAAATTTTTGTCATATCTATGCACGTAACTCTTGCGTGTAGAATCTCTATCAATAAATTCACGTCACGTGAGTCTGATGACCAGCCGCATTTTTTCTCGATCATCTATTGCATTTCGAACGCAGGGAAGCAACGGAGCGGTGACGTTGGGAAGGGGGTTTTTGTTTCCCCCAACTTTTAAAAACAACTAGGATAGTGTTTGTGTTTGAAACATTTTAGCGTAGGCTTATAAATTTGGTTTCTGTCTCGCTCTCTGCAATTGTTAGGGGCTTAATGTGTGCAGCTTAGAAAATTACAAATCTCACAATAAGTTTTAATGTATTGCAGTTAATTTGCTGCATGTTTGCACATATAATTTTGAAACAAAACTCGTGAAAAACATGCAGAAATTTAAACAAGATTTTTTCTTTATAGGCTTACGCCATTGAGTTTCAATCTAAGCCTCCCCGCCGAGTGGCGAATGGCGAAATGACGACGATGTGATTACTCGTATTGCTGTTTCCTGGCGTCAGCGGTCTTCCACTTAGCATAGCACGGTGGACTACTTCGTCGCTATCAGAGGAGAAATAAAAACACTTAGGAAATCAGCGATCGTGGCGTACATTGCAAAGTTCGTTATTTCACAATAGTGAAAATTCCTGGATTGTGATCTAAACCAAATGTACAAAACTCCGGATCGCCATTACAATCTGATCACTTCTTTTCTCGGCTATGCCTAATTTTTTTAAAAGTAAGTAAGTAAGTAAGTAAGTAAATGATTTATAAAGCGCCAAAGTCTCAGAAAGAATCAGGGCGCATAGGATGATGGACGCTAGGTGGCAGAAAAGGCTGACTGAAAGTAATGGGTCTTTAAGCGACATCTGAATGTAGCCAAGGTTTGACGTTGACGAATTTGAGGAGTTAAAAGGTCATCAGAATCGGTCAGAGTTAATAACGGTCTGACTAAATTGACTTATCGTGGAACGATCGGCGAAGAATCAGGCGGACGGAAGTAAAAGCAGTAAGTACTGCCGTCTTTTCAGTGGCCTTTTGTCAAGTAACTGACCTTTTGTCCATCCGCTCTTTGGTGGAGTTTCTATTAGTTTATACGACCTGCAGTCTTGACAGATGACATAGCGCAAAACGACATTTTAGCTGAAAATTGTAACAAATTTTTGTAAAGGTAAAAACAATCGCAGCTAGTGTGACTAGGACTCAACCCCTTAGGCTATTGTTAACATTATAGGCCTAACTTTTGCGGTTATCTGACTATCCCGCGCGGCACGTTTCAGCGCTAAACGTGATATTGCTGATTAGTCTGTATTTAACTAAGTATCAGAGAGCCGTCGCTTCTATGCAAAGGCTTGCCAAATTGTTAGCTGTTTGTTTCACTTAACTTTGCATGCGTGCAGGCATCCATGTAACATACTTCGCATTTTTAAGCTTTTGACTTTTTAAGGATATTACTTGTTTGTATACAAAAAGACAGTCAAATTGCAGCTCAGGTGAAATTTTGCGGCGTCGTTTCATCACGGCTTTCAGCGCATTGTAACGCAATTTTGCACAAGAAAAGGAATCAGTAATGTACTCTAAACTAGCGTGACGTCCCGGCCGGATTACCGTTGTAACAAAGTAGCAAAATGCTACGGGTTTCGCAAATCTTAACGTTGGTATTTGTTAGATTGGGTACTTGGGGTGTAAAATTAAAATTGCATATTTTTTATTATGTTTAAATTGCAAAAAAATAATCAACTTGGCCATTTTTGTTGAACTGAAATAGACTAATTTTTATTTTTTGCTGCAAGCGCTGTGTTAAACCCAAGGCATTTTTTACATTTATAACTAGTTTGTTAAATTTGTGGCTCATTTTCGGCTAAGTCGAAAAGTCGTCACTGACCAAACAGGAAATTTGAGCTAATGCTCACGAGATGCGCGTGACAATTGCGAATTGCTTTGGTGTAACAGTATTAGATACTTAGGTGTATACATGACATCTTCAGCTGTATTCACTTGGTCGTTTAGCAACTCTAAAAAATCTACTTTTCGGGCTTTTAATGCACTTTTTGGTATTGTTGGCCGTGCCACTTCACCCGACGTCATTGTACAGCTGTTTAAAGCGCAATGTCTGCCG
>Ga0209367_1007064_pt1 | contig 15494 bp, 9 predicted proteins | sample WorMetLIZISLAND2_FD_187412 | JGI IMG/M metagenome (GOLD analysis project Ga0209367, IMG submission 187412) | Marine gutless worms symbiont microbial communities from Max Planck institute for Marine Microbiology, Germany - Olavius geniculatus... ... | reverse complement strand
ACTATCGATATGATGATTATCCTCATTATGAGGCTTTCCGGAATCCGGCTACGCAGAACCAAATCATGGGGACTCGAAGACATCGCCTTAAATTAATCCTTTAAATGGTAGATAGACCCGTAATTAATTATTATTTCGTAGGTCGTCGAAGGCAGAGAACAAATTCAGTGTAATTCCGTGAAACTCAGTGGTAAAGAAAAAACTGTAATTCACCACGGAGGTACACGGAACACGGAAAATAATAAAAACGAGGGGCTAACTTTGGTTTTCCACCGAGGTGTAGAAGGCATTCAGTGGAAATCCGTGAAATTCCGTGGTATTAGCAGAATAAAAATCAGCACCCTATCCCTAACTATCCGGCCTTCTTTTCCAAAAGCTCCGCTACTAGCTTATCCAACTCGGGCAACTCAATCGGTTTTTCCAGAACGACATCTGCCTGGGCTTCGGTGGCTAGGGCACCGGGATGTTCACCCCAGCCGGTAATGGCGATGACAGGAGTGCCGGAATATTTCTTTTTGATGATTGATATTACACCGACGCCACTGATAAATGGCATGACGAGGTCGGTAATTACCAGATCGAAACCTTCCTCTTCGGTTTCGAAATATTTCAACCCTTCCATGCCATCCGCCGCGGTAAACACTTCATAATTTTTGCTGAAAAAATGCTCCAGCCCGGCCACGGTTTCTTCACTGTCATCGATGATGAGCAACCGGTATTTTTTCTCCATAATACTACCTTCTGCTGATTCCATGCGTCATTTTAATAGATTTTACGATTTTTCTATATCATATCCTTTTATCTCGACCAGGGCAAGTATATTGCTGATGCTGGAGCAACAACACCTGCCGTCTGGGGTTTGCCGACCGTTGCCCGTGATAGGCGGTTATTACCTCTAAATTTCCACAATTTGTCCAAAGTTGACAAAATGTTCCAAAGTGGTTATTTAGGATATGCTTAAAAAAACCCATCAATTGGAAAGTAGATCAAACAACTGGTTTATGCCGGCAGAAAAATATGTACTACGATCACTACGGATTCTCTGAAGAACCATTTTCAATTACCCCAGACCCGAGTTTTCTTTACATGAGCCCGGGGCACGAAGAGGTGCTGACCTCTATAATCTATGGGATTCAAGGACGTCGCGGAATAATCGCCGTAATCGGTGAGGTCGGCATCGGCAAAACGACCGTGCTAAACACCGCTTTGGAGTGGTTGAGCGAGAAAACCAAAGTGGCCTACGTTATCAATTTCGACGTGAATTTTGATGATCTGCTGAGTATGGCCATTGTCAAACTAGGCCTGGCGACATCAGAGCAGGCCTTATCTAAAGTCGAAGCGCTCCAGCGCCTCAATGATTTTGCCCTAAAACAATTGTCCGAAGGTGGCAGTATAGCCCTCATCGTGGATGAAGCCCAAAACCTAAACCAACGGGCCATGGAAAATCTGAGACTGCTTTCCAACATGGAAACCGCCAAACATAAACTGATTCAAATCGTGCTTTCCGGCCAACCCGAGCTGGAGAAAAAGCTGGCCAGGCCCGAACTACGGCAATTGACCGAGCGGATAAGCATCCGGCGGTACATTAAACCTCTCAATGACCAGGAAACCTACGAGTATATTCAACACCGTCTGGATGTGGCCGAATACAGTGGTACGGCGCTTTTCGAACCGGAAGCCCAGAATATGATCTGGCGCCTATCCCAGGGCATCCCCCGCAAAATAAATATCCTCTGTGACAATGCTCTTTTGATTGGATATCGGGAGCGGCATGAACAAATCGGATCTGAATTGATTAAAAGAGCCGTCGACGATCTCCGCTGGCTGACCGCCGCTTAAATTGAGTGGATTCTTTTATAAAAGGGAATGCAGGGACACAGATAAAGACGGATTTCCGCGGATTAGAAAAATATTTGAATCGCCTGCGGCGAGAAAGGGCATATAGCAACCAGGAAGCCGATTATTTCTCGCCCGTATATTCCGTTAACGTTAGGAAGTTTGATCTAATCCGTGTTTAACTGTGAGAATCTGTGTCCAGAAAAGTACTGGATTCTCGCTTCCCCGCCTCCCGGCTTCCCAGCCTCCAGACCTTCTATCCTTCCAGCATTCTAGTAAACCTAATAAACTCAATCAACCCAATAAACTCAATAAACCCAATCAACACATCACACCTCTGCGTCGCTTACCCAGATCTTGATTAATCAATGCCATTGGTGTCCATTGGTTATAACCTTTGAACCTTGAACCCTGAACCTTGAACCTATCAGTTCAAATACGACAGCTTCGACAAAATGGACTTGGCCTCAGCTGCGCCATCAAAATTCTCATCCAGGCTGAGCGCTTTTTCCAATGCCTGGTGGGCACGCTTGTTGTCGCCCTCCTTGTAATGTGCCAGGCCCAGGTGGTAATGGACGGTCGCATTTTGCGGGATTTTTTCCAGGCTGGCGGAAAATTTTCCGATAGCGAAATTATAAAGCCCTTTTTTGTAGTAAACTAACCCGACCGTATCCATTACGTTAGGGTCGTCCGGCCGCTGGGTCTCTGCCTGCTCGGCATACCGCAGGGCCTCCTCCAGATCCTTATCCTGCATGGCCAGGACATAGGCCAGGTTGTTGGCAGCCGGGGCAAAATCGCGGTTGATTTCAAGCGCCTTACGATAGTGTGTTTCAGCTCTTTCGAATCTTTTCTGAGAATCGTAAATGGCGCCCAGCATCATGTGAGGCGCAACCTGCTGGGAATTGACCTTTAGGGCCGCTTCGTATTGCACGATAGCTTCCTGGTCCTTTTTCTCAGAGCGGAATATGCTGGCCAACGCATAATAAGGTCGCAAGTATTCCGGATAGGTTGTCATGGTCTTTTTATACCATATTACGGCATCCTTTTTTTTGCCCTCTGCGAGGTAGATTTCTCCTTTAAGATTTTGAACGGCTGCCAGGACGGGCGGTGTATCCGTCATCTTTTCCATTTGCTCGTCACACCTGCGATGCGCTTTATCAAAATCCTTCTCGGCAATATGTATAGCAATGATATTGGTAAACACATCAATGAGTTTCGGATTTAGTGACATGGCTTTTTCAAAATTATTCAAGGCCGGTTCTGTCTGCTGCATTGCACGGTGAAGAATTCCGAGGCGGAAATAGGCTGCCGGAACATTCGGGTTAAGTTCGATCAATTCTTCATATATTTGCTTAGCTTCAGATAATTGGCGTTGGAAAAAATAGGCGTTGCCCAGCAATAGCTTTGACTGATAGTTGTCTGGAGATGTATCCAAGATAGCCTTGTATTGCTCTGCGGCAAGCTCAAAATCCCGATCCCGCATGTAGATATCAGCCAGCAGCAGCCGGGCTGTTTGATAATTACTATTCAACTCAAGCGCCCGGCCAAGCGCTTCCTGGGCCAATTTGGACTGACCGTTCTGCCGATGAGCCAAGCCTTTGAAGTAATGCGCCAGGGCCGATTTAGGCTCTTCTGCGATGAGTTGGCCGAATAAATTGATGGCCTCGTTGTAGTTTCTCTCTGCGATAAACAGTTGTCCTCTAAACAAGCGGGCCTGAAAATTTTTGGGCTGTATTTGCAGGATTTGCGTCACGTATTTTTCGGCTTCCTCCGGTTTCCCTTTTCCAAGATGGTATCTGGCAATAGCGTTCAAAATCCGGGTGTTCTCGGGCTGCAACTCCAAGGCTTTCTCATAGGTCGCCAGGGCCTCGCTGTCCTTGCCCACGGAATTGTAAAAACCGGCGGTCACCAGGTAGGGTCTGGCATTTTCAGGATCTGTTTCAATCGCTTTGAGAAGTGCGGCTTCGGCCGCTTTAAGGTTTTTCTGACGGCTGTGAAAATTAGCGAGCACAAGATAAAGATCGGCGTTATCCGGATCGACAGCCAGGGCTTCGTTGATCTGAATCTCGGCATCATTGGTTCTCTTTTCATTGACGTAAAAACCGAATAATATCAGGCGGGTGTCAATCGCCTTGGGATCAATCGCCAATGCTTGTTTCAAGATATCTTCAGCTTCATCAGGTTTCCCCTGGCGTACCAGCACCCTGGAAAGCCCGGTGTAGGCCCGGGTTTCGGATTTATCAAGTTCGATGATGCGCTCATAAACCGCGGCCGCACCATACAGGTTTTGGGCCTGCGCCAGCAATGTGGCATTCAACAACAGGCCGTTGATATGATCCGGCTCCTTGCCTAACACTGCATCGACTTCTTTTTTAGCATTTTCGAATTGTTTGGCCAGCAGATAAAAGCTGGCTAATTTGAAGTGCGCATCAATATTGTCCGGATCCAATTCGGCCAACTGCGAATATACTCTGAAGGCACCGTAAGGATCTCCGATCTTGAGGAGCGTTTCGCCGAGATTTGCATAGGCTTCCACATATTTAGGGTCAATTTGAATCGCATTCTTAAATTCGATTTTAGCACTGCCATACTCCCCTTTTTCAAAATATTCCTGGCCCTTTTCAAAGTGGGACCGCTTTTTCTCTTCGTCGGATGCACAGCCGTGCAAAACCAGGATAGAAACCAGCAATACCAGCAAAGCAGCTCTCTTAAAGCACATTATAATCCTCCAATCGATATTACCCCAACCCGGACAAACCGGAGTTGAAGATTGAATATTTATAGTACGCCTCGACTCAGCTCGTCGCAGGTTGGCGGATCTATTCTATTCTGTCGCCACAGTCAAAACTGCCAAATTCAGATTAACATATACGCATATACAAAGATTTGGATCGAATTCAAAGTTTTCACGACGTTAATTTTGTTTGAGACATTCGAATTTTGGAATTTCGGATTTGTTTCGTATTTCGATTTTCGAGTTTCGTATTTCCGGTTTATCAGGGTTAGCGTATTACATTTTTATCAAAAATTCCAGTACTGAAGAAACAAGCATATCTCGAGTGAAACTTCAAATAGTTTAAGTAAAGTGGAATGGATTCGATTTTTGTTATATTACTTAGACAGAATGAACAGGATTATCAGGAATTTTTTCGCCTGCTGCGAGGAACCTTTCGGCCGAAGGCCCCATTATCCTAACAATCCTGTTGATCCTGTCCAATTGAATTTTAAAATAAGAATCCATTCCGCTTTGTCTTTCCAATTCTATAGTTTTTTATTGGATCTGACTGACCGTTTTTTGGCCAGAGGCTGTGTTCTTAAGAGAGTGTGTTGGAATTAGAATTGGAAATCTTCCTCCAATCCCCTCGGTTGAGTGATGACGACACATCTATTTTCAAACATTATGTTGCGCCTCGTATGCCAAACGCCTCTTTTCAACCAGCAAAATATTGCTGTTTTTGGCGTGGGCGGTTTTTATATGTCTACTTAATTCTGGCCTTCTCTGAAATAGCCAATTAACAACGGACAATTGACCACCTACACCCAATTGGATTTATCGTTTCAATTGGGTTTCACAATAAAAAAGGGTTTGGAATCCATTTAGAATTCATCAAACCCTTTTGAATCAAGCACAGAATTTTCAATATGGGATGTATTTTACCAGAGAGGTATGCTTTCCTCACTATTTTGGTGCCGTACGTTTTTTACCAACAATCAACACCCAACATCCGACTTCCCGAAACATCATTTATTCTTAAACAACTTTTTTCGTCCCACCCCGGCAATTCCTAATAGACCGGCTCCCAGCAGCAGCATCGTGGCTGGTTCAGGTGTTGGTACTGGTCCTGTGGAGGTAAGATAGGTGTCTTTTCCAACTTTATTGCTGCCTATAGTTATTTTCTGGACACCAATAGCAATCCCTTGATTGCGTATAGCTGTCTCAACTGCAGCGAAATCTGCATTAGCGATCGCAGCCGTGAAAATCGCTTTTTCACCATCATCAACCCTCTTATTGTTATTTAGGCTGTAAAAGCGATAGCCTGTAGAAAAACCATCTATATCGTTGATATTTGGGCGGTATCTGGCAACCTTTTTCGGATTAGTCTTTTCTTCAGGTTTGAATCCTACTCCGCTTGAGCCTGGATTGACTAACTTTAAGTTTGTAATTAATTCTGATAAATTTTCGCCGAAATAGATGGAACTGATAGCGGAACTGATGCCAGCTTGGTTGTCCCTTTTATTTTCAACGGTAATTTGAACTTGCCCGTCACCGGTGTTGATAATATCAACATGAAACATTTCGGATATATCTTTACCGTCGTTGGGGGAAAGAACATCAGAAAATCCATATGGCACCGCTAGTGCGTTCGTTCCATAGAACAAGAAGATTAATGTTAGAGCGCATAAACCGAGCTTTTTCATCCCATACCTCCTTTGAAAGATTACCCCCCCCCGGGTAATAGCAGTATATATTTTCTTTGAAATATTTTTATTTTATCCCCTACAAATGGATAGTTGAGTATTTTTTAACCGTGAACCGTTTTAGAGCCTTGCCGCATGCGTCTAAAAATTTGAATTATTTCTAAAAACATATTACTATCGAGCAGCATTTCGCTATTAGACAACAGAAATTTGACTAAATTCAGAATTTTCCCAGATCAGTTTGGCCACTATAACCCCCGTTGATCGGTGAAACCCCACAAAAGAAAAAGCAAAAGACATGCCAAAATAATTGAAATTTAATAATATATGCTGAAAGGGGTTTCTGCATTAATATTGAATTCTTACCTTTACCAAAAAATGAATCTTAAATTACAGCATTCTACCATATGAAAACATTGTTATATTAAATATGTATTTCATGTAATAGTCCGACCGTTTTTATGAAATATATTGCCTAATTGAAAGCAGCTGCAAATCATGAAAGGCCGTAAAGGAAAAAGTGTAGCGCGTGGTTCAGTAAATCATGGAATTTTTAGGATCTGTTTATAGGTTTTTTGAAGAACTACCGGAAATACCGTGTAACTCAAAGGAAATTCCTTCAGACTAGTTCAGTAAATCGTGCTGGCCTGTGAATTTGAAGCTCGCTGTTATGTTTATCTGATAAATGCGAAACCTGTTCCACCAGAATTTTACAAGGATACAATAAACATATTCCTGCTTCTTTCAAGGCATTGCCGACGGTTTCCGAATTTTCTGAGCCCTTTGCTTTGACAGCCTTGATTTGTTGGTAAAAGACTGTATACTATGTTTCATTCGAATTATTAAACACAATCAACAGATTAAACGTAACAACATAATCAACCCAATCAACTCAATAAACTCAATCAACTCAATAAACTCAATAAACTGACATCCCATTTGGAGGTCGAAGGATGGGCTATTTCAATAAGCCGTTTTTCTTGACTCTGCTTGTGTTCCTCACATGTTGGGCCTGCGCTTCGGACGAAGAGAAGAAGACCGCCCATTTTAGAAAGGGACTAGCGTATTTTCAAAAAGATGAATTTAGAAGTGCGCGATTAGAGTTTAAAAATGCCCTCCAAATTGATGCCAAGTATATCGAAGCGTTGGAATATTTAGGCAAAACCAACCTTAAACTCGGCGACGCTCGGGGTGCCTTCAGCGTGTATGTTAAAGTTGCAGAGTTGGATCCTGACAATATAGAAGCGCAGATAAAATTGGCGACCTTTTATTGGCTCGCGAGAAGTTACGAGGAATCCAGAGAGGCGGTGGATGCGGTATTGATTAGAGACCCTGCGAATATCGAGGGGCTGCTGTTGCATGCCGGTCTTCTTGGGCAGGAGGGCGACTTGTTGGAAGCGGTTGCCACATTTGAAAAAGTCCTCGAACTCGATAGCAGTGAAACGCGTGGTTTTCTGGGATTGTCGCAAGCGCTGGCAGCCCAGGGTAAGTCAGTCGAAGCTGAAAAAGCCTTAAAGGCAGCCGTCCTAATTGACCCGTCAGCCGAAAAACCACGGCTTGCACTTTTTAATTTTTATCAAAATGAACAAAAATTCGACCTCGCCGAAGCAACCTTAAAAGAAGCGATGACGGCGAACCCTGAAAACTCGGATATGTCACTTGAATTAGGCAATTTTTATGTCAGCCGCCAAGACAAGGCAGCCGCGGAGGCAGCCTACCTCAGGGCGATCGATATTGCGCCCGATACCACCAAACCTTACTTGATTATTGCCGGTTTTTTCGATTCTACCGGAAACGCGGACAGGGCTTTGGCGATGTATCAAAAGGCTCTCGAGGTAAAGCCGGATGATCTGGAGATAAAAAGCGCCATTGCCGGCCATCATTTGAAACAAAAAAAATACGAAGAGGTGGATAAGTATATATCTGAAACTTTAGATATTCGTCCCCAACATTTCCCAATGCGTTTGTTAAAAGCGGAACTGCTGATAATACGGAATGACTTTGATGAAGCCATCGGAATGCTCGACCAGCTTATCAAAGAAGAGCCGGGATCCGCCCGGGCCCAATACTTGAATGGCATCGCTCATCGGGGCAAGGGTAAATTCACTGCCGCCAAGGCGTATATCAGCCGGGCAGTTGAACTGAGTTCACGCTATGTAAAAGCAAAGCTTCTGTTGGCTGAGATAAATTTCCGTGAACGCGAATTTGAATGGGCCCAGAAGGAGAGTCAAGAGGTGCTTGAAATATTGCCCGATGATTATGAGGCTATGCTGATCTTAGGAAATGCATACCTTTATCAGGGAAAGTTAGCTGAAGCCGGGGAATCTTTTGAATCATTGATTCAGCTCGACCCGAACAATTCGGCCGGTTATTTTCGGCTGGGACTACTTCAACGAGTACAAAGAAAATATGATTTAGCCCTTTCTAATTTTGAAAAAGCGCTGTCCATAAAGCCTGACCTTATGGACGCATTGATCAATATTACGATGGTTTATGAGGCCAGAGGCGAGCTTCAACAAGCCATCACGCGGTGCGATAGGCATCTAAATGTTACAGGCGGCGACCCTGAAGTTGCGGCGCAAATCTACAATTTGAAAGGGCAAATTTTCACGGACCTGGAAAATAGAACTGAAGCCAAAATGGCATATTCACTGACTATTGAGAAAGATCCGAACTTTTTGAATCCCTACTACATGCTGGCGAGAATCTATTTCCTGGATGATGAGCAAGATCAGGTCATTGCCCAATATGAGGCCATTCTGGAAACAGATCCAAACCAGGCGACACCTCATCTAATGCTGGGAATCATTCATGAAATGCAGGACAATTATGATTTAGCTGAAAATCACTATCGCAAATCCCTAAAGATTGACCCGGAATTTGCAGCTACAGCCAACAATTTGGCCTATATCCTGGCAGATAAAGATAAAAACATCCAGGAGGCGTTGGACTTGGCGCAAATGGCCAAAGAAAGACTCCCGGACAGTCCCTTTGTGATGGATACCCTGGGATGGGTGTATTACAAAAAAGGTTTGTACGATCTGGCATTGGTCGAGGTTGCTGACAGCCTGGAAAAGGCACCCGGAAATCCGACGGTGATCTATCACCTAGGCATGATCTATCACAAAAAAGGGGAGCAGGAAAAAGCCCGGGCCGAACTGGAAAAAGCACTGCGACTGAATGCAAACTTTCCAGAGGCCGAGGATGCCAGAAAAGTACTGGCGGAACTGAAGGATCATAGTGCTGAGGACTGAAAACGGAACGCTGCGCTCGAGGAGCACTATGTTTTATGAGCGCTGCGCTTGACGAGCGTTTCACTTGAGGAGAACTGCGTTTGATGAGCGTTTCACTTGGGGAGTAAGGGAATCCGCACCAACTCCTTCAATTTAGTCAACTCAACAAACTCAATAAACTCAACAAACTCTGCAAACTCAACAAACCCAAAAAACTCATTCAACTATTGTTTTATCGCCTCCTGGCCTCCCGGCCCTCCTGCCTTCCTGCCTCCCGGCCTTCCTGCCTCCAAGCTTCCCAGCCTCCTAGCCGACGCCTCAATCAAATTATTGCTAATTTTTTCCCTAGATGTTATGTAATTTTATTCACATTGCTATGTAAATTTATTCCACTTTATTCTCTGCAAAGGCCCTGTATCTGATGCTAAAGCGATCAGGAAACTATTGAGTCCCCAAACTGCGAAATCATTTTCTATGAATCTCCATACATTTAAATATGATACGGCACCTATCGTTCTCACTCTCTTTTTATGGGTTAAGGCCTCACCCTCCGGCACATAAATTGCTGAGCAAAAATGCCGTGAATGAATGTAAATTCGATACGTCGTACCAAATACCAAACACATGATGAGTTCGACTTTTATACGAATTCATCAATCTTGAACTCTGAACCTCGAACCCTGAACCTTGAGCCCAGTACCTTAAACCTTAAACCCTAAACCTTAGACCTTTATACTGTGCTCCAATCAGACCAACATAGGATCGTAATTCTCGAAACAGATCGAAACCGACGGGACTACCTTCGGGGCATTGTTGCAAATAAATGGTGGGTGCCGATCATATTTGAAAAAGAGACGATCTGTTTTGACAATCTGCGTCAGCTGGATCCGGATCTCGTCATCTCCGGACCGCTGTCCCTTGACAGAATGTGCCGCTTTGTAAATACCGTTAAAATGATGGATGCCGGCCTGCCCGTCCTTATTCTTTCAAACGATCGGTCGGTCAAAGATTTTGCATCATTAAACGGATATGGGGATATAAAAGTGCTCGAGTTCAACTTTGATTCAGCAGAGCTAATCAATGCCATCGGAAAATTAATTCTCCAGCGCAATACTAATTGTGACACAAGCATACCGGATAATTTCCTGATCATCGGCAACAGTCCTGAAATGCTGAATATCAAACGTAGCATTCCGCAGTTGTGCAGATTGCGCGAGCCTGTGCTAATCCAAGGTGAACCTGGTACCGGCAAGGAGCTTGTTGCGAGAGCCATCCACCACCAGTCTGAACAGCGTTCCAGTCCGTTTGTCAAAATACACCTGGCTGAACTGAATTCCGGTCAGTTGGATGAGGTCCTATTTGGTGCCGCACAGGGCGGTTTTGTGGTTAATAATCATCGCTTCCATGGTTTGTGCGACCCGGTGAAAGGTGGCACATTATTTCTGGATGAAATCGCGAAGGTTCCAATCTCCCTCCAGTCACGGTTGCTTTCTGTTTTTGAGAACATATATTCAAATCTTGACCATACCGCTCAAAAAGTAGCCGGCCTGAAACTCATTATTTCCAGCAGCAAGTTTCTTGATGAACTCGTGCAACAGGGAAAATTCCGTGAAGACCTTTACTTCCGGATGAATGCGTTTACAATTAATATGCCGCCCCTCAGACGCCGTACCGGTGATATCCCGTTGCTCACAGATTTTTTTGCAGACAGTATTTGTCTGGAAAATAGCGTCGGCCATATCGAGGTTCCTGTGAAGCTAAAAGACAGCTTCTGCCGTTATTCCTGGCCGGGAAATGTCAAGGAACTGAAGGCTATTGTCCGCAGGACGATCATGTATGGTATTGGGGACAGCGTTGTTCAGAAACTGGCGATCCAATGGGAAAAACCATCGGGCGCCATAAAATCTGATCAAGATATTTACGCCCTGGCCGGTCTTACGAACCTGAAAAAATATTTACAAAATCAAAACAACCTGACTCTTAAAAAAGTGCGCCGCGTCTATCTGTTGCGCACAGAGAAAAAGGTCATCAAAAAAGCCCTTGAAAAAACCAACTGGAATCGCAAAAATGCAGCCGAACTGCTCGAAATCAGCTATAAATCGCTGCTGAATAAGATAAAGGAGTACCAATTGACAGGTTAGTTTGACGTGTTTATTGAGTTTACTTTGTTTGTTGAGTTTACTGAGATTATCGTGTTAATTGAATATGAATTGGGAAGAACAGAAAATGGTGGCGGGGATAAATAATGAAAATTGAAAGGCTTGAAGATATAAAAGCTTGGAAAGAGGCACGAAAACTGGTGAATTTAGTCTATAGCGCAATAAATACAAGCAAGATCTTTAGAAAAGATTTTCGCTTAGTTAATCAAATACAAGGCGCATCGGTTTCGTCTATGGCAAATATTGCTGAAGGATTTGCCAGACAGAGCAACAAGGAGTTTATTCAATACTTATTTATATCTAAAAGTTCTGCCGCCGAAGTCCAAAGTCATCTTTATGTCGCTCTTGATCAAGAGTATATAACTCAAGATATGTTTACCCAGATTTACAACAAGGCAGATGATGTCCAAAAATTAGACTCTGGTTTTATTAAATACTTAAAATCATTGTTCCAGTGATTACCCTGTAATTTACTACAAACGCAACAAACACAACAAACGCAACAAACACAACAAACACAACAAACACAACAAACACAATAAACTTATTTTCCAAAGGAAAATAAAATGCCTGAAAAATCAAACACCCTACAAATAGACTACTACCTGGAACTGGCGGTAAAAAGACGCTGGCTGCTGATTATACCCTTTTGCGTTGCCATCTGCGTTGGGATTTATCTGGCGTTTGTCCTCCCAAAGGTATACCAGGCAGACACCTTGATTTTAGTGCGGCCCCAGCGCGTTCCAACCGATTATGTCCGCTCGATCGTATCGACGGATATCGATCAACGCATCAACACCATAAGACAACAGATCATGAGCCGCACCAATCTCGAGCGGGTTATTGAGGAACTAAATCTTTTTTCGGGCCCTGAACATGCCGACATGTACATGGAAGACAAAATTGCCACCATACGTAAAAGCATTGAGGTGAAAGTTACCAGGAGTAATCGAAGAACTGGAGCGGATGCTTTTGCGGTTTCTTACCGCGGCTCTGATCCCCAAACGATAATGAATGTTGCCAATACCCTCGCTAATTTTTTTATCGATGAAAACCTCAAGGTACGTGAGGCCCAGGCAATTGGCACCAGCGGGTTCTTGGATGACCAGCTTGACGCTATGCGCAAACGGCTCGAGGAAGTTGAAAAACAATACGGCGAGTACCGCAAAAAGTACATGGGGGAACTGCCGGAACAGCTAAACACGAACCTGAGGGTTTTAGACCGGCTTCAACTTCAACTCAATGAGAGACAGGAGAACCTGCGGGACGCCAAAAACAGAATTGTTTTATTGGATAACCAGATTAAAGCCAATCAGAATATTTTTGCTGACGGATTCAGTTCTGCACCTAATACCGACCAGCCCCTGTCTCTGGCTCAACTGAAACAGCAGTTAGATGATCTCAAAGCGAGCTATACGGATCGCCACCCGGATGTCATCCGACTCAAGCGTCAGATAAAAGATTTCGAATCCAAGGCTTTTGAAACCGAATCCGGCTCAGGTGAGCAAAATCAGGAGCAGTCCGGAAGCCCAGCACCGCTGACGCAAAACCGCTTAGTGGCAGATCAAGTTCAACAGCGCAATTCCACCTCTTTGGAGATTAAGGATCTTGAATCAGAAATTAACAATCTGGTACTTCAGATAGCGGAATATCAAAGACGGGTGGAAGTCACACCTAAAAGAGAAGAGGAACTCCTGTCATTGAACAGAGATTATGACAACATTCAAAAATCGTATGATTCATTGTTGAATCGCAAACTGGAGGCCGACATTGCCGTCAACCTCGAAAAAAAGCAAAAGGGCGAGCAGTTTCGGATTGTTGACCATGCCAGGCTGCCACGCAAGCCTGTTTCACCGGATTTGAAAAGATTGTTTATAATGGCCCTTGCTGCGGGGCTCGGAGTGGGCGGAGGCTTGATCTTCCTTCTGGACTTTTTGGATACCTCTTTAAAAAGACCGGATGACATCGAGCAGGATTTAGGTGTGCCCGTGCTGGCAACCATTCCAAGACTTTACCAACCCAAAGGTCAGATACTTAGAAAATTAAATTGGGTGATGACAGGATTTGGCGTACTGGTCGCCTGCGTTTTGCTCGCCGTATTCGGAGTTTTGGTCCTGAATGGGGTTAACCCAACAATTGAACTGGTGCAGCAGCATACCGATTTTCCTATTCAGAAGGTGATCTCAAAAATCAGCCTGTAAAACATGAAGAAAGAGTTGATTGGCTGAACGGGATACTACAGTAGATCAGGTTGATTAAGTTGATTGAGTAGATTGGTTGATTAGATGATTGAGTTGATTAGGGAACTAATGTAGATTGGTTGATTAGATGATTGAGTTGATTGGTTAAATCGCTTTTAAAAATAAACTTTCTTTTCAGAAACAACTCACAACTACCAACAAACGACGGACTTCTCAGTCGATCCTTTTGGGTCGACTAAGAAAAAACGAGGTTCACAAGTGAGCAAGGTTTCAGATGTGTTAAAAAAATCTCGAAAAGCCAGCGATTCTGCTGTAGCGCCTCCAAAACTGAAAGCCGAAGATTGGGAAGCGCTTCTAAAATACAGCAAGCATACCGGTAAGCTGCGTCTGCACAGCAGCAAAATCATGCAAGACCCGGGCACGGTTCATCGATTGCTGGCTAATAAATTGATTTCGCCGGACGGCCGGCTGACGCGACAAGCATTGCTGAAGTGTGAGGCGATGCGACGCCAAATGAGAAAGTCATTGGCAGGTCGTGCAGAAGATGAGAGCGACCCGGTCTATCCGGCTGGTCCGGCGGATGAACGAAAGGCATCAGGCATATCCTCCCCAAGCATAGAATTGAGCGATGCGGACTGGGCCATTCTCATGACTTACGACCGGCAGACTGGTCATCTCTTGCAATATGATTCCGGAACCGGCCGCCTGGGTCAGGGCAGCTTAAAACTCCTCAGAGATACCGGCACACTCCAGCGATTGCTGAAAAACAAATTGATTTATCCCGGCGGTGAACTGACAACCTTTGGCAAACGGGAATGCGAACTGCGGGATAGAGAACTCCAAACGGATACAACTGCAAGAAAAACGAATCATGTCATCCAGCCAAAGACCACTCCGCAACCACAAGCAATGAATTTGCCTAAAGAAAACCGGGTTTCTAAGCTTGAGCCTGTTTCCGAGCCCAAGTTATTAATTCCCGCCAACACAATTGCGTTTCCTGAAAAAACGGATGGATCGTGGAAAGAAAGTTTTGATAACTATTCGAACAAACGCGAAACTAAAGAGATCGACAAAAATCTTATCTCACTCTTGGATCCCCAATGTTTTGAATCAGAACAATTTAAGATTTTAAGGACCAACATTTTTGTTCCGGTGGCCGGCAAAGCACCGCGTTCTCTACTGATAACCAGCGTAACGCCGGGTGAAGGCAAGTCTTTTGTGGCCGCCAACTTGGCCATCAGCATTGCCAGGGCTATTGATCGACACGTTCTGCTGATGGATTGCGACCTTCGCCGACCCACGGCGCACAGCCTGTTCGGTTTCGGCAGGGTTCCCGGCTTAAGCGATTATCTCGCCGACGGAACTTCTCTGCCGACCCTGCTTCAAAAAACAAAGGTTCCAAAGCTGACTCTTTTGCCGGCCGGTAAGCCACCTCACAATCCAGCGGAACTTTTGTCTTCCGAACGGATGGCCGACCTGGTCAATGAAGTTTCAGAAAGATACGGCGATCGTTTTATAACGGGTCTATCTACCATTTAAAGGATTAATTTAAGGCGATGTCTTCGAGTCCCCATGATTTGGTTCTGCGTAGCCGGATTCCGGAAAGCCTCATAATGAGGATAATCATCATATCGATAGTGGGGATC
>Ga0209367_1007063_pt1 | contig 15496 bp, 5 predicted proteins | sample WorMetLIZISLAND2_FD_187412 | JGI IMG/M metagenome (GOLD analysis project Ga0209367, IMG submission 187412) | Marine gutless worms symbiont microbial communities from Max Planck institute for Marine Microbiology, Germany - Olavius geniculatus... ... | reverse complement strand
TCTTGAAGGTGTTACATTGTCGAATATAAACTGATCCTGTTTATGTATGCTTATAAAAGTGTCGGTTTGACTTAATTAAGTTTTCTTTGTATGTTTTATGTATGGTCCTTAAAAGTCCTTGAATTTGATTTCGACATATGGGCAAGAACCATGTTTTTTACTTTAAAAAATCTATTAGCCACTTCTTTTCCAAAACTGAACATGGGACCAAGACTAAAATCGGGTAGAAAGACGGCTCTTTCGTGGAGAGAATTGCGGCCAAATTGCAGCGATTTCCGTTAACGGGTTTTTGATGGAGGGGCATTTATAATGTCAACAATGGGTAGGCAGATGGGACAACATGGCCCACAGGACGATTGGCATACATGACATTTAGTGTATTTTCATTCCCTAGGCAGCGCCACCAGTCGGACTTTTTGCGCCTGGCGGCCACGTTGCGGCCTGCGCCAAATTTCTAGTTTTACTTTTAGTTTATAAACTGCTGAACGGTCAGTTTATGTATGCTATGACCAATGACCTAACCTAGCTATTTTTTTAGAACGTCATTGGCATGACAACAACGACCATGTCGTCGGCGGTTGCTTAGGCTTGAAGCAATGAAAGACGGTACTATATAATTTTATAGGCTTAGTTGTTTTTTCTGTGGGCGGTGGCGGACAGTGACGTTGGGTTAATTATCCCAGTCTGCCGGAGGTGGTGGACTGGTTTAATTGGCTTTCGCAAGACGTACGGATACGTTTACACTAACAGGCCGATCATGGATTAGCTAATCTGGGAGTCCGTGGGCCGACCGAAGGACTGACCGACGGTGGAATTGCGACAGTCGTCAAGACGCAGCCGAGACCTGGCAGTGGCGGATATGACAGCTTTGAAATGAAATGCAGTCGGACGGACAAACCGGAAGTTGGTCGGCGGCCACGTGACGATCAATAATATGACGTCGTGCAGGCCGAGACTGTGATGACGTAATGATGACGTGATCGTGACAGCTGGCCAATCAGAAGTGTGTGCTGCAGAGCTGCGCATTCATCATAGTTGGACTTCAGATGTATGACAGTTTTACTGCTGATGTTGGTACTCCACTGTTGCTGCAGTCAATGTTTCCATTAAACTTTACGCGCGTTTTATAATGCGCAGTAACACAGAGTGGCTGTAAGCCAGCAGAGATAGAGAGAGAAAGATAGATGAAGCATGCTGCTAGCGCCTGCTGCTGCTGCTGCGGCTGCTGACCGAAGACCGATGCCGCACATTTGTCAATCTTACTGCGTCTCGTCTTGTGCCAGTGCAGCAGTGGCCGTATCTTGTCGCCGGCGAGCAGCTGACTCTGACAGCCCGCGGGCGACTAGCACATAGACTAGTCCTACACGTCTCAGGTCTGCCAGCCCGTTCCACCTCGCCTCGGATTGAATCAAGAGCCGACCATGCCACTGACCAGGGGCGTACATTCCCCCCCAACGAATCAAAACGAAAATACGTCTGTAGAGCGCATCTACAAAAGTCTGTAATGCGCTGTAGCAGCGGGTGCCAATATATTCTCAACATTTGCAAAATAAAAATGTTTTCAATTGCTGCCTAAATAATTAAAAGAAAGGACTGGTGAGTTTATTTTCCCCTTTTCCCCTTTATTCTTCACATAGTCTTTTCCTTCTCTCATTTCCCTTTTTTCCTCCTGGTGTGAAGCGGCTTTTTTGACCGGAGGAGTGCTGTAAGCTCCCCATGCAATGGGGTCTGCAGCAAAGTCCAACCAATATCAATTTTGGTGTATTCTGAGAGGAAAAATCTCATTTGACTGCAATTATTCTATGCATTTTTATATGCAAAATTCATACTTTGTATACGTGGCCGTGAAAAGATTGTCGTCTAAGAATGCAAAAAATGGGGCTAAAAACCGCATATTTGTGCAAATGTAGAGGCAAAATTCATTTTTGAACAGTCGGAAATTTGCAGCTTTTTGTCCGAATTCCGTCGGAAATTCGCAAGTGTCTGTCAGAAAATTGCAACTTCTTGCCTCGCCGCCTACTTTTTTAACACACGAACGACGCCTCCGCGCAAAAAAACCTTTTTCCCAGATTGGCCAGGGCGTCGTTTGCGCCGTCGGTCGGTAGCTAGGGATATTCGCCCAGGGCAGACAGGGATGAAAGCGGTCTGGCCGGTCGGTCGGTCGGTCAGTGTGCTAATGTCGTCTGTCTGCGCGCATCACGTCCTGGTCATCACCAACATCAGCAGCAGCAGCAGCAGCACAGTGTTGCTCGTGCTACTATGGACACTCTAATCGTTTTTGCTAATTCATGATCCGCCACTCGATCTTGATCTTCCGTTGTGCGATCGGCTGCAGGTGATCCTGTACCGTACGCTATCTAGCGAAACGAGCTTTCGTCGGACATCATCTTTGCAGTTTGCATCGTCGGTCTTCTGGCAGCGTCTCATAACCTTTCTGTGATGTCTGCGCTACTATAAGCAACAGTAACTACAACGACTCGCAATCCTTGGCACAGCTGATAAGCCACTGGACATGCTGACGCATTCGATCGGCTGCAGGTGATGGTGAGCGCGCTGCGACAGACCGTTCTCTCGTGACACACGCGACGTCGCACCAAGCAGCAGCAGCAGCAGCACCAGCCGGCGCTTTGAGTGTATCTACGCTCACAGGCCGCACGCTGCACTACTGTAGCAGGTGCACTCGGGCCGACCGACCGTTGTCACGGTAACGCATCGCTCTGTGTTAAGGTACGTTCAAGTCTCTCTGCCGCTGTACCTTTGCGCCGCCTCTGCGCGACCGATTCGAAACGTCGAATAGCCGCTGTTTATACGTGCGACTGGTTTACTTAGCAAGTATTTTATGTTGATTTGTTTTTTTTTGTGTTTCTTGTGTATGGGCCATTGGGCCTCTGTATGAGCTTTTCTGTTTTTAGAACACTCTGTAATACGTCGTGCATTCTATTTATGTTTACATTGTAACTGTGATATGAGAAATAAATGATGATGATGATGATGATGATGAATGTCTTCGTCTGTGTATGGAAAACTGCAGCGGAGCTCGTTTTAAAATGGTCTCTACTCTCAATGTCATCACATTTTCAATGTCGTTGGTTTTTTTGGTTCCTTTATTCGTTAATTTTCTGTTACATTCTCTGTTGCAGACTAAGCTGGATATATTCGTCAATTTTTGAAGTCTGACTGAAAGTTGATCCTTGTTTGATTATTTTTTCAGATTTTTTTATTGTGCTATACTGTTTACTTTAAAGATGTGTACAATTTTTATTGTATTATATCATGTTATTTTTTCGTCTTGCATTCTGCGTCCTTGCAATGCATTTCTTTTGCTGCATTTTTCAGTCTTGCATTTCCACTCATGGTTTTTGTTTGTTCTGCATTTTTCTTTCTCATGTTCTCAGTCGCCTCTTACATCGTTATGGACGTGACTTACGATTTTTATGTACATTAATCATTGATGACTCAGTATCGTTTGCTGCACTTTCTACAGTAAACATTTTTAGTTATAAAAATAATACAAGTTTTAAAAGTATTTATGATGATATTTTAATATTGTTATGAAAATACAATCTTTACTGTTTTACTACCACTCCAATCCATTTTTCGTCAGCCAACCTATGAAGCCTTGTCTGCTTACTTTGCACTGTATTTTAACGCTATTTTCTCCTGCAGTCAGATTCCATGTGTGGTTTTTGCTTTCGCATAATTTGTCGTTGTTCCCACAACATAAGTGTCCTAATTTCTTTTATCGCTGCTGGCAGTTAGCTTCACTGATATTTTCATTAACTTGAAGTTGAACTAAAAAGAACTTTTAGAACTTGAACTGAACTGAAACTTACATTAGAGTCTCTGAACAAAATTGAAAGTTGAAGTAGTATAGTAGCCCAAAGTTAAATTTTTGAATGTGAGCTGTTTTGCAACAGCTTGCACTCGTACACTGTAACTGTATAGGCTACTTTTTAAGTTTCCATAAACCTTTGGCTGGATGGAATTAGTGATTGGTGTCTGTTTACTTGTTCGTGCATTCACTTTGTGTGTCTGCAGCAGTATTTGCGAAATGGACTGTAGGTTAAATGTCAAGAAAAGATGCTTTGGAGATTAAACATTATTGTCAAGAAGTATACGCTGAAGTTGAACTTGAAGTAGAACTTGAACTGAAATGGCAAGGTTTGAACTGAATTGAATTTGAACTGAAACCGTTTGTCTGAAGTAGAATATCACTGCCATGATTAGCTTCAAGTGTCTGGCGCGGAGCGTGTCAATTTGCGGAAATTACTAGTTGCTGGCAGGGGGGGATGGATGGCCGCAGTCTTGGACGGACGGTTGGCGCTTGGTCGGCCAGTCGGCCGGTTGAGTTGTTCTGGTAAACCTAATGACAGACTGTCGTCTGGTAGATCAAATGAACTCGTCGGCGCCGTACGATAACGAACGCTGCTTGCTTGCCTTTTAAGCGGCGGAGATGGAGGCAATTGCATTGCCAGCGGGCGGGCGGGCGAATGCTACTAGATGCTGAGTTTTGCAGTCGCGTCACGTGGTGGTGCTGGTCTTGACGTCATCGAAATGACTCTGCAGCCCGGACCGCCGTCGTCGCTATGTACGCCGTCATGATGCCCATAGACTGCGTGTGCTCACCAAGGCGATTAATTAGCGAACAGGAAGCACGTGTTCTGTGTGAGTGTGTCTGCAGTAAATGCGTCTTCTCAGCCAGCCGCCGTTTATAACTAGCCCAGCATCAACGCCACTGATGGCATATTTTGGTGTCCGAATGCTGTTATTCACCACTACAAGCTTGACATCCTACTGTGAGCTCCCAGTGGGATCTGGGCCGAAATCGAATTTGGTGCATTTTGGCTTTAAAATATGCATGACATCTGGTGGCGCCATTTTGAGCCAACCGTTATCACCCCCATGTAGCAGCACGTCCCGTGGCAAAGTTTCATGAAGCTACTCCCTTTGGTTCCAAAGTTCTCGCGGCTAATACGCTACATTTTAAGCCGATTTTTGACCCCTTTTTGAAAAAAGTTGTAAGGGGGCCTCCGTCCCCGGTGGGGGGTGCGCTAGTAAGGCTTGGTCATTCTCTAGCGCGTGTAAAAATAAGGGGGCGCAGCACCCCCTAGGGGCCGAAATATGGTCTTCCGAAAAATGCGCTTTAGGGGTGTACGATTTCACATCTAAATCTCCAAGGTCACTGGACCAAACTTCACCGGACTTGTTTCGCCTAACGCAGGAGGAATCGCGGTAGACGGCATAAAAATCCGATTTTGAAAATCTTCATCCGTTTCGGAGATATTCGTCGCCGAACTTCGAAGTCGTCCGAAATCGGGCCAAATTTTGCATGTTTTTCGCCCCTGAAATTTTTTTGGGTTGCGCGCCCCAAAATTTTGGACCGGCATTATAAAATAGGGCCTATTACTGACCATCGTGCAAAATTTCACGCCGGTCGGCCCACGCATCTCGGAGATTTCGCGAGTGGAGGAAAAAAATTAAAAAAAACATCAGGGGTAAAACTTAAGTCCGCTCCGCAAGCTATCGCTTTCGGGCGGACTAAATATTACCAGACTACATGAAAAAACCTAACTCTTAACCTTCATCCTACTCTTAACTCTACTCCTAAACCTAATTTATAACATCCGCCGGATACTTTATCGCATGCTGAAAGTAGCTTGAAACCAGTGATATTCTACTTCAGACAAGCAGCTTCAATTCAAATTCAATTCAGTTCAAACCTTGCCATTTCAGTTCAAGTTCTACTTCAAGTTCAACTTCAGCGTATACTCCTTGACAATAATGTTGAATCTTCAAAGCATCTTTTCTTGACACTTAACCTACAGTCCATTTTGCAAATACTGCTGCAGACACACAAAGTGAATTCACGAACAAGTAAACAGACACCAATCACTAATTCCATCCAGCCAAAGGTTTATGGAAACTCAAAAAGTAGCCTATACAGTTACAGTGTACGAGTGCAAGCTGTTGCAAAACAGCTCACATTCAAAAATTTAATTTTGGGCTACTATACTACTTCAACTTTCAGTTCAGTTCAGAGACTCTAATTTCAGTTTCAGTTCAGTTCAAGTTCTTAAATTTCTTTTTAGTTCAACTTCAAGTTCGACTGCAGTAAAGTCAATAATTTTGCTTAAAGTTCAACTTTAAGTCAATGAAAATATCACCCGCCCCGGATACTTTTTTGTGGATAGGCCTACGTTGTTGGCCTGCGACAGCGGCGCATGTGATGGCGACGATGTACGCTGGTTCATTCGTCACGATGACGTCACGTCACTGATGCTGATATGAATGCCGCCAGTCGCCAAGCAGCTGCTTACTGCACGCACAGTCCGCAAAAATCATTACCGGTATCTGGCCAGTTTACCGGGATATGTACACAGGATCTTTTGGAGGTGCAATGGTGCATGCTGGATAAAATGGGAAAATGTAGATTATTCTAGGTGACCCAAGTAGTTAATTTAGAATCTACGAGGCAACTACGCGGATTTCAGTGGCGATCAGTTTTAGGATTTAGGTCCACGGTTCCTAAATCCGGATCCGGATTCAGAAACGATTTTTAGATGATTTTTTGGTGGTGAACAAGGCGGCAAGACCCCGGGGACGATTGATCCATTGTATTGGCCAGATAACAGCATAGTTCTCGGCGGCGGATGGTTGAGATCTCTGATAGCTACTGTTCGTGTTTAGGCCTGCATCCGGCAGTCAATCATGCGCGTATACTAATCTATAGATAGGCTATCATACGTCAGCCGCACTCAGCTGCACACAGAGGCGAGGAGCGTAAACTGATTGCTTTTATCGGTTGCTATTTAGCAGCTTTGACTGATTGTAGCAATATTCAGGTGTAGCAGCTGACTAATGTGATGTCACGGACCAAAGAGTCCTTTATTCTAGCCGGTAGCTATTATCGAATGGTCCCTGCACGGACGTACGGCGGACGCTCGCAGCTGTCAAGATTTGCGGCTGCAGGGTTTTGCGCACGCTCTGGGTCATGGGCTTGTCATCTACGTGTCGACTAGGCCTATCGGGTGACGAACGTCGTCGCTTCTTGTGCTGTGGAGTGTCGGACAGTCAATTCATTGCGTCCGTCCTGTTGCGTCGTCTTGCGTTGCGTTGCTTGCGTGTGGACCGTGTCTTAGTGGAAGTGGCGTGACTGATGGATCGGCGTGTGTGTGGCTTGCACGCCCACTGGCGACCGACGCCGAGAAAACATCGACGCAAAGAACCTAAGAACCGGCCGCCCAGCTCTCAGCTCAACTGATGCCTGTATGTGCCGGACAAAGACAAACCCTTCGCGATAGAACCTCTTACGACAATCCCCCCGCCACGGTTCACCATGCAAAGGAGCGTGAACTATGAAGGCGCGATCTGCAAATCGATTTCATATAAAATGTGTGACGTATGTTTGAAAGCGAGCTAGCTGAAACATATTTGTTTTACGCGGAGGGGGTTTCGTCCAAGGAGTTTGTCGTAGTGAGTTTTTCATGGAAAGAGGTTGTTTGTTCGTGCTACTTACTTACACGTTATCGGACAGTCACGTGTTGGATCAGCTGCAATTACTCCTCGTACCTCGCCGTCTCGTTGAGTGCTTGCTTCGACCACGCAGCATTTCACACTGTACACCGTGTCTCAGAAAACAGTCAAAATTGTTTTTGTCATAACTTTGTCAACTTTTCACCGATTTTGATAATTTTTGGCGCAAAGAGGGCCAAGACAATAGAATTGTGTAAGGTGCACTTATTTTCCACCTCACCTAATTTATGTCAACACACTGCCATGTAGAACACAAATGTTGCAAATTGGTACATTACACAGCGATTATTTGTGTCAGATTGCTCATCTTTTGCATTATTCTTTTGACGGAGGGTGCCACGTGATTTAATAATGTTGTACTGTTAAATTTCTTACAGTAAAAATAGCACATAACAAAACAGCCGGCTGATGAGCTTAAAATACATCTAATCGATGAGTGAATGTCGTTTGATCAGTCAACCTTTGATTCCACTATCAGCCAGTGGCGTTGCATCTAAGACATTGTGTCCGTGTATGCTGGGCACACTTCGGGCATAAACTCTGATAATTTGCAAACAAGTTGTCATACAAACTTATAATTCTGCCGATCTGCCGAATATTTGCATTTTTGTGTGTTGTGTGCTTAATTAAGTTGTTATAGCGTTTACTGGATATCATCTCGGCATTATGCAGAAATTTGGAGCATCTATGTTTCACACGGTAATGCGTTGACATAAATTAGGTGCGATGGAACATGAGTGCACTTTGCATAATTCTATCGTCTTGGCCATCATTGTGCCAAAAATTGTCAAATTTGGCGGAAGTTTTACAAAGTTATAACAAAAACAATTTTTACTGTTTTTTTGAGACACGGTGTATATACACACTTGAGATTTCGTCTGTCCAACTCACTTATTAAATTTGGTGTAGTAGAGGAAACGTTGCCTATTTCTCGCCGCTTACAAAACTTTGTGCGCCAAAGTGGACTGTTACACGGCAAAGATAGAAATAATTTCACATTATTCGGCTATGAGTTTTGTTCGGATTTGGAAGAAAAATGTATTTATCGTAGGTTCTGAGTGTGAACCTCAAATGTCTCTGATATCGGTATTTATGATAACAGCATTTCGCATCGTTGCATCCCACGGTGACTTCTAGAGCATGTGATGTGGCCTGCGGCTGAATTAGGTTGTGTTGTACAGCAGTGAATTAACGACCACTCACGACACGTGGCTCGGCGTTAGTGACAGGCGGCGGTGACGTCATTGGTGCTGCTGCTGCTGCTGCGCGTGTGCTGCTGTCATCTTGGTAATATGATGTAGGCCTATACTCTTGACGTTGACAGCGCTACTCCATAGTTTGATGTCCCGGCGTTAACCTGTGCAGCACCACTGTAGTGCGACTGACTTCTGCGCACAGCTACAACGTACATGTATATTCAGTGTTTGTGTGACGTTATTTTTTGAACATCAGCTTTCGGCTGGGTCCAGTGATGTCGTGACCTAAGCCGGTTAGCTCAGTCCAAGCTTTAGGACGATGACTGCTTTACGCTGCTTTAAATCCATCAGATGAAGCGCTCGAACTCTTGCAATGACTTTTCTACGGAGACAGCGTTATGAACAGTGTTCTGATTATCGTTGTTCATTATTATTATCGTTGCTGTTATCATCATCGTCATCGTCATCTTTAATTTGTTACAGGTCTTTGACTACTGATTCGCAACGTCTATACTGGTCAGTTAAGACAAGGACTGCCATACTGTAGACTCGTATACTATAGATACAGAAAGTCTTTGCTTAAAATTTATCGAGCGGAATGCTGCAGGCGTCCTGCGTGCCGTTAGTTTACAGTGTGTGCGGTGATGACTAGGAGGAGGGTTAAAGCTGACGACGACGACGACGACACGGATCCATAAGCACTATAGACAGGATGTAATGATCTCACCAGTAGCTTACTCATCTCGTCTAGGCTCTAGGAAGTCCAGTACAGCCGTCGCATAACGTGAACTTGAGCACTTGACACTCTTGTTCGTACTGTCTGTACTGTCCACCCGACCTTTCGTTGTGCGTCGGATAAGATTTGCCTGTCTCAATATATTGACAGACTAGACAGTTTGAGAGGTTGTGCTCGATATGCAACGTCGCCGTAATCGAATAAATGTCACACTAGATTTTCTTGGCTTCACATAGTGGTCTCATGCATGTTTACTTTACTGTCTATAGCGGGAAAAAGTCGAGTAAGTAGTAAGTATATTATTTTGAGTACTTGTGAAGCAGGCAGTGAGTGACAGAACATCGCTGTTTAGAAAATCATTCCCGGACGTCATCGTTTAAACCTGAACATTTTACTGCTACTGACCGTAAAATATATTTGCTATTTTTGATCAACTACTATACTATCGCTAGCATTTGATTAATCAGTTGATTGGTTGATTGAGTTGTTTAACAACATGGAAATGACACTGTTCTTCATCGACTGACTTCTTATCTCCGTAACTTTTGTGCTAATACTGATCATTGTAACCAACAAGAATTGGTTTGTCAAGTCAATATCTTTTGCCATTTTGGCGCGATAATTGGCAAATGAAGGTTTTTGGTCGTGTTGGTAGTTTTCGACATAAGCTGTACGTTGCTGATGAAGACTAATACGATTACTTATGTGTGAGATGTGTGTAAATCGACTGACTGGGTCTTGGTGACTTTACTGCCGGTCGGCTATGCCCACTGAGGTACTTTCGTGGTTACGATTGAACGAGACATTTTGACATTCGACATTTGCGCGGTTTTTGTCGATCATTTGTCTTTCAGTAATTGCTCTGCAGTCGACTAATCTACGTCGCACACCGGCTTCTAATACTCCGATTAACTTCAACGAGGCCGCATTAAGCATTTACTTACTTCCGTCTGTTTGCGTGCTTGTCTCTCAGTCGGTCTCGCAAATAATGTTGTCATTATTTATCCTGTAGTCTCGTACGCGCAGGAAATTTTGGTGCCAAATTGCGCATGAAATCGTCACAAGTCTCTTGACAAAATGTGTCAAAAATCACCAAATTGTCTTCATCATTGCGCGCGGCACTATGGACCTGGTGTTACCTAAAAACACGCACGTGTTATGGGGTCAGTAACCGCCACTCTCTAGAATGGAGTCGAACCGAAAACATTGTTAATTTTGACCGATCCATTTCCCACGAGTTTGCTTATTCTTGCTTCCATGAAGAACAGTAAAAAGCAGAGTTAGAATCGCGTTCGGTGATTGCAGAGGATCATATCCCCATTACACCTTACAACTGTGCCCCTCGGAGGCATGAGGGCAGCGTTTCGCGGCAGGAACGGCAAGAGAAAGGATTGATGAAAAGTTCCTGATTCTACTTTTGCATACCGCGGTAGCCTACCTTCGTGGGCGCCGAACTCTAAACCACTTGGCGTCACAACATATACCACTTCGACCGACGCCGAAAAATACCCGAGTTTAATATTATGGAAGAGCGAAGACCGTAAGCTAATTAATTACTCTTGTGAGCTCCAAAAATCCAAAAGTAACGCAGCCTTGGCCACAATACATCAGTGTTACAGACGGACGCCAACTGGCGGTGCGCAATAGGCTACTGCGCTTCGCACTACGCGGCGCGACAAGTGATCGATGAAGGCAGTGTGAACATGGTATTCTATGGCGCGAAGGAAAGGAACTGCGTGGCTACCTATGCTACTTTTTATACGGGGATTGAAGGCGCTGTCAGGCGTGTATGAATTAGTGGCGGCGCCACGTATACACGCGTCGCAGAATCGTAAATAACAGCCTCGCGTTCGTAGACGCGGTGCACGCTCGTCGTTTTTCGTGCTATTCACTTTCTTTCGCGTCAACGCAGCCACGATTCACGATTGCATTATAAATAAGGATGAAGTGCTTTTGCCTATGCACCGTTTGGCCGCGCGCTGTAGTGTTTTACGTTCTCTTTCGTGTACACGAACGACAGCGAATCGGCGATGATTGCGTGGCTGCAGTGTTTTGTTGCACGGCGTAGATTAGATAGAGGCGTCTGATGGATGTCGACTGTACTTTGTACAGTGTAGGATAATTTCCATGTTAGATGCCTGCAAGCGTTGTCGTCGCCAGCTGTCGCTCGCATGCTCCATATGTTATTGTTCGTGAGCTAAGAAGCTGACTGTAGATGTAATAAACTCCCTTAGAGATAAGAAACAATTATTAAAGTATTTAAAACGTTGTAATAATTTTTTTTCTTTAAAAATGAAGTAAAACGTTTATTAACGTTTATTGCAGCTGTGGTTGAAACAGTGCTGAATGATGTTTATTTTCATCTGTAGCAAACAGTAACATGCAGTCATCAGCAATAAGTTGGTAGTGGATGTTTGTTTCGAAAACACACCTTGAACATTTTCAAATCATTATACAAGCGACCGCTATACTCTGTTTACTGTTAATTGTACAAGTTACTGGTCGGTAATTATCAGTTGTCTTTTTGTCGTGGTTTTATGAGGCAGAGGTGGCATGTTGCTGAATGTCGTAAACAATATCGGCAAACATATCTGGCGTCTGTCTGGACTGAGCCGTCGATCGACTGATCTCGTCATCGCATGGCGTCTTGTAGGCTTTATATAACAATGGTTAATGTCGCTTGCGTGCAGGCGTGCCGTGTGACAATCAGCTTCAATAGCGTCTTTGAGCTTATGTCAAAATGGCATCTTTCATTGCAAAGCAAGTCGTCGGCAAGAAGCTAGATTCTGTTAAGGGTAAACAGTATTTCCTGTGCTTTTTTGATTTTTGTGACAAGTTTTTTAGACAGCGTATCTCGCCTGTCTGCACTTTAGTTGTAAAACGTGCATTTGTATAGTAGATTTAGAAAGGCATTTTCAAATCCAGTGCAAGTCACATGACAGAATTTTCTATTTCTGCTTACTTCAGTTTGACCATAACCAACTTTTTATTGCCTTTTATCATCACTGCTGTCTTCAGTTACATGCATATATTTCTGTGCCTGTATGGCACTGTATGGCCTATTTAGTCCGCCCGGAAGCGTACCTTTTGGAGTGGACTTATGTTTTGCCGCGGATGTTTTATTTTTTATTTTAACGTGAGATCTCCGAGATGCGTGGGCCGATAGGCGCGAAAGTTTGCACGATGGTCAGCAGTAGGTCGTATTTTATAATGCCAGTCCAAAATTTTTGGGGGACTCTCCCCAAAAAAATTTTAGGGGCCAAAAACGTGCAAAATTTGGCCCGATTTTGGACGACGTCAAAGTTTGACAGCGAATGTCTTTGGAACTGATAAAGATATTAAAAATCGGACTTTATCGACCGCGATTCCTCCCGCGTTCGGTGAAAAAAAGTCTGGTTAATTTTGATCCAGTCACCACGGAGATCTGAAGGTGAAATTGTACCCACCCAAAGCGCTTTTTTTCGGAAAACCGTATTTCGGTTCCCAGGAGGGGTGCTGCATCCCCAAATCTCTACACGCGCTAGACAATGACCAAGTCTTACTAGCGCACCCTCCACCGGGAACGGGGAGTTTCGCTTACATTTTTTTCAAAGGAAGGTCCAAAATTAACCTCAATTTAACGAATTAGCCACAGTACCATTAAAGCAAAAGGGAGTAGCCTAATGAAACTTTGTCACGTGACGTAATGCTAAGTGGGGCTGATAGCGTTTGCACAACTTTTGGGTATAGCGGTATAGCGGTATAGCGAAAAACGTCCAAAATTCGGCGTGATTTAGGACAACTTTCAACTTTGAGTGCGAATATTTCTGGAATGGATAGAGAAATTGACAAGCGGTAAACGGCTTTATGAACTACCACCCCTCCCGCGTTGAACAAAAAAATGCGTGAACTTTGGTCCACTAACAACAACGGTTAGTTGGCTAATGTCTACTTACCCTAAGTCGACACTGCACGTTCTATGTATGCTATTGTGTTGAAGTTTGGGCCACGTGACTTTGCTACGAGGGGAATTTGAGCTCCCCTAAATTGTCCCCCCAATCGGACTTGGGGCGCCGGGCGGCCTCACGTTGGGCTTCGCTCCAAATTTCTAGTTTGTCTTATGTGCCATTAGGAAACTATTTAATCACTCTCTTTATGTTTACATTAAGCTGAAAGTTTAACTATACCCACAATGGTCAGGTTTCACCGAATCTTTAAGCTAAGACTAAAGTTTTAGACTGAAGTCTTAGACCCACATCGTTTGCTAATACGAAAAATTCGGTCTGGAGTCTTGACCTTAGTCTAAAGTCTCAGCGAAACTTGACCTCATGCACCCAATAAATCAGACGTATTATGAGGACAAAACATTAATTTAGTTTCTGCATAGGTTGATGCATGTGCTACTGTGGCAGATGCATTCTCGGACAAAGACGACAAAAAGTCGGATGCTGACAATGATGAGGCAGCGATCGCTGAAGCCCGGCGAGAAGCGGAAGAAAGACGCAAGGAAAAACATCGGAAGATGGAAGAAGAACGAGAAAAGATGCGACAGGATATTCGTGATAAGGTATCACACTTACTGTTTATTGTAGGCTGTGCTCTGCTTATAAGGATTTAACGTAATGCCAGTAAGTCGGTTTTGATTATGGTGATATTATACAGCGTCTACAGACTGCAGTTGCAGATTGTAAGAACAGTAGACACGTTGCAAAATGCACGTTATATGCCCTTGTGCTGTACTGTTTTTGTTTAAAATATTTGAAATATTACGAGTTGCGTTCAAAAGGTTTTGCAAGTCGATATGTTAGACTGAAAAACTTTTCAGAAGCTGTACACCAATAAAACGCATATTTTTTTCCGAAGTCGTATGAGCTTAAAGCGGATGTGACGTCATTGTAACTTTTGACGTCATAAAGCGTCTTATATCTGTTCCACCGTACACTTGAGTCATTCATTATTCGGATAGCGGACACCACCAAGAAGATTTTTCAAATTTAGACACAGATAATAGTGGCGGTAGGTAATATCCCTGCTGTATGCAGTGTGGTCTAATTGTACAAAGCGAGAGTCGCGAACAGCCTGCTGGGTTATTGTAACTTTGGAACTGAGCCACAGTCCAGATTTAGGGGAGATGTGCGGGCTCGTTCTCAGGCTTACACATATCAGGGCTCTCCGGCTCGTACGTTGTAAAAGTTGTTTAACCTTTCACAAAGACGACAGATATTATATGTTAACTTTTAAACAAAATTTTACTGACGACGTCATATCTTGACATGACATCGTAATTGACAGAAGCGTTGTTTATGGCCACCGCAGATTTCGGCCACTGTGTATTTTTATTGCAAATGAGAAATCTTATGTCAGGGCTTTCGCAAAATCACATAGGCCTCACGTTCGTAAATACCGCTGCAGACTGGAGAATCTTCGTGCGTAATTCTGTGTTGTTTGCGTTAGCACTTCAAATCGTATCCGTTTAACGCTTTGTTACGTCATAAATTACAATGCCGTCACATCCGCTTCAAGCTCATACGAGTATGGGAGAAATATAACTTTTACTGGTGTATACATATTTTGAAAAGTTTTTTAGTTTAATATGCAGGGGCCTGTCGAGTTGAAAAATTTTTCTTAACTTTCCTTGTATGTATAGTTTTTTCATGGCTGGCACAGACTTTGGCTATTGAATGTTTATAATCGCAAATGAGAAATTCACGTACGTATTTGTCAGAGCTCTCATAAAATCACATGTCCTAGGGCCTCATATTAAACTGGAGAATTATTGTTTAACAGCAAGCCCAATTTTATGCTATTAGCGATGACACTCCAAATCGTTCCTGTTTAACGCTTTATGACGTCATAAGTTACAATGACATCACATCCGCTTTAAGCCCATACGAGTTTGAGAGGAATGTGCGTTTTATTCGTGTATAGATTTTGAAGTTTTTTAGTCTACTGTATCGACTTGCAAAACTTTTTGAACGCCCCTCCAGTGGCGGTTTTAGACCCGGGCCAGAGGGGGGCACAGTCCTCCCAGTTTTGCTCCAGCCCCACCCCC
>Ga0209367_1007062_pt1 | contig 15499 bp, 5 predicted proteins | sample WorMetLIZISLAND2_FD_187412 | JGI IMG/M metagenome (GOLD analysis project Ga0209367, IMG submission 187412) | Marine gutless worms symbiont microbial communities from Max Planck institute for Marine Microbiology, Germany - Olavius geniculatus... ... | reverse complement strand
CCATTCTACCTTCCAGCCTCAATTTCCAGCCCCTACCTTCCCCCCTCCTCCCCTGCAACTCCAATTTCTGGCTATTGCTATGGCTACCAACTAGTCCATATCATTGAATGACGCTAATGTTAATATGATTCAGCTTCAGACTTCAAATTCTGGTATGTGATCGGGATGGAAAAATTTATGCAGTAATGGAAATGGGAATGAAAAATTTCTTATGGTGATGGCGTGCAGATGTGGAATTTCTTACAAAAACTAAACAGGGATAAGAACATTTGATAGAAACAGGACAAGGATGGGGACAATTTTATTTACCACGCCATTTTTTAATTCAAACACATGACCTGTTGATCATGAGTCCGATGCCATAACAACTACACTTCCAAGTCCACACCAGGTGTTGTAGCATACCAGCGAGTAGGCCAGTAGACGGTGAAGGCGATCTGTGATGTTGTCGACCATCAGATGCCACCGCACTTATTGCCAGCTCATGTTTGCGGTAAGTGTGATGACTCTGTAGCTGTCCCCTCCACTCCATGTATTGACCCAACGACTTCGCCTATACACCACCAACATCATGTACACTATACACCGTGTCTCAAGAAACCAGGGCCCTTTTGTTTTTTGAATAACTCTGTGAAACACTAGCCGATTTTGATAATTTTTGGCATGCAGCATCAAGAAAAACTTGATGTAAATGGCTATAGTTTAGTCTACCTCACGTTAATACCGTTGCTAACTACCTTGAGAAATGCAGAAGTTCTAGTTCGGTCATTTGCTATTGAACATGCTGTCGGCTACTCACGTCAAAGTTCACTGCTTGCTTTCATTCTGGAGGAGGACATTGCACATATAACTTTTTAAGAGATAATAACTGTTACTTGCGTTTGTCACATTCAGTCAATCATTTCTCAGCCAACGCATGTGTTACCCAGTATGAATTCATTGCCAAACTACAACTTTTGCATTTCACAAGGTAGTGTAACAACAGTATTACAGTGAGGTGAGCTAGAATATAGTCATTCATGTGGAGTTTTTTTCATAATGTTGCATGCCAAAAATTATCAAAATTAGCCAAAGTTTCACTAAGTTATTCAACAAATAAAAGTGGTCCGTCCCGGTGTTTTTGAGACATGGTGTATTACATCTAAAGTACAAAAAATGCCTAGCACTTCTGCCACTTCACAGTCATTATCATAGCCATCATCTTTACGCACATCTTTGCTAATTTTACAAAGGTGGGCAACATTTGATTACCGTGGAAAATTTTTTATTACATGACTTTTAAAATTAAACGATTAATTGATCATTAATTTCAATTAAAACTTAGCCTAGTAATGATAGAGTGAGAAAATACATACTTTCGTTAAGCAACATTATAAGAATATGCAACAAAAAGTGCACACAAATGCATCAGCTGACACACAGTCAGTAAGCATTTCTTTCCTCCAGTCAAGCAGACGAACCAAAATAAAGACTACCATGTGATTAGTCGTTACTTTCTACAGCTCTACTATTTATATCTGCAAATGAAAGAGATCACGTCTAAGGACCTGTCCAATTATCCATTTGTCTGCTTGTTTCTCACATGGATTATGGTAATTACTCGACAAATTATAAATAAATGCTGAACATATTGTCTGGATAGGCTAAACACTGTGATTAGATTTTGGTGGAAATGTGGATTTTTTGGTAGATTATGAAACATCTGGGATTTTTTACCATTAAGTGATAAGATGTACACTGACACTGCAGTCAGTCTAAAGTGTCAAAACAAACAATCTTTGCAAGCTTCTCCTTGCTGTAAGTGATAGCATGTGTACAGAGTTGCCTGCATGTGACTGACAGTAGCGGCATTCTGCGTAAAAAGAATAGGCGGGGCAAAAAATTGCCATTTTCTGACAAACACAGCAGATTTCGGACAGTATTCCAACAGAAGCTGTAAATTTCAAACAAATTGCTCAAAATTTCAACTTTGGACTTAAATTTCCCCCAAAAAGAGTTCTGTGACACAATTTTTTTTTCTTTTTGGACAAAAATTTTTGAACAAAAAGAAAATTACCAACAAATTTCTGACAGCGTAAAATTTTGGGGGGAGGGAGGGAGCAGGTGCTGCCCCCTGCCATAATGACACTGTCTGATAGTAACACTGCGTGTCTGTGACAGTGTATGTGTATCGGTGTGTGTCTGCCGAATGATGCCAACCTTGAGGTGAAAGATAATGTCATCGGTGTCAACGTCAATTCGTCGACGTTTGTAGCTGTACACGACAGCTGACTGGCCAAGATCAGCCTTCCCGTGCAGCCTGTCACGCTCTATCTGTCACACCAGTCACACACAGTCTGTTAATAACTGTGCAGTGGCTGAACACATCAGAGAGACAAATAATTCAAATGTAGTCATCGCAATAATTAAACTCATTAACAGCAGCAGCGACAGCAGCAAACATTATTACTGCTATAGCAACTGAACATTGGGTATGACTGTTGTTTTTTTTCTGCTCATCACAGCGTAAACCACTTCATATAAAGAAATCCATAAGCACGGCAAACTGAGTTTCACAAAAGCAATGCCCTTCCCTCCCCTAACTAATATATCAGAAATTTTAAAATCAGTTTTTGAAAAGCTGCTGCATGTGTTTGTATTTTTGCTTTATATAATACCAGACAGCAAGCTTATGTGTTTAGTCGCTGCAATACATTGAGTGCTTGTCAGCATTCCAGTCAATACGTGCTAATATCATGCAAAAATAAAACTGCACAACATTTCAATTCTATTGCACAAACGAGTTTCGTAAATGCATGAAAAAACGTACATCTGCGGGAGTTTTTCCGTACTTCAAGATGCCTTTTGCCAGAACAAAGTATCGCTGCAATGACACACTAGCAATATAATACCGCATCTATATAATGATTACTCTGAAGTATCTGCAGCAAAAACCAACAAATACATTATATCAATGTTGACAACTCTGTTGGCTTGTGGAGAGTCGAAGACATGATACTGTGCAAATCAGAAGTGCAAGAGCACTATAAGTTTTATTCCACAACTAGCAATTTCCATTTTTACTAAACAATAAAAAGTCATCAAATTTGTTCAAAAACCTACTAAGTAATTTATATTGTTTATTATGCATTTAAATAAAAGATCCTACTTTTCAGAAAAAAACAAAACAATGGCTGCACAAAATCTGATCAAAAGCAATTAATAAAATGCTCCAAGTAAACTAATCATGCTAACAGACAAACAGACAAACACATTTCAAACACACAACATGACCTCTTTCATTTGGTGAAGCTAACATAACCTCGCTATTAGAAAGCGGTTAATTTTTCTCCTAAAGGATCGCAGAAACGAAGAAAAAACTCACCTTGTGCCAGCCTTTCATTGGGGATTTCCGATTTTTTAGCAAATATCCCGCATAGCTCACAGGTACAGAACAGGAAGCAGTATCCAATGTTGAGCATGTTGAATGATCAAATTTAGTTGCCAATGATGTCTGTTTGCTATGACTAGGCTGTTGGTGAGTGTTATTATCCTTGGCATCTTCATCGCTGCTCACCTGCATAAAAAACCACAGCAAAGAAACACAGAATGGTACTTTCTTTCATTTACTCATGCTGTCTGCAGCTACATAATGGCAGCAGTTATTTTCAGATGTGAAAACAGCTCGGCTCTAGCATAATGTAACAAAAATATTACTGACAAAAATCGTTACACAAACAATCTGTTCTGTTAAATGTATCCCAATGCCAATGCCAGCATAGAATGTAATGGTCGTATGATCAAGCTGAACTGCTAAACATTCTCTTTGTTGCATCAGAGACCAGAATAAAACCTATAGGGGTGGGCCAAAAAAATAACCCAACTTGTTTCTGTCAGAACTTCGTCAAATTTGCACCAAATTTGATAATTTTTGGCACACGGATAGCTAAAACGATGGAATTATGTAAGGTACACTCACTGTCCACCTCACATAATTTCTGTCACTGCACTACCGTGTAAAATGCAGAGACTTTAAATTGTTGCATAATGCCGAGTTGTTGCTTCCAAATTATCAGAATTTTTGCCCTGAGTGTACACAATGGCTTAGACGTGATGCCACGACTGATAGCGGCATTAACAATCAACTGATCAATATCACAGCACTCATTCGTGGATTGAATGTGTTCTGAGCTCATCAGTCACCTATTTTGTTGTCTGCTATTTTCAGCGTAAAATATTTAATACCACAAAATTATTAATTTACATGGCATCCTCTGTGAAACTGATAATAAAAGGTAAGCAACCTGACACTGATAATCATTGCGTAATGTAACAATCTGGAGTGTCTGCATTTTACACAGAAGTACATTGACATAAATTATGTGAGGTGGACAGTGAGTGTATCTTACATAATTTGGTCACTCCGTGTCAAATCAACCAAAATTTATGAAGTTTTACACACGACCATCTCAGAATTTTTTATAAAAATTACAACATGCACTGGAATGTGTCATTAGCATACACGCAAAATTTCAGGTTTCTATCTTGTACATTTGCTGGAATAATTAGCTTTTTACATGGGTGATATCAACCCGTTCATGTGTCGTGTAGTATTTTTCACCGATTTCAAGCATTTTTTGGAATTTTTTTTATTTCAAACAGAACACAATACTGGACAGAAATAACATGATATTCCGATAGACTATGCAACAGTTAAACAGCATACAAAATATGAACACATTTGGCCCACAAATAGCTGAGATATTTGAGTCTGAAAAAAGCACACAGTCAGATGAAGAGCTACTCACAGGATCAACATGCACAATCACTGGCAACTGAGACTTGTCCGTTTCAAAGACAAACTTTTCAACACTTCTTGCTCTTGTCAACTCCTCACTAGCAAGTGATGAGTTTGTGCCAGAAACCATCAAGCCAGCAGTCACTGCAATGTTATCTGTTCTCCCTTTCTTTGCATCTTGTGCCATGTCCAATGACTTTCAGATGAAGACAACTTGGACTTCATCAGTTCTATTGTCACATTTCTCAACCCTAATTAAGCTTCCACCATTTGCAGATTGACACTCCATCAAAGTGACCTACAAAAATGTGACAGATATACAGTCAACTCCTAAAGAGAAAAATACAAACCGGAAAGCTTAAGCTAGATTAATAATTTATCTTTCAAACTGTCATACAAACTGAGCTGCATACACAGCCACTCTGTACTCAATCCGTGCACAGCTGCTGGTATACACAGAGGCATCCACTCCACTGACAAGTGGAGCAAGTTGAGGGAAAAGTAAAAAATAGAAAACTAGAGAGAAATATTTTTTCCGTGACTAATTACCTAGAAATGCATGGCATAGCATGCAACAGTTCTGCATACAACAGCTCCAATTTTTTTCTGCTCGCTTTGCTTGCAAATTACTTGTAAGCCCCTACTTTCAAAGCTGTATTTGAGGAGGGGTAATGGGTTTAACCCCCTCCCAACATTTTTATGTGCAAGGAAAAGAATTAAAAGAAAAAAAGGAAAGGTAAGGAAAAAAGGAAAAGGTAGGAGAAGGTCAAACCCTCCTGAGCAAAAATTCTGGCTACAGCCTTGCCTACTTTTAGAGTTGTGCTGCCATGTCACCCATGCTTGCATATATTGTTCAAACTGCACAAAATTTGGTCAGTTAATTTTATAAAAAAAAGATAATTAAATTTGTTGACACCAGATGTTATGTTTTAAAGGTTAAAATCCACCAAATTCAATTTTGGCTTGGGCTCTGCCCCAGACCCTGCTGAAAGTGGTTACAGCTCTCCCCTGGCCCCCTAGCAGGATCGAAGCGGAAAGGAGAGGGAAAAGGGAAAAAGAAAGGGAAAAGAACAAAAAAGGAGAAAAAAAGGGAGAGGGAAGAGAAAGAAAAATGGGAGAGGATAGAAAGGGAGAGAAAAGGAAGAAAGGGGGACAGTAAAAGGAAACGGAGGGCATCCGAGCTGGGGGAAAAGGGAAGGCTGCCTCCTGGTGCTGATGGAGGGATGGACGCCTCTGGGTATACATGACAGCAAAACAGTTACAACTGACATGATGAGTTGTATATTGTGTTTGCTTCTATGTTGCATATGTCTGTTAAGCTTATTAATAAAAGTTATCATCGTTATTTTATAAAAATATGAATAAGAACTATTAGCGTTCAATTAAAAACTAAATATGAAACAATGTTAGCTTATGAATTAAATACATGGTAATGATAATTCATGTTGGGGAGCGAAAGTTCCACGTTACTTTAGCTGCAGGAAGCAAAGTTCCACGGAAAAAAGTTCCAGAGAGCGAAAGAATGGTCCAAGAAGCAAAAATTCCAGTGAACAAAAGTTCTAACCATGGAACTTTCGCTCCCGGGAGTTAAAGTTCGTGGGAATGAAAGTTCCATAATTTGAGTGTCAAAAACTCGAACCACTTTCTAAACATGAGGGCTATGGGTTAGCGTTAGAAATAGGGTTAGCAATGGGGTAAAATTAAAAACAGTCTGTGGCTGACGGCTGCATGCCTAAGCGGCGAGTACTGAGGCGTGTTTCGCACTTTTTTTTCTCTGAGAGTCTCAGATATTCTAACTTAGAAGCGCGTTTCACACTTTCTACTTCTCTGAGATTATCTGAGAAATTGTGAGCAAGATTTTCCTTTGCTACGTTATGCTAGCTCCGCCCACTTGCTTGAGTTACGTCATCCGAATAGATAAAATTGGCTAGCGTAGAATTCTATGTTAGAATTCTCAGAGAATTCTTAGTTGCGCGTTTCACACTTTTCGTGAGAACTAGTGAGAACAACTGAGCCGTAGAAGTGAGATTCTCAGAGAAAAAAGTGCGAAACACGTCTCAGAACAATGGGTGGTAAGTAGCCTAGTTTTAGGCCGTCCACAGGCTAATTAGGACGAAGTTTTTGTCTAGGTGGTAAGCAGCTCTGTGCGCAACACTTCCGTTTTAAGAAGGCAAACTCAGCATTTCCAAGTCACTGGTTTAAAAACGATCTACACTTCATTTGTCACAGAGCTACAGCTATGAGATTTACTGAAATACAGTTTATTGTCATCCATAAGCAACACTTCCAACAAAAAATGCTTGACAAATATCACATACGATCAACGACACTAACGACAACAACTCATATCCAAGGCACAATGCATAGAATATTTAAGACGATATGTTGCACTTTGCGAGATAACATGCTAAACCCATGAATCATATGTGTTTAATTGTATGTCTTACGGTTTTTGTGAGCAATAGCGTAACAGATTAAAATTATATTAAAGTATACTATAAGAAAACTACGAGCGCAATAGAAATAAACTCGTTAGAAGTGAGTAAGCAATAATTGGTGAACTAAAACAAATGTCGTGGTGGCCGAGTGGTTAAGGCGTTTGACTCGAAATCAAATGGGATATTCCCGCACAGGTTCGAATCCTGTCCACGACGAATTGTTCACTTTTGGCGCATTTTTGCATTTCATTACATTTTGATTTCATAATATTTTACTAGAAAGTGCACGATCAATAACGAAAATACCTTATTACTAAAATATGACTTTCATGAAGTTTAACTTCAGTTGAAGTTCAGTCCGTACCTCCGCCACCGTGCCGTTGAAGCGAGCACATCTTGCTTTATATTCATTGCTGAATAGATAGGGAGAAACCCGGACTGTCTACAGTGTTGAGTGTGTCTTATAATAGTTTCCCCAAATATTCTATGATCCGTTATCTCCGCAGTTAGATATCTAATATACCTTTCGTTGTATGACCGCATTTTATTTTACTTATTTATTTAGTTTAAAGGGCTCGACGGAAGTAGTATGTGGCGAATATGAAAGTGAAAGTCTGTTATTTTTTATTTAAAATTGCTTAGTACCAAATATCGGTGATATCTCTGAACTTTTGTGTAGTACCACTGAATGTAGAGTTTTGTGTCGTTCGTGCACTGAGCCACGGCAGCAGGTCACTGGCCCTAAGGTTTGTTGGTCTGAAAGGTCACTTAGCTACTGTAGCGTCTGAGGTGTTGCAAAATTCCTATAACGCCTACTGGTAATAAAAGGTCCATTAGCTGCACCACCCATTTTTAAATGTACTCATTTTTGTGAAGACCACCTAGAATGGGACACTAGTTTGAACTCAATCCGATACTCGCATAATATCATTTATTATTTAATAATAATAATAATACGGTTTATTGTGTATGGCAGCCAGTTGGTGCGACGAAACACTGCACCGGCCTCACCGACCGCACCGGCAGGAAATTAGAGTTAGGGTTAGGGTTAGGGTTAGAGTTATTATTATCACAGCATCCAATCGTCTGCAGCTGCCGCCATGCTCGAAGTGGTCGTTTTAGGCGCCAGTACGGTGATCTGATGCCAGTGCGGTTGGTGAGGCTGGTGCGGTGTTTCGTCGCACCTGCAGCCAGTGGCTGAATTTTAACAGTAAGCCAGCAGCGAACAGACAGCATACCGGTATGTCATTTGTATTGGGTGGCACTAAATATCAAAAACTACCGAAAACATTTTTGGTAGTTTTTGGTACTGGAGGCCTGACCCTAACTCTGTCTCTAACCATAAACAACACTTGTGAAGTTTATGCGGAGTTTTACGTATCTACTGAGTTCTGTGGATCTACTTGATCAGCTGCAAGCCATGTATGAGAGTCAGCTACCAACAGACATCAAAGAGAAACAGCCATCTGTGGTTACTTGTTAGCACTGGTGGCATAGGTTGAAAACGTAGGCAGGGCAGGAAGTTGCAATATTTTGACAGATACTGCAAATTTCCGATAGAGGAGATTATGACTGCCAAACAGTTTGGCAGTTTTTGGTTGTTTGTGGTAGTTTTTAATAAATATCGTCAATGCATATGTGATGGATTGACTATTGAGCACTGTCCAAAATTTTAAAATCTGTCATCAGTCAGACTGACACTCGATTTTATTATCAGTATGGGTCATTCAGCTAGTGCAGTATGCAACTTGCATCAATTTTGAGCACACCAATACGTCACTACACAGCAGCAATGGCTGTTCTTCGACTGTAGCATTTATGCTATCAGAACTGCCTAAACACGCATTGATGCACAGACATTGATGTCGCTAAATGCAAAACCATATGTAGCAACAAAATGAAATGACAACCAAACAGATGATGGTGGTGCAGCTATGTGAAATGTGGTTGGTTGTTCAAGCTATTGATGCTGCCAACAAGGACTGGATGCTGTAGATGTGAAAAAGAACTACTGTAATGTTAAACAGTTAAGCACACCATCAGAGAAGATGCAGAACTAGCAGGAGTAGTGCCAGATGTTCAAAGCTGAGGGGGTGCTGAGGGGGTGCAGATTGAGTGGTTGTCAGTTTACCACTGCTACCCCTCACGCCCTCCCTCCCTTCACCCATTCAAACAAGAAATTTCAGCTAATGCTCATGAGATGCGCAAAAGCCTATAGCGGTTCCTGTTCGCAGGTGATCTTGATCTATCTTCATCCATTTCATCGCAATTCACTCTTTTGCAGGCAAAAATTGCCAAAAAATCACTAAAAACCCCTATTTTGGGGGTTTAAGGTCGATCAAGGTCATCAATGTTGACAATTTTAAGAAGCTTGTTGCCAGTGCTTGTTATGTTAAGCAGCATGTCGGTGCCTATCTGCAACCATTTTCACGTTAGACAAGCCAGCAGCAGATAAATAACCACTTTTGAAAGGGGAACCCCTCTTTGACACCCATGTGCGCAGGCCTCTTTGAACCTAGAGGGTCCGGACTTAAATTGCTAAAATCTACATTCAGTGCTGAAAATTTCATATATACAGGTTGTCTTGGTCTATCTCCAGCCATTTCGGTGCAGTTCACTCTTGAAATGCGTGTCGCAGCCCAAAATTGCGAAATATTTAATAAACCCTCTATTTTGGGGGTTCAGTGTCATTCATGGTCATCGATGATGACATTTCTAAGAAGCTCGTCGCCAGTGCTTGTTATGATAAGCAGCATGTCTGTGCCTATCTGCAACCATTTTCACGTTACACGAGCCAGTAACGCTATAATAATGCCTTTTTAAGGGGGTGCCTTTTTTCTCCCTCTCATTCATAGGGACTTCCTTCTCCCAGTGGCATGAAATTTTGTCACAAAATACTAAAGGCTCTAAGATATCATAAAGTGAAAACCAGAAGTCTCGGTCTCACCTGGGCTCCGATTGGTACCGGGTTGTGACAGACAGACACCAAGACAAAATTTTCATAGCTAATACGCATTATAGCTGACTATGCTAGCTCTCACATGTAAAAAGTTCTTATGGGTTATCCTCTTGGAGGCTGGGGGGTCCGGATCCCTGGACTCCTTATCTGCCACCATCCCTGAAAACTAGTTGTATGTACCTGCACTTTAGCGCCTGTATAGCTGTCTGAGTGAAATCTGCTATGGTAATATTTTCATATTAGTGCAGCCCAGACTTTGGCTTACTGGTAGCAATATAATATAAACTGCTGTCAGTACTCAGTGTGACCAGGTCTGAAAATAAATTTTGCCACCAGTCCAAGCCCAGACTAAAAGTAAAATCTGGTGTTAGTTCAACTTGTACTGATAATATGTTTACTGTTCAAAATGGGCTCTCTTGTCCATCATGAATGAAGCAGGCAATTGCAGAATTATACACTACTGTAACTGTGATTTTTATGCATTATGTGACTGACATATCTAGAAACTTGATTTGCTTGTGCTATACATGGTAACAGTACTGTCTTTTTAGTGTATTTTGGTTTCTATTGGACAGAGGTGACATTTAAGTAGGCTACCAAAGCACATGTTGCAGATTTAGTTTTTCATTCAGATTACAATTTTGATCATAAAATAGCCAGTATCAGTTTCCATGCTGATGGCAGTGTTCCAATTGTAGGTTTCTCCATTTTCCTTTCTATTTACATATCATAAATTAAACATATTCACATAAGCAGGTTTGTGATAATGTTGTTTTATTTGATGTGCTGTGCAGGTGAAGGTACATTGTACTTCAGTCATTCAAAATTCGGGATGTTCACTTTTCGAAGTTGTCGTCTGCTATGTTTACACTGCATTAGGCACTGGCATTACAGAAGTACAAAGATAGCTGCTATTGCTTTACTTCTCATAACTTTTTTGATATTTCAGTTCGTCACAGTATCTATGTTGATGAATGTATCATCCAGTGAAATAGCTTCATCCCTGGTGGCAGGGTATGGTCACACCTATGTCAAACCCATTTGTCATGCAAGGACTCGGTTTGTCTACATAAAGATGATAAAATGTGCAAGTACTGTTTTGACTAATGTGTTTAGGCGCTTTGGTCTGCAGCGAAGGTTGTCTTTTGTATTACCACCTAAGGGACTAATCTACATTGGATGGCCATATGAAGTTGGCGATGGTTTTTATCGTCCATCTAAGTCATCTTCAGGCTTCGACATACTTTGTGATCATGCAGTTTATAACAGACAAAAATTTACTGAGCTGATGGGTCCTGATACCATCTACATTACCAGTATGAGAGAACCATTTTCACAGGTGAAATCTATGATTAACTACTACAATGTTTTAAATATTTCTGGTGTTCCGATGTCGGTTTCTGATCGGTTTACTGAGTTTGAGTTTAATATTGATAAATACGAAGATGTGTATAAATCTGCTGGAGCATCACAGTATCGTTTCTGTATTCCGGATGCCTTTTCAATGACCCGCAACCTGATGTCGTTCAACTTGGGGTTTCCAACGGGAGGATTTAGGTCCAAGGCGGAGGACCGAGCCGATGACATTTATCTTGTGCAGCAGTGGATTGCTGATCTGGATGCTGATTTTAGCTTTGTTATTATTGTTGAGTACTTTCATGAATCAATGATCTTGCTTCGCCAGCTGATGTGTTGGAATCTGACAGATCTTCTGTTCTTGGTTGCTGGAAACTCTGGGACGTATGAGTTCCGTGGATACAAAAGTCCGGATTTGGTGAAGGTATACCGTCAGTGGAGTGCAGTGGACTATCAGCTATACCAGCATTTTAATGATAGTCTGTGGAGGAAGATAGCTGCTCAGGTTTTTAGGCATTTTGTTACAGTTTTTGTTAATTAAAGCTGCTGACTGTAACTCATATTGTTTTTATGCTGAAAGATAGTTAAGGCACTGACTGTCATCTAATTACGTTTTGCAGTCTTCTGATTAAAAGCAGTTTAATTTTTATTTTGAAGAGCTCCTTGTTTTCTGTATGATTAAAGGTAGTAATGACATTCATTTAAATGGAACATTCATAACTGAGTTTGTTTGATTAATTTTTGTCATCGGTGTGAAGTAGGCAGAGTCCTCAAACTGGAAAAAAATTTTAACAAGAGTAAACAATGCATTAAATTATTTTGCATTTATTTTTATTTATACTGCATAGCTAGTTAGCATACATGTCTGTCTTCTACTGTTGCATACATCTGTTTATTTGGCTGGATGGGGAAGCAAAACCTTTATTGCCATAAACTATATTGAATATTAATTAAATGATGGCAAATTATCTGAATAGGTGATGTTTCAGACTGCCTTTTTATATTGCTTCAAAGCATTATTTTTTTCTACTCACTGACATTTCTTAAAATATATTTCAAGCTGTATTTACTCTCTGCTCTACATTCAAGTCTACGTGTTCCAATCACTACAAAACTTAACCGTTAGCCTTGGTTTTTGATTTTCTGCTACAATCTGATGCAGTCATGGTAAAGTTAGAATAATAAAATTAGCTTCTCTTTTGTGGTTTTGATGTCAGTTTTTAGTGTGAAATTGCACGCAAGAAATGTATTATCTGTTGTTTGAAGGACCACAGTTTCTGGGATGAAGTGAGCTATTATCGTAACATGAACGATCGAGTCAATGAATTCTGTATTGAAGTGAACAACACAGCAGTGCAACGTACAATGGTTATTCCTGAGTCCATTTGGAATGCGGAGTTTCACGTATCTGCTGAGTTCTGCCAGCTGCTTTTTGGTGTGGATCTACTTGATCGACTGCAAGCCATGTATGAGAGTCAGCCACCAACAGACATCAAAGAGAAACAGCCATCTATGGTTACTTGTTAGCACTGGTGGCATAGGTTGAAAACGTAGGCAGGGCAGATAGTTGCAATATTTTGACAGATACTGCAAATTTCCGAAAGAGGAGATTATGGGTACTCAGAATTTGAATTTTTCCTTTAAATTGTCTCAAGGTGAAGTTTTTAGCCCCACATTTTGCATTTTTGCATGAAATTTTTTTAGATTTTCAGACTTAAAGAGGATTATCTGACAGTTTTCTGACAGCCAGAGATTTGCTATGATGTGAGTTGCTTGTTAGTCAGTCATATACATGCTTTGCTTTTTCTTGTTAGGCAGCAATGTGGCATCACTGAAAAAGCAGCATATGGCAACATATATTTACCTCCGCCAAGAGGTAATGTTTTTGCCGGTTTTTGTTTGTTTGTTTGTCTGTGAGTCCACAATATAACTCGAAAAGTTATGGATGGATCTTTCTGAAATTTTGAGGGTATGTCGGGCATGGCATAAACTACCGGTGATTCAATTTTGGGCGTGACCCGCAGGAATCCTGGATTCTGGATCACTTTGAAATTTTTGTTACCATTGCGTTAAAGGGGGCATAAGGGAACTGCTGGCAAAGCGAAGATGGTGACGCCACCTGGTGAATAGCTTTGCCTTGGCGGAGGTACCTGCGGGCTACGACTGCTTTCTAGTTTTTGTAGTGTGATCTGCTGTCTGTTCGTCGGCTTCCTCCATTGGAAATTTTTATCTCATCTATTGGAATTATGTATGAAATTTGCAGTGTTTGTCGGAAAATTGCAACCTTTTGCTCCACCTGCTTTTTTAAAGCCATGATGCTGGTGTTTGCAGCAATGCAACCTAGTGCAAATTGAATTAGTTTAACATTTAGTAACAACTGTACTATTATATTTTAACAGTATTTGCATGTCTAGCACACATTTGTTTGTTTTTTTCTTCTTTTTTTGTTTCTTGTGAGGTGTGATTTGTGCATGTGCATATGCATGTATCTGTTGGGTACATATTTTATTTTGTCTAAAACTTTTTCATGTGAACAGTTTGGTGTTGTCTTGCACACTGTGTTATCTACCATAAAACTTTCAATAAAGGCTGTGTCCCCAATAAGCATCTAAATTACAAGTACTACAAATAAAAGACCTGTTAGCTTTTTGCTGACATCTTGACATTATACTGTACCGGGTATGTGAGTGAGGTCGAAGTTGGAGCTTGGAATAATCGGATAACTTACATTTGAGACAAACGTGACCAGTCGTAAGAGGTCACTTCACTATGACATGTGGGTGCTGTTAGTGTTTGACAGTATTTTAAGTTGGATGCACTAGAACAGGCCCAGTGTGCATGGGTCCCATGAACGGCCATTGGCAGTCGTTAGTATATTAATGGACATTTGATAGACATGCAAGAATGAATGCCGCTGCCCGTTGGCAAGATTTAAAGTTGGCCTGCTTCCGGCTATTCATTAATGATAATCATGATGATGATGAAAGTTTGTTGTATATGCATTATTTTCCTTGACGGACGGGTACCAATATTTTGACATTTGTGTATGATACAAATAAATGTCGGGTCTCAAATAAGCGCCGGGTCTCCATTAAATGCCGGGTGGGGTTTGTCAAGTGTACAAATAAACGCCATAGGCGTTTATTAGAAGTTTTATGGTATAGCAATAAATGAATAAATAGATTAGTTTGTCAAATGTGTCAGTGATGTATGTACCATGTATTGTTTTTATAACTGTGTGTGTTTTGTAATTTTTGTGCGGTAAACCGAGTTTGATCTGCGAGATTTGACTTTATTGTCCCACGATGTAGGACTGATAAGTTTAGTAGTTGAGCCTTTTCTGTGGTTAATATGAAATGTAAAACTGTCTACTGCAGTCTGTGTGGTCAGCCATAACTATTTCACAGTTCAAGCGCAGACTAAAAGCCCATTATTATGATCTCTAACGGTGTTCGCCCCTCGGATGTTTGTGTTGTTTTAACCGTTTTTAACTTTCTGTCCTGCACGTCAGTAACTCTGTTATGCTAGGTGCCTGGCCAGTCCGGTCTGTGTAGCCTGGGCAGTGGGCACTACCAGTAAATAGTTTAAATACTGTATTAGGCATTAGACATTTAAATGCCATCTAAAGGTACTGCCACTGTTATGTTATGGGTTTGTTTTATTTTGTGGTCAGTGGTCATAGGACTTTTCGGCACACTGTCTACTGTTTAATCATGTTTACAGGTATATCAGGAATCTCAATTAATTCATTCCGAAAATTGCTTTTGTTGTGAAAGACATGCAGTAAGTGCTTTTAACCACCCAACTGAGGCTTGTTTGCTTATATAGCACCTAACTGGCTCGCCTTGAGGTTTAGCATTTTTTGCCATGATTTGGGTGGATACAAGATCTGCCTACAGTGCAATAGTAGTTTTCTAGTCTTGCATGTTACAGTGTATGACTATGCATGTTTATGATGTACATCTATGT
>Ga0209367_1007061_pt1 | contig 15501 bp, 7 predicted proteins | sample WorMetLIZISLAND2_FD_187412 | JGI IMG/M metagenome (GOLD analysis project Ga0209367, IMG submission 187412) | Marine gutless worms symbiont microbial communities from Max Planck institute for Marine Microbiology, Germany - Olavius geniculatus... ... | reverse complement strand
ATGACGCCCCCCCTGGAAACAACATAACAGTTTTTGTGGCACATAATGTACACCATCTCTCAAAAAAATCAGTCCAAATTGTTTTTATCATAACTTTGTCAAATTGATAATCTTTGGCACAGACATGGCCAAGACGATATAATTATGTAAGGTCTACTCTTACTATTAAATATTTTATGGCGAAAATAGTGAGTGAGTGAATGCCGTTTGATCAGTCAGTCGATGATTCTGCTATCAGTCAATGGCGTTGCATCTAAACTATTGTCTTTGTATGCGAGACCCACTTTGGAAATAAACTGTGATGATTTGCAAGCAAGTTGTTATATAAAAAAAACTTATAATTCTGTTAAATAATAATTTACACTGAGTATAATTTTATGCTTAATTAAGTCGTTACAGCATTTTCTTGGGAAGTAACTCAGCATTATGCAACAATTTGAAACATCTACGTTTCACACGGTAGTGCTTTGACATAAATTAGAAGACGTAGAAAATGAGTGCACCTTGCATAATTTCATCATCTTAATTTAGTGAAAATTTGACAAAGTTCTGACAAAAACAATTTTGACTTTGTTTTTTTCTGAGACACTGTGTATTGATTATTAAACTGCACGTTGATTATGCTAATGGCGTGACAGCGCTGTCTGTGATGTGATGTGTGTAGGTGGTGCTTATATGAGTCGGTCGTGGCAAGGTCTTGATCCTCAGCTTGGCAATACACCAGTACAGACTGCAGTGCTGGGCTCTGTAGGACTTGCAATGGGCTACACTCATGAACCACAAAACCAACTAACTACAGCTGCTGACAGTACTACAGACTAGGGTGTAGTAAAGGTGTAGACAGGCCTACGCTCGTGAACCAACTACTGGTTATTTTAATCATGCGAGCCCCTGATCTCCTGGAATCTAAACCAAACCTATAACTAATGTTAGATTTGTCATTCTCCATCCGAGTATTGGGTTCACATCATTATAGCACTTACTACTGAACGCATGCAGTTGTTGATTGGTCGCTCAATTCTGCGTGTCTGCCCAGTAAAAATTGTTCATGAAAATACTGAAGCTTGATTTCTGCATATGTCATAAACATAATGCATAAGCATTTATTCATTCATATAGCCAGCAGATTTTTTTATAAACTCGGCTGGCTAAAATGTGACTGACCACAAAAAATTTGGCCAACTTTCTGGATAGGCGATTGCATGGAGCCAAATGTCAGAACTTGTGCGGCTCTGAAGAAGCCCGAGTCAGACAGTGGGGGAGGGGCCCATGTCACAGTGGCGCCCCGTAGCTGGCGACGCCAATAGTGTCAAGCATAAAGAACGCAGCTTATTGTCTAGTTTGAAGCTTGGAGGTCTCGGCTTGTATGACATGTTGACAAAATCTTCTTCCTACTCCATACTCAGTGCTGATAACTTTCAGCTGTGCAATCGACTCATCTACAAGCAATCACAACACAGAATGATGCTCAAACTTAAGACATTAATTTCTACATATTTCTAAAGAAATTGTACAACAAGTATGGGAAAAAGGAAAAGTGAAAGAAAGTTACAAATTTGACTGTTCCTAATGATCAAGTGCACAATGACTCAGTACATCAAAGGCAGCAGACCAAACTGAGCACACTAATTTTCCTAATTTCCATAACAGTTCACAATATCTTATTATCTTATGTAATTCTGGTAACAAAACACAGAACATAGGATGAATGTTCGGTGCTGCAGGCAATCTGCTAGTTTAGTTTGGCATGCAGACTAAAAAAGTAACATTGTTTTAAACTGAAATGAAAAAATGGAACAATTAAAGTGGTGCTATGTAAATCCCTCCCCCCCAAAAAAATCCAGAAAAGCAAGTATGGGCAGATAGAATAATTAGTTCTATTGGCAAGATTAACAGACAAACATTCAAACTTTCCCATTGCAAGAAATTGACGAAAACATCCGCAAACAATGACAATACGCACCAGGCTGGCTGCAGTATTGTTGTTTGCTGAGGCAAGCATAATAAAAGATATCGCACGTCTTGGTCTCGGTCATTCTGCAGGGCTCTGATAACGCAGCTCATCTCCTGTTTCTGTGCATCCAATTCACTCGTTGCTGTAACACAGAAATATTGACCACTTAGTAAAAATTTGCACAGTTTGCATTTGTTAGAGAATGCCAATGTCAAAAAGTCACTGTCAAAAGTGAATTCGTCTATTAACTAGTGCATTCTCGTAAAAAAACCTCTGCTGTGCTGAAAAATCTCTAATACTATGTAACAACAGCATTTAACCTTGAAGATGTTAGTAGACACTTAAAACTAACTAGCTTTGATCGATTGGCACTGAGAACGTAACAGGCCTCTAAGCAGTGAGAACATTGCACAGACTGTCCATACAGCACAGGTTATATGTACATTGCAGATGGTCTTACAACAGTTCTGTTACACAATTCATATAATAGCATTTATCTCTTATCTGTTAAAATATAACAAGTAATTTATAAGTGTGCAAAAAGCGACAAAAATGAGGAGAAATTTCAACTTAGTTGAGGAGTGTAAAGCAATAGAATGGGGACTGAACTTAAATGCTAGTGCAACTGCACTCCATGAATCATGGTGTGAAAAAGGTTTTTTACGTTTTTAAACATCTTTTCATTTTGGCCATGTTTTTTCACGTTTTTAACGTTTTTTTCTGGAACGTTTTTTTACATCTATGGCGTGAACTGCACAAAGCGAACGAACCAGCAGTTGGGTTCATATGTAGACGCCTTAAAACCAACCAGGTTTGATGAGAGCAGTGATAATATGATACCCACCGAGCAGGCAGTGCGAATGTTGCACAAGGCAGCGAGCGAGCGCGATGCGGACATTGGCGACAGCATCGCACTGCAGTGACAACAACGCAGGCAACAGCTGGCTGACTAAATGCACCGCACGACCAGTCATTGGCTTGTTGTCTCTTGTCAATCCCGCGAATACTTCATTGCACAGAGACACGTACCTACAACATACAGCAACTCAACGCAGCCTGGCCAGCCATCCCTACGTGGAATAATACTATTCATATGACACAAGACAGCAAACACTTGAGAGATGTTCAGTTTCTAGCATTTAGATTGCTAGAAGATAGATAGCTTCAAAACGGTTACATGCAGATCCTAAAATTTTGCACGTTTGTTCCCAGGGACAATCCGGATATGACTCTATTTTCTGACAAGGGGTCGTGGACAAGGTCACATAACCCCTAAATCTTTAAGCGTTAAATGTCAATATCTGAAAAACGTTGAATGTATGGACTTCAAATTTTTCACACATGTTTATGTGGACAGCAAGACATAATTTTTTGAATGTAGAAAATGCAGCGTAGTGAGTTACGTAATTTTTGGTTTTACTTTTTATTTTCTACATGAACCACGACAAACATTTTTATCAGTGAACTAGATAGGGATAAAGTTTATCATCGAACAGGGTTTAAAGTTGCGTGTTTTCCAATGTACAGTAGAAATAGCAAGTGTGTACTAAGGATTTATTTTATGTAAAAGAAGCATTTCTAGCAATGAAGTAGTTCAATATGACTTATTTTAAGTGGAAAAGCGCTAACTTAGTTAAAGAATAATTGCATCATGCTGCAAAGTATTGTTAAATACTGAGTCAGCTACTAAGAAAAATCTTTAAAATTGTCATCACCAGATGTCATCTTTTACGATTAAAATGCACCAAGTTCAATTTCGGCTGGGGCTCTGCCCCAGACCCCGGGGGAAAGGGGAAGGAAAGGGGAAGGGGGGCGCCATGTGTTATTTTGCTTCTGGGCGCTGACGACGAAGTTACGCCACTGTGAGGAAACGTTGATGAGGGCTGCATAGTGAGCTTACAGAAGGCTGCATGAAAATAGCAGGTAGTGATTCAACAGTGAGTGAGTGAGTGAGTAGGGTTTAACGTCCCACCCGACACAGTATAGATCATTTCGGGGACGGCCTTTTCAGGCAGAATGCACACAAACACAATAATGGAATGGCAAGTTTAAACTTTACAATAAACAGAAAGTTTAACCTTTACAGAAAGACAAAACACAAAAATACAAAAAATGAGGTTAACCTAAAGTTGTAAGAACTCCATTATATGCGTGCATATGTAATTAACATAATGGTAGTTCTAATAATCTTCCCTGTTATCCTCCAGACAGCAGGGAAGATTCAACAGTACACTGTATCTTGAGGGTACAGCACTTACAGTTGTCTGTGTGACCAGCGAGGGCTGTGTGCAAACTGCTCAGTCAGTTGAGATGCTATGAGACTGGTCACGTCTAATAGACAATCACCGATCGTTGCACATTCGCTCACCAGCACCCCACTCAACTAACAATTACATGGACATACATTCATACATACACTACACTATGATCATGGGCTAATCATCACGACTTAACGTTGACAACTGACTGCTCAAACCTAAAATGTTTTTCTTCGCCAAAATGGCTGTCTCAAATTTTTTGGAAAAAAAAATCTTAAAGCAAATCACAAATCTCAAACATTTATATTGCAAATTTCTTTGTTCAAAAGTTCGTTAGCATACCTGTGTATGCATCACATTGAACATCTAAAATCTAAAACAGTTACTTATCAGAGGCTGTCACTGTCAGTCAATCTTTATTGCTCAACTGAGCATTATTCTCCATGTGCAGTAGCTCAGACGCAACAGTATGCCCAGAAGTAACTAGTTAATGATTTACGATTTGAAAAAAAAATTAGAATATTAAATGTCTTAAATCAATTTCAAATTGAATCGCAAAGTTCTTCATGTCGAAACTATGTTCTTTGAATCAAGTGCCTTATGTGACTCAGTCATGACTCAATCAAAAACAGGCTTAAACAGCACAAAAAAATCCAACCAATCATAAAATCATAAAATGCCACATAAAATACAAATTCTAAATTCTATAAAGTCCATGTTTCAGGTAAAAACTATCATCACAATTACAGCTTCCAGCAAGTGTCAAATGCTTGATGAGATGACAGCAAATCATACTTAGGCAATAAAATCCAAGCCGGGACATGTAAAAGTGAGTGGGGTTTAACGTCCCGCCAGACATAATATAGGTCATTTCGGGGATGGCCTTCCAGACAATGCACGTACACATAATAATGGAACAAAAAGTTTAACCTTTATGAAACACAAAACCTAAAAACAACCTAAACCTAGAATTGTAAGAACTGCCAATTCTAAGCGTGCATATGTAACTAACAGTAACGACAGGTCTAATAATATTACCTCTTATCCTCCAGGCAGTCATCTTTGTCAGAATGGCGTCTATTGGAGGACAAAGGGTAGTGGCCCATGGGACATATGAAAAAAAATGATGATAACAAATACGTTCCAGGAAAATTAGTAGATACACAGAACTCATGTACCGAGGTTAACTCTGAGGGATCATATAATGTGCATCAGCTTTGGGGCTAAGTACCAACAGCAACAAATGGCAATAGTAAATGTGGCACTATAGCTGACAGTTTAGGCAGGAGACCTGTGGCTCAAGCCGATCGGCTGCTTTTGCCAAATGAGCCGGTTGAACTTTTGCAGCTGCATTGCCATGAGCACAGCACCATAATCATTGTCCTTCACTATCTCTATCAGTATTACTATGAGATGATGATGATGATGATGATGATGAAGGACAAATCAACTTTAGCATGGCGTTAAGTGCTAAGACTACAAGGACACGAGTGCTGCAAATAACAAGAACTCACGGCTGTTACGGCTGCCTGTCGGACTACAGCAACCTGATCCTTGGCAAGAGTTCCAAGCAGTACTGGTAGAATATGTTGACAGAACAACTCAGCAGTGTATGCTTCATACAGACGTGACAACTGCCTGACCAATCAGTACACACCACACGACACATGTACTTCAGCGCACCATCTACTCAGTAAGTAAATAGCTAAGTTTTATTACCACCTCAATATCAGGACTACCGTATACCAGTGTTGAATAAAGTACCACAATTGAAAATTCTACTTGAGTAGAAGTAGAAGTGCTGGCTTCAGAAATCAACTTAAGTAAAAGTAAAAAGTAAAAACTTCTACTTAAGTACAGTAGAAAAGTAGAACTACTTCGTTACTATCCAACACTGCCATATATCACTAGTTTCCATCACACAAAAAAATATACAATGGAAAGTACAAAATGAGTAGATAAATACTGATAACAACAAAATGGTGCTTAAACAGAACATAGAATGCAATGCAATGTAATGACAGCTCAAGCCAAGTGCACAAGTTCATTGACAGCAACAGTGATCTACATGGGAATGTAAACATAAGTCTGGTGATCCATACAAAAACGTTAACCAATTTTATCAATCAAGAATAGAACGAGTTCTGCATTGGACGCCAAAATCCAATGTTTTATGGACAAATTTTTGTATATACCAATTGTGTCGATCTTTCTTAAGTCTATCTGCTGCATCTCATCTCCTACTGTTGGCATTATTGTGCTCATGGTACTGGCGTTTTCAACTTTGTTCTATCACAGTTCATATTACTGTCAATAATTATTGTAACACGTAAACCGTTAATGATGACCAGAACCCACAGTTTTCCGTGGAAAATTTTGCTAAATTCCGCGGGCAAGTTTGCACAATTCCGCGGCTTACCGCGGCAAAATTGTCCAAATTCTACGGCCTTCCATTTGTGAGTAAACTGTGCTATATTCTGTCCAGAAACTTCCGTTACTGAAGGCTGTCATTGTGCTCAGTTATGCCAACAATATATAAAGAAAATTATTAATTTTTTTTTCTTTTTAAAAATGCAGTCTGTCAAGTTGGGTTGTGTTTATTTTATACAATTGTGCCGCATTGCGATAGCTATTAATAAGGCCCACGGATTTAGTGTTCAGTTTAAATTTTTCTGTCACATTCCGTGATAGGCCTAAAATTGCATCATCAAGCCGATGATTGTACTAATCGTACGTCATTTCTCAACTTTTGCGAAATTCCGTGGAATTCTGTGGATATATCAAAATTCCGCGAAAAAGGGCAAATTCTGTGGCTCGGCTCAAAATTCCATGGCCTGCGGAAAACTGTGGGCCCTAATGATGATGACGATGACGATATAGGACCACCACAGATTCAATTCCATCCACAGTGGCCCTCAATTAATCCAACAAATGTGTCTGTGTAGCTTATACTGTGGCAGTGCTGTAAGTTCCCCAGTGTGGTGTGGTCTAAAACAAAGCCTCAGAGAAACGCATTTCTGTACATTTTGAGTTTGAAAATGGCATCTGGTGGTGACGTTTTACATTATTTCAATGCAACGTTTCCTGGTTTCGGGGGAAGGGGAATGAACTGATCAAACGCCTCTTGGCTACAATCCTGGGGCCAAATTCACAGAACATCTTATGACAATTTTGCGACAATTTTATGACATTTTGCACACGTACGCCACTGTGCTAATTCACAAAACATCTTACGACCACTTTTTAGGTGTCTTATCACATTCCAAATTATACGATTCCAACATCAACCAACAAGAAAAACTTCTTTGTGTAGATTCATAAAACCTCTAATCAATTATACTCGTAACCTAGAAATGTCAGATTTATACTATATCTGTTTTGCGTGGTCTTTTTTGCTGGATAAATTAATTAATGAATAAATAAAGAGCACTTTGCATTGGAGATCAACCATTGCTACGCCATAGCCATGTAAACACATATCTTGACAACGGACATAGAATAAAAAATAATACAGCGTAGTGTTGTGCAGTGCGACAAATGAATTAATGATAATGACTCAGATATCGCGATACTTGATAGTACCACAATATCAAAATAAAACTGCATAGTCTGCCGCTGTCCATTGGTGATTGGTGCAGGCTGTTTTCCTTTCGTTGTAAGCCCTTTATTGTAGTAGCTAAATAGCTAATGCATATAAAAACGCTTTTATCTCTACTATTTGCTAGTGGCCAATCGCTACCATGCGCTGTCTAGACAGTGCAGCAGAGCGTGCCGCGGCCAAGAAATGCTTCAAATACTTCACCTCTCCCACTTTCGTACAGCTTTCAACAGGCCTACTGTCTCTAAAAACTAGCAGATATTAATAAACTTTTAAAAAAATAAATTCAACACATTCAATAAAAAAATCTAGAAAAATAAAAATAAATCAGCATTTGTGTTAACACCATGTGCTCGGAATTGTGTAGTCAGAATATTAAAAATTTCTGAATTAAAACATTACAAATTTAACTCTAAACTACTGCTTTTACTTACTGACTAGTCAGCGGCTCGCAGACGACCATAGTTACCATGACAACAAGTCGCCTTCGTGAAAGAAGCTGCGATCATTAAAGATAAATTCTGTGAATTCATTTATGATATGTTGTAAGATAATCTTATGACATCTTAAATACTGAGTTATGATAATTTTATGACGTGTTTTACTACATGTCTTACGACAATGTTTGTGAATCGGGCTCCTGAATGTGATGAAGACAACTAACTGAGTGACGTGAAGTCGATAGCACCAGTTTCGTGCGTTGTCGACATTGAGCAGTTGTGGGATTTGAGTCAGAAATGAACTCTGTGCATTCCGTGGCATCAGCTACAATGATACATTCACACCCAGCAGCAATTAATCAGTCAATCTATCAGTGTATCTATCCATTTATCAAATGCACAAGCCAACATCAACCAGGTGGAGTTACAACAACACACAGGTACAGGATTACAATGATACACACCTACCAGCACACACACACTCAACACCTAACTACATGCAGAAAATAAGAAGATGTCAGCAAACAATATAACATAAAACAAGAAGCCCAGCTGTCGCTAGGATAGCCAACCATCCTGGTTGTCAGTGACCTTCAAGGTCATCCAAGGTCGATGATTTTTATCTCATCTGAAACGGATTATGCACCTTGTTATTAGTGATCAATATTAACTTTGGCCCTATGTTTCAGCATTGACGAGATATGGCCACTTATAGATTGAAACTTTCTATTGAAAATTGCAGCCAAATCGCTGCAGATGGAGACATGGTTACTATTCACAGCCTAAAGGAAGTCGCCAGAGACCTATCCGATGGTACCATCGCCGACGCCTTATCGTTTAGCCACAATACTTCACGATTAGCATACCATAGTGCACTATGGCCCTTCGAGGTCATTCAAAGTCAATGTCAATTGAAAGCCAATATGCAACTTCCTTGGCCATGATACATCCATGACAGACGGACAACAACCATATTAACAGCTCGACCGTTATTTAAGTTTGGTCGGCTAAAAAACTGGATCTGTGGAAATTGGCGATAAGTTAATCGATTAATCCTTTAAAAAGACGTTCGACCAAAATCTTTTTTATCTTTGCAACTCCAAAGAACATAAACCAAACAGAGACGATTCTTTCCCTTTGTCTCAAATTTCAAGCAAGGGCCTGTAGTAGCAATAGGTAGTAGGATCAGTAATGTAGTCTGTCTCAGGGAGTCTTAAGCACAAAATAAAAGTCTTGGTGTGCACTACATAATTAGGTTGCATTTTAGGCTGCATTTGTCTAGTTTAGACACGCTCTTACACAATGCTAGAATCTCGTTTGATAAACAGTGTTCTACCTCCAGTAATTGTCTTATTCAATACTTGGTTCAGCTTATGTCATATGCTGGTTTTTAATGCATTTCTTACTGTTCATACTACATTTTGTTTCTTTTACGTGTATTTCTTTTATGTCTGTGTTTTTGTGTTTTTATGTGTTGTTTGCTGTGTGTGTCAATGGTCCCTTGTGGACTGATTTTCAAATAAATGAATGAAAATGAATGAATGACTACAGACCAGGATGAAATCGGCAGCATGCTGGATGAGTGCTGAGCGCACTTCATCAACGTCATTCAACATCTCAATAAACACCGGATATAAGTCCAACTTGGAAATGTCTGGACCTAACATCTCAGACAGACGATGTAGTGATGATGACAGCGTACTACGCACTCTCCACTGTACACAACAACTCACTGACTAATTAAGTAAGTAAGTAAGTAACTGAGTGCTAGTTAGCATATCAAATTGTCAGTCTATCTCCAGCCATTTCCAGCGCCACTGAAGTCTTTTTTAGCACATACTGGCGCTTTACAAGTCAGATTATTATTATTATTATTATTATCAATGGCTAAAGAGCAGATTCAGTTCAAACTGTGTGATGTGTGTGCCGTGCATCTCAGCTAGATGATGTAATGATGACGCCAGCACACTATCCCCTCTACACTGTCAGTCACCGAACATATACCTACTTATTAACTATCAGTAAGTAAGACAATAATAATCGAAACTGAAAATCAGTTTGGTTTTGGATTTAAAAAGAAATTTGAGCTAATGCTCACGAGACGCGCAAATGCCTATGGCAGTTTCTGTTCGCAAACTATCAGTGTATTTCCAGCCATTTCATCACAGTTCATTCTTGGAGTGTGCGCTGCAGCTGAAGATCGCAAAAATCCATAAAAACCCCTTATTTCAAAAATTTAGGGTCTTTCAAAGTCATCGATGTTGACGTACATGACTGAAAAGCTTGTCACCAGTGCTTGCTGTGATAGGTAGCATGCCCATGCCTATCTACAACCGTTTTCGTAAAAGACTGGCCAACAATGGTAAAATAACAACTTTTGCGAAGGTACCGCTTTTTGATGCCCTCGTGTGCAGGTTTTCTTGATCCTGAAAAATCGAGACTTGGACCGTTGAAATCTACGTTCAATGGTAAAAATTTCATACGCAGCTTTTCTATGTCTATCTCAATTGGTTTCGGCGCATTTCGCTCTTAAAATGTGTCTCGCAGCCCGAGATCGCCAAAAAAATCCATTAAAAACCCCTATTTTAACGTTCAAGGTCATCCAAGGTCATTGAATTCGGTGGCAATCGAGAGCCAGTGTACTACTTTTTATTAGTAAATAATAGTAATCTAGGCCCTATCTCGCACCGTTATTGAGATACAGCAACTTATTGGCTAAAAATCACAAATTTTTCCCAACCCCTCTCATTTAGCGCCCTCGTTCAGGATGACCCCCTTCGAATTTATGGAAAAGCTTTACGGTTCCTGAAACTAGAGTCTTCCAGGCAGCCAATGGTGAAAATTTGGTGATTCTAGCTTGCAACGTTTTTGACTGATCCACCCGTGTGACGGACAGACAGACAGAATTGCGATCGCTAAGACGCGCTGAAAGCAGTAGCTGGTTTCGCGCATAAAAAGCCAAACAAAACTATCCAGAATTTTCATTTCCATTCAGTCGGTTTATCACAGCATTTGCAAAATTGCTTAATTTGCACTTCATTTGTTGACCATGTTCGGTTATTTGAACACCAAAAACAAACCAAATTTCGGTTTTCTGCACACCTCCATTAAAAAATTGAAACATGTCCAGCAGCAGTTTGGTGACACTTGATCACCCAACGTTTAATCACGCAACAGTTAGTCACATATACATAATTACTTGGACAGTTAATCATGCGACATATAATCACCCGAGAGTTAATCACATAGACATTCAATCACACGACAGTTAATCGCCAACGTTTGATTGATTGTGCATTTTTAAACACGCCTGTAGAGACAGATGATGACCAGGACGTACATGGTGAATATTACAGCTCAGCCATGTTTTCCATAGAAACGTGGAATCATTATAAAGCGGGGGCAGTGGGCATTGCAAAAGCAACAAATGCAGCTGAAGGTTGGCATTTTGGTCTGCAGGCACTCTTTTAGTGCAACCATCCAACATTGTTGTCTTTCGTGCAGTGGATCGAAAAAGATCTTAAAATGCAACGTTCTAGGCCCTATCTCGCACCGTAATTTTCCCCACCACCTCTCATTTAGCACCCTCATTCAGGATGACCCCCTTCGAACTTATGGAAAAGCTTTACATGTTTAAATGTCGGGTGATTATATCTCAGTGATTAATTGTCGCGTGATTAAGTGTCCGTATACCTCGAGCAGCATAATCCAGGACCAAAAGGCTAGGGAGTGAAAGAGCTGTGACAGACACTGTTACAGATGCACAGTGTTAGTGGCAAATTGGTATAACTCCATGATAAGAAATAGAAGAACATCCAGCATCAGACACAGAATGTGTGCCACTACAGTTCTGATGACAGCCATTCGTCAGCGTGAATACAGTTTAACTCAGCCTTCCATCCCTCCCGACTATGTAATCTACGCAGCTGTTGCAGCACTGACCTGAAGGCATGAGGCAAGAGTGTGAAAGAGCTGTGAGAGGTGCGGCCGCCAGTTCTGACGACCAAGCGTGTAGACAACTGCAGGCAGACTGTAGGCGCAGTGATAGATGATGTCAGGATCAACACTTTGTGCACGAGATGGCTCGACCATGCTGACGTAGTAGTCCAACAGTACCAACGGACATGACAGACCACTCTGAAACGCACACAGTTCAACTCAGCCTTAGAAGAAGAAGAAGAATATTTCGCATAGGCACTAGGCAGCGAAGCTGAACTAGGCCCGTTGCGTGGGAGCTCATCTTCTTGACGGCACTTTGAGCCGGCGAGGGCGGGGCCCAATTAAGCTAGCATACAGCCCAAGTCGGCCGGATGGCCGGCTCAAGTTAACAGCTAGCGCCTTTAACCGACTGAGTCAGTATACCTGCAGTCCTGGCCACAGGGCCTACTGTTGCGCAGAACTCGCCGTTTCTTCCCTGGCGATGGCCTTGACCACCACCAGTACACATTTTACCATTCCACATAGAGTAGAAGGCTGAGTCGACCTAGTTAGCTGGCTCTGTACTGTAGACAGTCACCCATCTAAGTACTAACCGGGCCCGGCGTAGAGTAACTTCGTCTCATCTGAGACGCGTTACCAACTATGCCATGCCACCAACCTTACATCCCCCCTAATACCAGCCTGCTTGGCTAGAGTTAACGTGGGGCATGGTCACCTGGGTCGCGTGGCAGGTAACACTGTGTAATGTCACGTGACTCAGTGACTGTGATGCTCCACGGCTCCGAGAATGGTTTCCACGTACAGCTATTGACTCGTTTAACCTTCAATGCTAAAGCACAAACATATATCAACATGATACTTGCAAATTAACAATGTGCAGTTATCCGAACTTATTTTTGCCAAATCTTACATAATTCGCGAAAAGTTTGTCTGTCTGTCCGTCTGTCTGTCTGTCTTACCCCTCTGGTGCCTTCTGTGTTGTACGGTCACAGACCCCAACCACGGTGCTGAGTCCTTGGGACTTAGGTAAGTGCACCTCCACTTTGCTCCCATCTTCCCCCAAAGGCAGCTCGAGAGGGGGTGTTGGGTTGCAGGGTAATGGTGTTGACCTGGCCGTAGGTCGGGAACTTTGCTAGTATCTTATAACCGAAATTAAGATTTAATTGGCGGCTAATTTTTGCAATGTATACTGCTAGAACTATCTAGAAATAATTTATCTATCAGATCTAATTATAACACTACAGCCACAGTAATGCAACCAGCACTATTGCTATGAGTAAATCAAGTCTATTTACATGAAAAATAGAAGTCAAACAAAAGAAACTGTCACTTAGAAAGCATAAGCAACTCAAACAGACCATCTCTACAGCAGCTGGTGTGCAAAATATAAAGACTGTGTTCACACTCAATGTGTGTCAGTGCTTCTGGCTATGCAACTGACAGAAACTGAAAATTTTAGCTGTGTAATGCACAGTAATTAACATAATACGAATAGTATAATTCATACGAGTAGTATCATTTCTGCTGGACAAACACATGTCCGTGGAATAGGCAGTTGACAGGAGATTATTGAAATAGCTCCCATTGCTATTACATTATCACAGATTTTAAATCCAGAAGAGTCATACTTGTGAGATTTTTTTTAACTTCCCAACCTAAAACTGCTTTGTTGCTATTCTTCATCGTTACAGTGAATGACTTCATAAGCCATATAATAAATATATAGTATCATCAAATTTGATCCTAAATAGAGTTTTTGACATGAAAGTTCAGTGTCTCTTAATTAAGTTATCCTATCACCAACAAGACCGTTAAGATGCCTGCTGAGGCTTAGACCGGGGCTGAAATTGAGGTAAATCTGCAATGACAAGCATCTACCTGGCCCAGTGAACTGTCGGCAATGGACACTAGAGAAGACGGCTTGCTGTCTGTGAACAGCTCAGCGTCTGGTGTTTCAGCAGCGTGATAAGCCAGCAGCCCACATCGCGGAAAGCCGAATGCACTGTTGTCACGGATCATATGTAGAGGCGACAACTGGGCTATCTCAGCAGTTTCTGTACAGTCCGACGACCTCTGCCCACCGACACATGCATACTGCAATTATATTGCTGACCATTGTCTTCAATTACAAGGAATGGCGCTACGGACAACAGTCCTCGACCCATGGTGTCAAACATCACTGGCGATGGCCTTAAAAATGCTGGTCGCAAAGCCATTCCTGCCAAGTACTAACAGCAACAGACATCCACCCAGCGATTGTGGCCCGCCATAGCCAAGGGCCGCCATAGCCAAGGGCCTTCATAGCCACAATGCCATAGCCATAGCCAGGGGCCACCAAAGTTAGGGTTACGGTTAGGGTTAGGACTCCACTAGCCCTAAGTCTAACCCTGACCCTAACCCTAACCCTCGTAGCCTATAGGAAAGTGTGGCGGAGCTAGCCATTCGTACCATCGGCGACCCCCTACGGCCACCCCTTTCCTCAAGCGAAGATTCTATGGAAAGCCTATAGGAATGTGGGGTCCTAACCCTAACCGTAACCCTAACTATGGCGGCCCCTGGCTATGGCGGCCCTGGTTGGCTATGGGATTGTGGCTATGTCGGCCCTTGGCTATGGCGGCCCCTGGCGATGGCGGGCCGTCACCCCACCCAGCAGAGTGTTGCAGCAACCATGACAACCCACTGACTTATCATCCCTTAAGAGCATGAGTCTACCTGTTACAGGTTTACCACTGATTTGCCATACTTGCTTAATGTGCCGGGCGTTATATAACATATATCTGAAATAACTGTTAACAAAAGTATTAGAGATCACAGAAAAAAAAATAAAATCCCGTACAAACCGAAAATGTTCTACAAGTTTATAGTGCAGCAAGTTAAAGCACACGTAAAAAGCACACAAATTTCACAAACAAACTGAAATTTCCACACACAACAAAAACAGACAATTACCACTAGATGCACGCTTGCTGAGAGACAAGCAGAAAAAATCGTTCAACTGAGATTTGTTCATGAAGATAATAATCAAACTGCACACAAAAAAGCAATATGCAGCAGTAGAAAGACTCGAGTGGACACCGGCATCGTGGAAGCGGGAGACGGAAAACAATCCCCCAAAATTTTAGCATATCAAAAATATTTCTTCTCATATGAAAAACTGTCTTCCAACCAGGGGCGCCGATTTGTTCTAAACATTGGAGGGGACGAACACGAGGGGTAGAGCCCCACAATGGGGGTCTGGGGGTGTTACCCCCGGAAAATTTTTGAAAGTCAATATGCAAAATCGTGCATTCTGGTGCATATCTGCGGTGGGAG
>Ga0209367_1007060_pt1 | contig 15501 bp, 12 predicted proteins | sample WorMetLIZISLAND2_FD_187412 | JGI IMG/M metagenome (GOLD analysis project Ga0209367, IMG submission 187412) | Marine gutless worms symbiont microbial communities from Max Planck institute for Marine Microbiology, Germany - Olavius geniculatus... ... | reverse complement strand
GGTGTGGGACAACCCTGCAGGAGTTAAGCCACGCTGCCCTAGATAGGCAGCGGTGGGCAGCGATAGTAACAATGGCGTCAGACACCAACGGGCATTGAGCCCACGGTTGTCGATGATGATGATGATGATGATAAACCCTTTCAGATGACATAAAATTAATCGACCTTGGATGACCTTCAAGGTCGGTGACAACCAGTACGGTCGGCCCCACCCTAGCCACAACTGGGCTTCTTGTTGTTACATTTAAACAGTCTTAGTGCACAACAGTGCAAGGCGTGTAACGAATCATAATTCTGAGAGCATTCAATTAGTTTGCTGCGAAAATCTCACTAGGGCTGGATTTAGGTTCATGTAGCCTATGTGGAGGCATCCTACCTTGCAACAGGCCTACTAAAAAATTCTGTGGCGACAAGAGTCACAAGACACTGACCAGTTTACAAACACCCAAAAAAGTACCTTTTGTAAGAAAAATTAACGTTTAAATAAAGTTAGAAAACAAGGATATTGCACAAAATCTCCAACTTCTGCGCGAATCACAAAAGTGGCAGTAGGCTGAGAAGTATCCATGATTCATGTTTTATGGCATCAGTACTGAAAATGTCCGAAGAATGGAGCAAACATTAGTACAGCACTTATGTTTCCAATGTGAACAGACGTAGTTTGTATTTTCGTTGGCACATTTAGAACAAAAAATGAGAATGAAATTATATAATCAAATTTTATCATAAAGTTCATGGAGGCCGTGGCTTGCCCATTGCTAAATCCGGCGCAGTTTACGACTTCCCGCCTTCAGGATGTTCATCATCATCATTATCAGCAGCAACCGTGTCGTCATGTTCCACCGATGTGATCTCGGTCTCGTCAGGTAGGTCTACCGGTAAGTCGTCAGGTAGTACCGGTACGTCGTCGTCCAGTTGTTCGGCGGCGACTGGAGCGCTGGCGTCGAATGCGATCTAAATTGACGTGTCTGACAAATCTCTCAGTTCGTGTTCGTTATCTTCGTCTTCGCTGTTGTCTTCGCTCTCTTCTTCTTCTTCCTCCTCTGTCCCCTCCTCTTCATCTTCTTCTTCCTCTTCTTCGTCCTCTTCTTCCTCCTCTTCGTCTTCTTCTTCAGCTGGTGTCACGCCAGTCTTGTAAGGCCAGTGTCGCGTGCCAGGTGCACTTATGGAGTCGGCATGCTCAGAGCGCTGCTCGTAGAGTTCAGGGAACGGCAGAATGTCCTCTTCGAACGTCTGGTAGACGGCCCGGTGAGCGGCCTGCAGGTAGCGGTGTTGACGCTCGCGCACTAGCCATACCACAACACAACATCAATTACTTACGGTCATAATCCATTTTTATGGGCAGATTTGATGCTGGCCTCTGATTTGATATATGGACTTGATTTACAGGTTGTTGTAGATTTGTTGAGTAGACATTTGTTTTCACGTGGGTCTGTTATAGGCCTAGAGCTTGTAATAGGTCCAACTAGGGGTTTAATTAACTTTTTATGTTTACCAACTTTTGTCACTTAATGAGTCATAAGCTGTCACAGATACACTCACCAAGACACAATCCAGTCTTGTAGACAGACTTTTGACGACTTTTTTGGAAAAAAAACATTCAGATTATTTCAGATGCTTTAACGCTTATCATGACGTCATAATGTCATGATGTTTTTTTTATAATCTTTTATTGGTGTGACTAATCAAGATTTTAACCATTAACATTTTATTAATCGGAGAGCTTTTCATCGATTAATCGAGCGAGCTACGTGGCAGACAGGACTACACACTATGAAAAGTTTACAGACAACAATAGACCATTAGCCACGAATCTTGACAATTTTTTCCAACACATGACGTCAAACATAGTTCATACTACAGTTGGAAATACTCCACCATGGCATATTCCACCTGACATTGACAAAACATTAGCTTCCCAGGTAAAAAAGAAAGATGCACCACATATTCTTACCGCCCTCGCATGCGAGAAAATAAATCAACAATATGCCGACCACGTTCATATCTATACTGACGCTTCCAAAGATTCCTCTGGAAAAGTTGGAATCGGCTGTCACATACGGCTATCAACTACATCTCACAGTATTGACAAAGTGGCCAGGTTAACAGACGGAGTAGCAGTGCAAACACTAGAGCTGGCTGCCATTAGAATAGCACTTCAGAACATACATCTGTTAGAAAATACAACATCATATCGAAGATACGCTATTTTTACTTACAGACTCACTAAGCACCGTACAGAACTTTTCCACAAATGCATCTCGTAACCGTCCCAACTTATATATTGAAGCAACAGAATTCATCCAAAAACTACAAAGTTACATCACACTTATCTGGATTCCAAGTCATATCGGCATACCAGGAAATGAAAGAGCAGATTGCTTGGCAAATATCAGCACTAAATTGCAGCAAGTTGACATTGATATCGGACTGCAAACCTCCGAAGCTAAAAATTTAGCTTCAGATTATGTATACAAACTATGCCAGCAGTACTGGGAAAACTCCACAACCGGACGTCACCTATACTACTTACAGCCAACTGTTCGTACCAAGCAGTCTCTTTCACTTTCCATCAGTTCGGCACAGGTACTTCTTCGCAGATTTCGTCTGGGTAAATGTCGTTTGATCTATTACCTACACCAAATGAGCCTTCAGTCACCAAACTGGTAACTGCGACTTCTGTGGCCTTCCAGAAACTATAGAACATTATCTCATCGAATGTACAAGAAACAACATATCACAAACAGTCAAAAAAGTCTGTGTTGAACACAAACTCCAGTTTCATCTGCGCACAGTACTATGCTCAGCAACTGTTATAAAAGCCATCTACCGGAGTATCCAGCGACCACTTTAAAATTTGAAGATATTGTCTACTCTTGAGGGATAAACTCTGCGCATTATAATCCGTAATGACGCTGACAGTCTTCGATACTATATAGCGTCGTTAAATAATCCGACTCCAGTCCAGTCCAGTCCACCGTCACTCGCTTCTCCAGTCCTCGTACTCAACGCAAGTCAGACCAGAAACACTCACGTAAGTCCTGACAGATCGACGGGTCTCCCTTGGACTGATAGGACTCATCCGTAGGGTATTGGCACCTGTAGCACCGTACCGGAAAGGCCGACGGATCGCTGGAAACTGGTAGCCAGATACGGATACCTGTCAGTATGGGAAGCGCAGAAAGTCATCAGATAGGCAATGAACCAACGGTTTTAATATGACAAATCAGTTGCAACACTAATGAATGACGGATCAGCCTCGAAACCCGCCGCTTCGCTTGGAGCTCGACATACCGTCGACGAACCCTCGAACCCAGCAGTAGTAGCACACAGCAGCCGTCAAGCTACGGATCACACAGTAGCACCGGCAACGGCAGCAGTATGCCCCGGCATAGTCACCCGTCAGTCTCAGTCTCAGTCACTATTCGAAAATAGTACGGATCAGAATGCAGTCCCAGTACGGATCGAGAAAGCCGGTTTACGTTACAGCTATAGCTAATCTATAATTTATGTTTATATTCCCGCAAAAGGTGTAACTTAACCTAAGTGGTGCCAACTTACATTTTTGCCGAAATTCTTGTTTGTTTACTTCTGGGATGAGAAAGCTGTACACCAACTCGGAAACAAGCATTTCCTGCTCATATGAGTCGTTTCTGCAAAACAAAGTAATATTACGCCTACACGTACGCAGTAATGTACGTTACATCATTCTATAGGCCTATGAGCGCGCGTACACTTCACACTAACAGCAAGTCTTTCGCTACACAATTTTATGAATATCATTACTATATCTGCTGAAAAAAAGACTTGCCGTCAGTTTGTTTGAAATCTACAATCGTGTAGATTAAGTTACAAACGCATCTGATGACAATGCCGAGGTGTTGATTATGGCCCAGAGAAAAAATGACTAAATTTCAGTGGCGATACAGATTCTTATGCATATTTTGGATCATTATCCATAATTTTCAATCATTCAGGTATAGGACGTAATAAACAATTTTGCTGAAATTTCACGAGGAAATTTTAAACGATATCGTAATCGTTTGCCAGTCTGCAGACTGCAGCATGCACTACAAGATAACTGAGATGTTTCTCTGCTGAAGAGGTCTATTTCTACATATCACTGCAGGCCCGTCTTTGGGGGGCTGGCACCTTGGGACTGTGCCAAGGGCCCCGCGCTACGTCGGTGATCGCCGCAACGGACGATAGATCGATCAATCTCACCAATTCACATCGCCATGATCGCCTTAGTGGACGAATTACTGCCACAACTTGAACTCAATGAAAAACTTTAGAAAATTTTGAGCGGCTCTCAGCTATAAAGCTAGACTTGAAGCACTAAATGAGTATAGTCTCGAGAGTCGTCGTGTTAGAGCAGACCTTACATTTTGTTATAAAATGCTGCATGGGGTAGTAGACATTGACTGTCAGAAATAACTTAAACCAGCCCAATCGTCTGTAACACGTGGACATCCGTTTAAACTCTGTAAACTCTCATGCCCATCTGCTTTTATTGCTAGCACTTTTTGGCACCGGGTTGTCAACATGTGGAATGCTCTCCCAGAAAATATTGTTGCAGCCACATCCCTGGCAATGTTTAAAGGTCGACTAAACGATTTTGACTTGGTACGGTTTACATCTGTGTTTTAACAGGTTTTATTGTGTTGTCTTATTCGTATGTTTTTTTCTTTTTGGGGGGGTCCATGTAAGAGGCTCTTGCAGCCCTTTGTGCCCTTGCTCAAGCTTTTTCATTACTCATTTTGTCAACGTTTTTTTTGTATCTGCTTGTCTAAATAAATGATTTGATTTGATTTGATTTAGAATCCAATTTTTTGCTCGCTCTGCAAACGAAATTGTAGACCTAAAACACAGAAAATACAGGCCTGCATTAGCTCAGACTCAGGCTTATCGTACATGATGTGGTCATGTGGTATCTGTAGCCCGTGGATAGATCAGTGCCATGGGCCCCGCGCTCGCAAAAGACGGTCCTGTATCACTGTGTAGTAATGACGATATACAATGTAGGTGGCAAGAAAGAGAATCGAGCGCGAATTACCGCTTGTCCATCTCGTCGACGACGCGGTCGATGGCGGCGGCGTGGTCTTTGATCTCTTGGCGAGCCTCTTGATCGGCGGCCCTCTCACCTGCTCGCAAGATAACGTCCTCCAGGTAATGGTCCACGTTGTCCTGCTGGACCTTCATCATCTGCAGCCAACACCAACACTTATCGCCATCAGTCAGTTCACGCTCCACGCGAATTTAACAGAGAACGGTAAGACTAGGCTACAATTCGTGGTACGTCCATCCTGCCTAGTGAAGTACTCGGAGAGGGGCATCAGCCCCAAATTTTGCATTTGTGGGTCAAAAATTTTACGACACGGACAACATTTCCCGACAAATTTCCGATAGCTTATTTGGAGGGGCAGTTGGGAGGAGGGAAATTGTCTCCTCGCTACGAAGCCACTAAATTTAAGAAAAGTAGAGCTTGCGTGAGGTTAACTGAAAATGCTGGACATGAAATTGACGGACCAAGGTACTTGAGATGAAATTGACGATTATGAAATTAAGAGACATAAGAACGACAAACATAAAAATGCCGGACACAAAAAAGCAAGACATGAAAATGACGGTCATAAAATTGAAGGACGAGAAGGATGTAGTTTGAAAATTGATTACATTACAATGCAATGTGAAATTTTCTTCAAAACAGTGGCAGAACTTAAGTCATAGCATGATAGCAACAAAGTTAATTGTATATTATTATAGAATAATTCAAATGCATATTCGACTATTAAAACGCAACTGTGAAATATCAGTGTCAAATCGAAGAAGTAACCAAACGGCTACAGCGGAGCAATGCTAAATTAAAGTCTACTGAATCTATGGGCCTATGTCGTGCATTTTATGTCCATCATTTTCATGTTCAGATGTCCTTCATTTTTAGCGACACTCTTGGGTAACGGCTATATACCTGTCGGAAGAATTCGTCGTCGGCCCGTCGTCTGCGTTCCTCGACCTGTCTGGTCCCGGACTCCTCCGCTTCCCGCGTGCGTCGACATCGTTCCACCAGCATCCTCATCGCCTGGATCTGCTGTTCGTCCACGATGCGGCCCAGCTCCAGAGACAGGAAGCGCAGCATCTCACTCAGAGTCTCCGAGTCCAGCTCAGACAGCAGCTCGTTCACTGCGTGCTCCTGCACCCACAGATGTAAAACAAGAAAACCCAGCTGTCGCTAGAGAAACAGCGCTACAGTCTATACAGTTCCTGTTGCAGTACTGACCTTCAAAATTATCCACGGTCAATGATTTTCATGCTATCTGAAAAAGCTCCAGTATGCCACTTCCTATTAGTGATTAATAGTAATCTTGGTCTTATCTCTCACCAAAATATGGCCATTTTTTCGTTGAAAAGCGCACATTTTTTACCTCCTTCCATTCAACCCCAAATTTAAAATATGTTTTGCAATGCATTTCCCAAATTTTCTACGCATAAAGTCTTGACACAGGACTAATTATTTATGAAAAGTTTTTTCCCTACGACCCAACGTTTAGCCACAATACATCCGTGACCTACAGACACATTGTCCATTACAGATGACACGTCGTATATTATAGACGCTTACAACATAGTTGTAGCGCGTCAAAAACGTTCCAAATTCAAAAAAAACACTAGAAAACTTTAAAACGTGGCAGAAACAAAAGAAAACGTTAGCCCTAATTTCCTTAACATTTTGTCTAATGCCTATTGCTGCAGATGCATTGTAGCTGGAACTAGACAAAGACAAAACTTTAGTCAGTTTTAATTAAAATATTAACAGTGTGATCAGACCAAGTATCACTAAACTAACTAAGTAAACTATCACCACTACGGCCTATTAATTCGCTTCTATGGTTTCAAAAGTGCTTCTCGAAGTAAGTTTTTAATAAGATTTTTAATGAACCTTTTTAGTAAAAATGTTGAAAAAATAAAAAACGTTAAAAACGTAAACAAAACCTGACCAAAATTTTAAAAAAACGTAAAAACACGTTTATCATTCATTGCTGCTTGCACCAGCGCACCGCCCGCGTCGTACCATTTTTACACGGCGTCAGCATTATAGCTTGATATGCAGATGCCTTGTCTTAGTTGTCGCAAAGGCATCTAAACGACCAATCGCCAGCATCATTATACAGCGCTGCGAAGTGTAGGCTTATTAGTTTTTAAATCGGTGGGCCTTCAGTATGTTTGACCTTGAATGATCTTAAGATGCCAGTTTCCGATAAAATATGTTCTGCGGCTGTTTGACTATAGACTTTTGCCTGGCTTCGAAGGCAACAACGTAAAAGTAAATATTGCTATTTTCATACTGACGGAAACAAAGATATTTACCAGGGACATTTTAGTTTTTGGTGATATAGGCCTAAGATTAATTATGCGGATAGTCGCCCGGGTTCTCGCGAGAGAACAAGCTGGAGTGGTCGAAAATGGCGATTTTCAATGTCTTCGGTCGCCATATCTTCATCACAGCCTTAAGAAATTATGCCAAAGCTTATGACAGACATATGGACTCTAGCTTGTGTTATAAGGCCTATATTCGTTAGCCTATTTGGATAGGCCTATCTGCGAGACTCTCCAGATAGTAGAGGTAAAACAACTGTAACTGCGTTTGCGTGTATCCGTTGCTAAATAGACTTTCGGAAAATGCCAAACGTACGGCCTAACCTATAGAAGTCTAAGAAAAATGCCAAATGCTTGGAAGTAGTATTATGACGAAACAAAATGCATACAGCTGGCGCCCTGTATTCTGAACCATTTTGGCCCACCGTGTACACTATCACGTGCTGGTGTAGGCAAAAGAGACTAGTGGAACAAATTGTATTCATATATCGTACGTGATGGATGAGTTCCTGCCGATGTTCGTCGGCCATGCGCTGTCGTTCCTGCTTCGATTCCATGATCATGCGGCTGTAGTCCCAGAGCGGATTGGTGGTCCGCAGCTCCAGCATAATACCGTGGTTCAACGACAGACCGTCGGCGATCTGAATGCCGATCGAACAGCCGCGGATCACCTTCTGCAGTACGATCAGCGCCAGCTCATCCTCACACAGTTCCTGTCAGCGATATCGATCAATCGTTCTGTCAATTAAATGAATAAAAAGCATAAAGTCAGTTCTTCCGAGCCATAGAGCCAATAGAAAGGCGCTGACTTCCGTTTCCGTAGCCCTCAGCCAGACACCAGCTGACACTGCGAAACCACGGATACAGGGCTACTGTCGCGCTGTGTATGTTTGTGTTTACGTCTCAGTTCTCTTGGTACGCCTACTCATTGCCCGTACCCATGGAGGTATTGCCAGGCTGAGTTTACCTGGACGGCTGGTCACATATAGAGATGATGATTTAGCCGCCCGCCGACGGTCATTCATCCAAGTACTAACCGGGTCTAGCGTTTATCAACTTCGTTGATCCAAACAACAACGCAACCAACAATGCCAAACCGCCATTGAAATAAATTAGTTGATAAATTTAACAGGCTTCACGTAAAACATGTACGACAGTTTGAGTAATAAAAGAACTATAGCAAGAACATTAAAAGGGCACCAAAGCAAAAAACAAACTAGAAGGCGCTTGTAAGAGTGCATTATCTCTGCCAAGTGAAGAAATTTAAACACTACAACAACTACTACTACTACCACTACTACATTGTGACCATGCATCTATCTGGCACCGTTATGGAGATATGGCGCCTCAAAGATAATGGGGTCACGACAACAACGGACAGAACGACCAATCTCATAATCTCCACCAATGTTCGCTACGTTCATACTTGGCGGAGATAATAAACGATGGTGGCTATGAGTATAGCTATAGTATTGAGTTTACTGACCTGGCATGTTTGTTTGATGGTAGGCGTGGGAGGACGCGCGGCCCAATGAATTCTTGGCTCGAGCAGAGAACTCAGCGGCTGCACTTCCGGCGGATTCAAACGACGATTCGACAGCATCTAATAAACAGTTATATGCGTGTTTTACCATTCCATGTTCGATGTTTGCTGGAGGTTTGTTTGACGTTTACTCGATGGCTGATCAATGATCATCGAGCAAACGTCGAGCAGACATCGAGCACACATCGAGCAAACATCAAGCAGGCTTGATAGAACTTTGCCCTCTGGCTCAAATGTAGGCCTGGGCTTAGCCCACAGCTAATCAAGTGTTATATAAGCCTTCCAATTACAACCCGCCCGCCCTCCTATTATACCATAGCTCGTCGAGCTAGCTGGATGAATGCTAGCAAACATCGAGCAGTCGTCGAGCAATTAGCATGTATATTTTGAATACATTTGCTCGACGTTTGCTCGGTGTTTGCTCGATTGTGTAAACGGGTATTACTGACGCTCTCGTCACGCAACTGACTGAATCGAATAAGCACAACAAAGCAATGGCAAACAAAACAATAACTAAAAATAACAAAAGACAGCGACAATTTTATTAGTTGTACGGCGATGATCAACGTCAACCGTGATGACGAGAGTTGTATTGATTAATTTAGGTATCTACGCTATACAGAGTGGCAGGCAAAAACGTGAAAGAAACATTATAATTATGCATTGTCACTCTATAACTACAGTTAACTGTTGTCGTAATATTAGAAGTAATTAAAAGCAAATGGTCTTAAAATTCTCAAGACTTTTGCGAAGAGCAATAACAATTTTTTTTCAAAACTAGGACCAAGACTTCATTTTTTGTCGACGAGCCGCCTCGACACCAAGACCTTGATTTCGAGGATTATAAGGTGTTTACACGATCCAGCAAACGTCCGATACACTTTCAGCAAACGCCTAGCAATTCACGTGTATTTTGTAGTTTGCTGGACGTTTGTTAGATCGTGTAAACACCCTATTACATCACTGCCCTAAACCGACGTCAATTGCCACATTTAGACCTAGGCCTATAAAGACAAAGCCTGCGACCACAAACATACGTTCTGAAGGTCCTTGAGCTTTTTGTCGTATCGGCATTTCTTGAGCATGTATCCGTTGGACGTGTAACAGGTTTCCACTGGCGGCGGCACGGTGAGCTTGAACAGTTCGTCTGACATCGTTCTGTCCAGCTCCAGCATTCCTTCATCATAAACCAAGACCACCAGTCACCGTGAACAAGACGCAGACGACATAATACACTCTATCTCAAAAAAACATCTTTCTTCAAGTTATGATCGATGATGTCGGGGATGTTTTTTAACGTTTTTTGCGCATTTCAACCCATATTTCGCTTGGTCTGCATTCCCTTGGTAGTGCAGAAACGAAAATTGAATGAGGTAAAAAAATTGCATAGTTATTTGATGGCAAGTTGTGTCAGAAATATTCACACCAATAATTATTAAAATCGGATAATTTTTATTGAAGTTCTAATCAAAAATGTCGGGGATGTTTTTTTGAGACACAGTGTAAAAATGATCATCGGGCTCAGGTTATTTACCTCTAGGCCCGCCTCTTCAGTATATGATTTTCATCGTAAGTCAAATGCAATAGAATTTGTAATTACAACATTCTGTCACTTTAAATTCCGTAAATTTGTGCTGTAAAGTCTTCTCGTCAGTTTGCCAGAAGTTATCGGGTCTATTTTCGAACGAGTTAGTAGTGTTAGCAGAGACAACATAGTTTGGCAGACTTCTCTGCGTGTTAACTAATATAACTTCATTAGTAAAACAATATTTCCGTGGATCGTATTTGCACCGATTTACTCGTTGTTGCTTTATTTCAGTCGGCAAACTCACTATACTGGCAGCAGAGGTGGGAATAAACAAGCAAGGACACGGCTCATGCGAGTCACGCCACAGCACCAGCCCCCCCTCCCGAACTGTTTTCCCAACCCCCCTAACAGCCTGTCAAATTATGTACTGGGGGGTCAACTATCTAAACTTAGCAAGGCACAATGTCAGGAAAGACTTTTTTGCAAACAGAGTTGTCAAATATTGGAATTACCTACCCCGCAGATTTTGATTTTAGTTCTATTAATTGTTTTAAGCGTAATCTTAATAAAATTGATTTTTACCAATTTTCTTATTATTCAATTGTGTTCTGTATGTGTTAAGTGTATTTTAATGTGTTTACCATTGTGATATCTTTTAGTAGGCCTAGTGTGTTTTTATTAGTTTTTAGCATGGGCAACCGTAAGTGCACTGCCTGGTTGTCCAGCCTCATTGTTTTATGTTACATGTGTATTTGTACTTGTATGTTTCAAGGCAAATTACAATACATACATCTACTATATACATGCGATTTACATCACAATTTTGGTTGAACTCCGACCGTCGAAAAGTTCAACTTCCCCATCTGATTTTTCACAATTCAAACACTGCACAGCACGCAAGTAGTGTGGATCGACTTAAAGGTCCGCGTTGTACCTCGGTATGAGTTGAGGAAGTGGCTTCTGACGCGGTACTTCTGCTGGCAGCGCTCGGGGAACTGGCCGAGCTTCGTGAGTGGAGCGAAGACCTGTGAACCGAAGTCTGCGTAATCGGCGACGATATCGCGCCGAACCCCAACAGCGCCCAGACGAGAGATCTGCGCCTTCTTCTTCAACACCATCACCCGGATCGCTGCAATGCCCATATATAATACCAGCAATCTAGATTATGTACTGTTGGCGTTCAGAAACTGCTGCGCCGCCGTAACATGTAACAAAATTATATAGCACCTAACTGGCTCGCCTTGAGGTTTAGCATTTTTTGCCATGTTTTGGGTCAATACAATATCTGCCTACTGTGCAATAATAGTTGTCTAGTCTTGCATGTTACAGTGTATTACTATGCATGTTTATGATGTATGTCTATGTAGTTGAGTAGTTTTTTATTTCTTTTTTTGTAGTTGTATTTTTTGTAGTTAAGGTTTTTCAGAGTAGTCAGACTTGGCGGGCATTGACTTTTCTGACTACCTGTCTCACGATTTTTTTCCTTTGTTTATTGTAACTGTGTGAATGTATCTGAGACAAATAAACGTTCTCTTTCTTTCTCTCTCTCTCTCTTAACTGCATTCACTACCACAAGCGGCCGTCCTAAAGGCGCATATACAGAGCGACGTAATGTACATTTTCACGAGGCCAAAATAAAAAGTTCGAGGACTAGCCGAAAACAAATGCTCGAGGCCGAGGTCGAAGCCAAGGATTACTCTTTGAGGCCGAGGCCAAAGCCGAGGACAAAATTTTGGCCTCGAGGACTTAACATCACTGGCCATTTGCAATATACACCGCAAAATGTAAATGTCAGTATAGAGAATGTATGCGTTTGTAAGCCGGTGTGCTGGGACTGCTGGCGTAAAGGTTCACGCTTTGAACAACAAAATAATATAATACATACTGTAGATATAGCGTACATGGCCTATGTAAATGTAAATTCATATAACAGATGTATAATATTCGCAGAAATCTGCAGTAAACTTGTATTGCATTTGTGCAAAGCACACAAGTAGCAGAAAAAAGTCTGAGTCTTGCCTCTGCCAAGGCTTCGTTGTATTAACGCCCGCTTTTTAGCAGCATCCTTATTCTGCTTACGTAACCTGCACATTTTCACACAGACAGCATGGCCTGGTACTTGCAAACGACTTAGGCCTAATGTTGTTGTTGTTGTTGTTGTAGCCCACACCTCCTCTCCTTCGTCAGTTGTCGTCGAGAAAGAGAAAATCAGCCACCGCGTCTGGATCGTCCCATAGATCTTGAGTAGTCAATTGTGTCGGGCATGCAGGGCACTGGAACAAATGTTCAACGGAGTGTGGTGTTTAATGTCATCGCTTTATCAACCTCTAGTAAAAATACAACAACCAGCATGTTTATTGCATTACTACATATGTAAATTCCGTTATGTTTTTAAAATTTTAAACAAGGTTTCTAATGTAAGCCGGGTGTCTAATCCAAGTTGAATGTCTACTGAACAGACGCCAAAGCGTCTGCGGTATCGGTAGCACGCTGATGATCTTTTCATATTGGGTGAAGTGGAAACTAAAACATTTATTTAATAGCCAGTTGTGTCAGAAATATTTCTGCGAAATATTATTAAAATCTGCTGATTTTTATTCAAGGCACGATCGATAATGTTGGGGATGTTTTTTTCAGGTTTTCTTTTATTTCAACACATATTTCGCTTGATCTGCTTTCCCTAGGTAGTGCAGAAGCATACAATGGGTGAAGTGGAAAACTGAACGGTTATTTGATGGCAAGTTGTGTGACGAGTCAGAAATATTTGGACCAAAAATTATTAAAATCTGATAATTGGTTTTTAAGTTACAGCCGAGAATGTCGGGGATACTTTTGTGATAGTGTATGTACAGGGTAGTCCAAAAAACGGCACAAAGTTAATAACACCATAAATTTGCAACCGTACGTCATAGAGTCATGTGGTTTTCAGCAAAATGTTCCGAAAAAATTTTTTTACGAGACTAAAGTCAGTATTTAAATACAGCAGTTGAATATTCTTTGTTATTGCCGCTGGCAATTGAACTATGCAAAAAGAGTATTACCCTCGACACCGCGGTCCACAAAAACGTGCCACTTTTATTTGTTCAATAGCTCCGTAAAGCATTGGCCGATTTTAATAATTTTGGGCACGCGACATTAAAAAGAAACTTGACGCCAACGTCTGTAGTTTTGGCCATATCGCCCTAAGACTGTCGCTACACTACCTTGTGAAATGCAGAAGTCGTAGTTTGACCATTGACAACAATGAATTCATACTGGGTAGTGCATACGTTAGCTCAGAAAATTACTGAGACCACAAAATCACTGAAAATCTGTTGCTTCATCTTTATTTTAAACCTGTACTGGTAAGTCGACAAACTGAATTGATACATCAACAGCGAGTGGGCCGCATGAGTCATGCAGTTAGTGAACGTGCTGTTGGCAAATGGTGTCAACGTCTATACGCTTGCGTTTGTGCTGCAGGAGGGCATTTTGAGCATATGCTGTAATGAAGATGATGTGATGTGACACGTGTGACTTTTTGAGTGATAATAATTGCCAATTGCGTTTGTCACTATTCATTTAATAATTTCTGAGCCAACGCATACGCTACCCGGTAGGAATTCATTGTTGTCAATGGCCAAACTGCGACTTCTGCATTTCACACGGTAGTGTAGTGTCAACGTTAAGGTAGGCCTAAGGTGGCCGAAACTATAAACCTTAACGTCAAGTTACTTCTTGATGTCGCGTGCCAAAAATTATTGAAATCGATCAATGTTTCACGAAGCTATTGAAAAAAACAGTGGCATGTTTTTATGGACCAAGGTACATTAAAGGTAATATGGTTTTTCAGTAGTTCACTTGCCAGCAGCAAAACAAAAAATATTTAATTGCTGTATTTAAACATTGACTTTAGTCATGTAAAGAATTTATTTCAGAACATTTTGCTGCAAACCGCATGACTCTGATGTACGGCTGCAAAATTATGGTGCCATAAACTTTGTGCCGTTTTTTGGACCACCCTGTATAATGGTCAGCGAATTACAGTACTGACAGTATAGCGTCGAGTTTGTCAAACGTGTTCTTCTGAAAGTCCTCCTGTTTACGCTTGATCAGCTCGACCCTGGCCGCCATACGGATTTTCTTCATGCTGCAGGACAAACATTAATTAATACATTGCACCTCTCTATCATCAATGCCGCAATATACCGGATGGGCCGAGAAAGTGACGACTTTTTCAACTACCGGGTATATGTCAACATAAACTGCAAAACACCCGATATATTACTGTGTGAAATATTTCAACATTCGCTACATGAACAAGACTAGAAATTTGGGCCAAAGCCCAACGTGAGTCCGCCCGGCGCCCTAAGTCCGATTGCGGGAAATTAGAGGGGGAGGTAAAGAGGGGGGGGGGAGAATTTCCCCGGCATCAAAGTCACGTGGCCCGAACTCAAATGCATTGGCATACGCCGAACGCGCTTCGTCGACTTAGGGTAGGTCAACATTAGCACTTAAAACTTGGTTCGTAGTGGACGGAATTTCACAAAAATTTTTTTGTTCAATGTAGAAAGGATCGCTCTCGTCAACGCCGTTTAGATTATGTCGTTATCTTCATCGGTTCCAGAGATATTTGCGCTCAAACTCGAAAGTTGTCGTAAATCGCACCGATTTTTAAACCTTTTTTGCCCTCCCAAATTTTAAGGGGGGTGGTGCCCCCAAAATTTGTGCTTGCGTTAACACCCCAATATAGAGACACGTCAAGTGCCAAAGTTTCGTCGGGCTACATCCCCTAACTCCGAAGTTATAAGCGCTAATTTATTACATTTTAAGCCAATATTTTTGACCCCCCTTTGAAAAAAGTTGTAAGGGGGCCCCCGTTCCCGGTGGGGGGTGCGCTAGTAAGACTTGGTCATTCTCTAGCGCGTGTAAAAATTTGGGGGCGCAGCACCCCCTAGGGGCCGAAATATGGTCTTCCGAAAAATGCGACTTAGGGTAGGTCAACATTAACGCTTATAACTTGGTTCGTAGTGGACGGAATTTCACAAAATTTTTTTTGTTCAACGCGGAATTAA
>Ga0209367_1007059_pt1 | contig 15501 bp, 8 predicted proteins | sample WorMetLIZISLAND2_FD_187412 | JGI IMG/M metagenome (GOLD analysis project Ga0209367, IMG submission 187412) | Marine gutless worms symbiont microbial communities from Max Planck institute for Marine Microbiology, Germany - Olavius geniculatus... ... | reverse complement strand
GACGCGCGAAAGCCTATAGCAGTTCCTGTTCGCAGGTAATCTTAGTCTATCTCCATCCATTTCGTCGTAATTCACTTTTTTGCAGCCAAAAATCGCCAAAAAATCACGTTAAATCAATATTTTTAGAATTCAAGGTCATTCAAGGTCATCGATGTTGATAAATGTAAAAAGCCTGTCACCAGTGCTTGTTATGATAAGCAGCATGTCTGTGCCTATCTGCAACCAGGTTTACGCTACACGCGATAAAAGCGGTAAAATAACCACTTTTTAGGGGAGGGGGGTAGCTGTCTTTGACGCCTGCCTGCGCCGGCCTCCTTGAACCTAGAGGGTTGGGACGTGGACTGCTAAAATCTACGTTGAGTGCTAAAAATTTCATATGCAGGTTGTCTTGGTCTATCGCCAGCCGTTTCGTCGCAATTCGGTGTTGAAATGTGCGCTGCATCCAAAAATTGCGAAAAATTTACTAAAAACCGCTTTTTGAGCGGTTCAAGGTCGTTCAAGGTCATTGATGTTGGTAAATTCAAAAAGCCTGTCACCAGTGCTTGTTATGATAAGCAGCATGTATGTACCTATCTACAACCGTTTTTACATTATTCGAGCCAATAACGGCAAAATGACGTCTTTTTAGGGGGTACCCCTCTGTGACGCCCTCGTTCGAGAGGAACCCCTGCACCTAGTGGCACGAAATTATGTCACGATAAACTAGAGACCTTGATGCAGCTCACAGTGAAGATTTCGTGATCCTAGTGATAAAAAGCGTCATTTACTTATTACTTGTTTTTATACGAGCGTTGCTAGAAATTAGAATCGGGAGTGGCGGACTGAACCCCAATTGCCAAAAATCAAGGCCAAAGGCAGAAAGCAGGGGTAGGTTTCTTGAGGAAGGCGCCGTCATACAGGTAATGCACACGTTGCCGTGGTAACACAGGTGGTGATTTTTGGCGCATCGTGTGGATGAACGCAAAAAAACCACAGTGCAAGCCTCGTCGCAGTATAGCTACTCTCGTTAATTGCGTGTGCAATGCGACATTAACTGAACAGAACTGCATTGTGTTAATGCAGTTAAGCGCCGTTTAGTTGCGTTGCTATAGAGCAAACGAACTGGCGGTTTAGCAAATGCTTTTGGGCATGAAAAGCCATCAAAAATACATGTTAATGGTATAAATTTTGTTAGTTTTACTGCATAGATTTATAATGCAGCAAGGAAAAACAAAGGGCGACTTTTGGCATCTTGTGAGCCATGACTTCATTGTTTTTTTTCTAAATCTGCTTATAATCGATTTCGACTTTTTGCCTGACGCCAAGAGTCCACGATACTTTTAACACAGTGCGTTAATCTAAGAGCCGTATATATTGAACTAATATTTATCTTACTTTTGTTTGCTGTATTTAAGTACATAAGTTAGTTATTATGTACTAAATCTGATGTAAACTTTTCACACGGTAAATTTCAATTTGAGGCCATCCTGACTATTATGTTGTTTTGGCGGCATGCAGGAGAATCGTCAGAAACTTCGAGCGAACATCGAGTCATCTGAACGTCTACGAACCTCGGCGAATAGCTCAGCGTACACCAAGATGGTCAGAGTAAAACAAAAACAGAGTAGATTCGTTAAAGACGGCCGTACTACAGTATCGATACTTGTAAGTTGTATTTATTTTGAATTGCTTTAATTGATCAATTACCAGATAGCATTCGGAGAGTGCAAACCTCCTCCAACGGTTGCGCTTTGCTACACGATTCTTTTTGCTTAATGTCTGTTTGTTTGGTTTTTGTGATCTTGTGCTGTTTTCAATATGATAGTTTTTACATGTTGCTGTTAACAGGTGTATAAACTTTTGTTTTGTGCATATATTTGTATATCTCTCAAATAACCACATTTAAGACTGTCGCAAGAACGTTGAATCTGGCGCTTTAAAAGTTTGAAAAAAGATCGTTAGTTTAACTTAGTATCATCGCGACTTTCTGTGTATTTGCCGTGGAAAGCGATTAGTAGCACGGCTTTCGTTGTCGTGTATTGACAGGATTTCGTCGCCAACTCGTCGGACGTGTCGGATACGTCAGCCGGTGTGTACGAGATGACGAGTCCAGCAGGCATCCCAGCGAACGGCGCTTGTCCTTCGTCGCTGTCGTCCAACAGACGTCGTATGACATCGGTCGCGGCACAGATCATCGGCAACTCGGCCGCTACTATGGCGACACCCAGCGGCGGCGGGTCCAGCGTCAGCGGTGGTGCGTCATCCACGCCGAGTGGTGCTGTCGGCGAGGGTGAAGGTCTTGCATCAGTCCTGGGCAGCCGCGTCAGTACGGCCACCGAGCAGCGACTGTCTCGCCTGCTCGACAAAATCTACGAATCGATCGAGCTGAACGAACTTCGTCTGCTGATACAGGACCACAAAGACGCCGTCAAACTCGAATGGCAACAAGTAATAAAAATTACTCTCCGTCAATGTCAACTATAGTACGTATATAAATCTACGAGTATATATTTTAATATTGTCAAACGAAAACAGATCTGTTAAAAACAGCATAAATATTTTAAGTTCATAATTGTGTTGTGCATGAAAAAACTTCGGTGTTTCCAGTTTCCGTCCGTCTTTAACATTTTTATTTGACACTCAAAATATTGGCGCAATTTTTGTTTGTTTTCAAAGTTTGCGTTTAGTCCGTTACGTTGCCGTATTTTTGTTTTAGTTCTTATGGACACTATTCAGAATTGGTGCATCACTTTGTTTTTTGTTGTACTGTATACAGGGTGCGGCAAAACAGTGGACCCCTGACGTTTTCCGCCCTTTTCTCAGCAACCGTTTGGGATTTTAATATCAAATTTAACAGTTTTATTTAGAGAAACCTTTTACATTTAATCGCCGTGTAAAGTGTGATTTTTTTTTAAAACGACGAAGTTATAAACTTTTTAACATGACCGCCTTTACATGACAGCATTCAAAAATGTTTAAGCTAAAAATGCTATTTTATTTTTAAATACTGGTTACACGTTACTGCCGATGACGTCACAGTGACGTTTTAAGAAACAGTAATTTATATTGTTTATAAATTATTACTAAATTATCGTTCCTTTAAAACAATCGCCGGCTGCCACCGGATTCATCTTCCAGCAGGACGGCGCGTCAGCACACACAGCGCGCAACGCCGCGCAGCGCACAGAACTGGCTGCGGGCCAGCTGTCCAGATATCATCACAAAAGAACCAATGACCTCCAAATTCGTCGAATATAAACCCAATGGACTATCTCGTATGGGGTACAGTGTTGGAGGCTTACCGCAAGCTTAAATCAAGACCGAAAACAAGCGCCTAACTCAAGGAAGCGCTTCAGGTTATCTGGGACAACCTTCGACAGGGACCGATCGACAAGGTTGTAAAAGATTTCTCAAATAAGGCGACTGGAGGCTAGTGTTGTAGCTTGAAGCTGGCGGTGAACACTTCGAACATTTGCAGTGACAATGGAATTCTGGCATTTGATCATTATTTAACTGTGTTGTTTCAACGATGTTATTAAATTGGTGTTGTAGTCGGAGCATTTTTGAATGCTGAAAAATCGGTAGGCGATCATGTTAAAAAGTCTGTAACTTTGTCGTTTTTCAGCAAAATCACATTTTATTTGGCATTTAGATGTAAAAAGTTTTTAGAAATAAATCTGTAAAATTTCAAATTAAAATTCCAAACGGTTGCTGAGAAAACAGCGAAAAATTTTAGGGATTCACTTTTTTGCCGCACCCTGCATGTAGTATTGCACGAAATGTCATGAGATAAAAAAATGAAGTTTTTCTCTCGTCTCTATTTTTTCGCCAGATTGCAACTAGAAGCACAGAATTTTTTAGGTCTCATGTCTCCACTTTACAACGGAGAGTCAAAGATGTTCTATTAATGGCTATTAATGAAACGTTTTTGGGAAGGGTCGCTAAGAATTGGTCACATACTCTTTGTTCCTTCTTTAGCCCGTTTGTTCGTTGCCTGTCGCTAATCATGAAGATAAAGACGTAGAAAGTTCAACAAAATCTGCGTGCGTCATGAACTGGTGCACATATCAACGATATATTGGCAATTTGTCAATGCGCGCTGTGCAGGTAGCAATGGTTGTCGACCGAGTTCTGCTTTTGATCTTCACGACAACAACGCTCGGCATCACCGCCGCCATCTTGCTCCACGCCCCACTGTCACGTGACTTCCTGTTTGGCAGCGACTTCACGGTCGACTTGGCCGGCAACGCCGCCACCGTAGACAACCAGACTTCCAACAGTAGTTCCATGTGATGAGCAGGCACCAGACAATACATCTGCAGTCGATTTTTTCCATTATTTTTTTTCGCTATCGGGGTTTACCACTATTACTACTGTACTACAGTTTGGAAACCAGACTACAACTATTTAATTTTAGATACAAGCACGCCTCTAGTTCTGAAGTCTGAACCCGAACAATGTTTGAATGGTTTTTGCTCGCGGACAACAGCACTAAGATGCTTACAACAGCGGCGTGTGAATATTTTATCACTTGAAACTGTTCGTGCACAGAAACTGTAATCTGGTTTAAGGCTGAAGTTTTTGTCTAACTGGTCGTTTATTCCTGAATTAGGCCTACTTCAAGTTAAGCTAAATCAAAAATATCTCATTATCTCATATAAGAATAAGTTGCTGGATTGGCCCTTCTGTAGCTTCGCGCATGACATGTGATTATTAATATTACTATTGCCATTACAGTCTGTAGCACGCCTTTAAATGTAAAATTGCTGTGGCATCGAAGGAATTCTTGACACTGAACACTTGACCGCAGACAACTTCGTGTTGCTTTCCCTCAGCGTTGTGTAGAATTAACTTCGCATATTTTTGTTTAAATTAAATAACACACAACACACTGCGTGATGTGCGGTTTTTCTACACGATTGAACTTCTTGTGGTTACACGTATTAACCATCTTATCAATTGTAAATAAAAGTCATAGTGGTTTATATAACGATACAGATACCGGCATACTTTTAATTTTAAACGACAAAAATATATCAAGTGTTTTGTGCTTCCAAACAACAGTAAGAGTACATACAGTAGGCATAGCATATGCTTACTTATAACAGGTAGGTTTACAAAAATTTACGCTTAACGCAATTTATGTCTAAAAGTTTTAAACAAATATAAAGCTGAGTTTCTAAAATTGTATCCACCTAAGGTGCCTATAACACACAATATTTATTAAAAAATGTAATTAACAGTTAATTTTGTACAGTTAACTAATAAAATTTTTATCGTAGCCAGCTTTATCGAAAATGCGTTTGTGAAACGCAAAATGTAAAAAAACAGCAAAACTAATTAATCAAAAACATTTCTAACATAATTACGAAACATCCGTTACGTCGACGCTGTGAGCTCCGAAGAAGATCTACGCAAGTCAGTGCTGTTCACTCAACCAGCAGCCAGTCACGCTCAACGCTTACGTCGACCAGCTCACGACGTCTTAACTGATCTGCTCGACAAAGTCGCTCCAGTTCGGACTCGACGTCGTCGTCCTCAAAAGCCAGTCAGCAGATGACTTTCACTGTTCATCAACTTATTAACATGGCTTTCGTCTGAAAGCCGTCGCCGCGAAGCGCACCCGACGTCGCCTTGAACGACGTTGGTGCAAGTCGGGCACAGAAGCTGATCGATCGGAATACCGTGAAGTGTGTGGCAAAGCGAATCAGCTTATCAACGCGTCGAGAACTGATTACTACCGCGAACGTATCAAGGAAGCTGATTCCGATTAGAAACGTCGCTGGAAAATTATCAACGAGCTACTTTATAGCCATGACACTGATAGAACACGAACTGACAACAGGAATCGCCACCTCTGCAAAAATTTTGCTAACATTTTTGTAGACAAAATAGCTAAACTTAGAGATAGCGTTAGTCATACTTTGCGTACGTTGCCAGTGATGCCCACTCGCTTGTCCTTTCCACCTTACCATGGCCTACCACTTAATACTCTCTCTCCTGTCGCAGCTGACGAGGTTCGCAACTTACTAACTAAATCCCCTCCAAAGTCATCACATGTGGACTTAGCACCCACTTCCCTCATCTTACGCTGTCAGACGGTCTTTTCTGAAATAATTGCACACATGGCCAATCTGTACTTTTCCGAGGGCAGATTTCTAGATAAATTTAAACACGCATTCGTTACTCCACTGCTCAAAGGCCGTTATCTGAATAAGTCTGTACCTTCAAATTATAAATCCATCTCAAATCTCAACTATATCTTAAAAGTTTTGGAACGCTTTTAGTTTTGTCTCGTTTTCAGTCTCACATTCTGGATTCTCTAAATTTTAATAAGCATCAGTCAGCACACAAAGTAGGCCATTCTAGTGAGACTGCGTTACAGCTACTTCTCGATCGCATTTTTTCTCGATCTGACGAAAGCAGACCCACACTACATGTACTTGTTTTTCTTGATTTAAGTGCAATTTTTGATATGGTAGATCACTGCATTCTGTTAAACCGACTTTCCTCTAGTTTTGGAGTTTCTGGTGTCGTCCATTTATGGATTCAATCCTATCTCCACCGCCGAGATAGGATTAAATCCATGAGTGGACGACACCAGAAACTTCAAAACTAGAGGAAAGTTGGTTTAACAAAGTTATGACTTTAAGAGAGTCATGTCTTAGATCCCTCCATGTCTGGTTCTGCAAGAACTGTATGGCACTTAACCCAACTAAATCAGACGCTATACTCGTTGGCACATCTCAGCGGTTGAAAACCAACCATGTCTAGTCTCACTTCTGTTGCTATAGCAGACTCGGTAATTCAACTTTCAGATACCATTAAGATTCTTGGAGTTACTTTAGATTCCAGCCTTACAATGGGCCCTCACACAAAGGCTTTATCTAAATCTTGCTTTTACCATTTACGGTTTTTTAAACAAATTATGGATTATCCCATGGCTGTCTCCGTTGCTTCTGCTTTGATATCATCACGACTTGATTATGCCAACTCTGTGTTAGTCAGCTGTCCACAAAAACATATTGCCCGTCTACAGCGAGCGCAGCATGCACTTAGAGTTGTCACGCAACGGTCCACTCGTTTTTCTCCTCTTACATCCACCAACCTTTTGGAACAGCTTCATTGGCTTCCTATCGAATGGCAAATCAGGTTCAAGCTTGCTTCTTCTACTTATAAAGCTATACATACTGATAACCCACCTTATCTCGCTGATCTTCTACAACATCACAAATCTATAAGGTTCATACGCTCATCTTCTAGTTATCTAGGTCTACTTGACGTTCCGCGTCATAACTTGTCTCTTGGTTCCCGTGCTTTTCGAGTTTCCGCACTACAAGTATATGATTCCCTTCCTCTTTATATCTGTCAAGCTCAAACACTCACCTCTTTCAGACGTTATCTTAAAACTTATTATTTTCAGTCTGCTTATCTTGCCCCCTAGCGTTCCCCTCCAATGCGCCCTGATTCTCTTATGAGATTCTGGAGCTATATAAATTGTTACTTACTTACTTACTTACATTGCACGAAACAAAAATTCACTCAATTTTTACGCGCGAAAGCAGCTACTGCTTTCAGCGCGTCTTAGTCATCGCAATTCTGTCTGTCCGTCTGTCTGTCACACGGGTAGATCAGTCAAAAACGGTGCAAGCTAGGATCACCAAATTTTTATATTCGGGTGCCTGGAAGACTCTAGTTTCAGGAACCGTAACGCTTTTCCATAAATTTGAAGGGGTCACCCGGAACGAGGGCGCTAAATGAGAGGGGGTGGGCAAAATTTGCGATTTTTGGCCAATAAGTCGCTGTATCTCAGTAACGGTGCGAGATAAGAAGTCGTACACTGGCTCTCGATTGGCGCCAAATTCAATGACTATAAATGACCTTAAATGAACGCTAAAATAGGGGGTTTTATGGATTTTTTAACGATTTTGGGCTGCGACACAAGTCTATATCATTCACAAGTTGGCGCCACGCTACTATCGTTATGCGATCCAGATAGAGAATTTGGTATTTGTATATTAACTTAACGTAAACCGAAACTGCTATAGGCTTTCGCGCGTCTCGTAAGCATTAGTTCAAATTTTTTTTTGTAAAAATATCTAAACTGGTACTGTTTACTTAATAATTAGCTTCACATTCAACACGATAGGTGTAAACATTTTTGACTTCGTGCAAGCTTTAGGACGATCGCGTTTATCGTTAGCCACAGTTCTCGGAAGAAGCTTTAAGGATGGAAAAAAAACTTAAGTTTTTTCGTCCTTGATAGACCTATCACAACATCATACTTGCGATTTATTTTGTTTTATGCATCTTAGTCAAAGCCTGTACAATCCAAGTTACCTTTTCCATTTTTCTTGGTGAATTTTGTGGCAAGTTTGTGCGTTTTTTGCTTTTAATTTGATACAAATTTTAACAAACGCGCTATGCTTTTTTTAGAAAAAAAACATTTCAAAAGTTTTTATTGAACTTGTGAAACTTCACATCTTGTGAGTAAATAAGCAAAAACGTTGTAGTCGATTGTTGATAAGTATACATGTATATCAAGCAACGTGGCGTGCATGGTGCATCCTTAGAGCTAACTATCAGTCTGGCAGCATCCAAGCATCTGCAGCCTACGCCATCATCGCCATCAATTAGCTGTGTTAAACTGCGCTCGAGTCGCTTTGTGCAGTCCTGCCATGCATAAGATTATACTGTACAATACGTGTGCTGGTGGCATAAATGAAAGCTACACACTATTCTAGCTTAGTTTAACATTACTTATGGAGCTAAACAAGTTTAGCTCTACGCTTCTGACTAAGATAAAATGTATCACGGTTATTGATGTGTTGCGACACATTGTGTGGCAGAAACGGAATGCGTCATCGAGACGGGCGGGAAAAATATCCAGAAGGGAATTCCCGACACCTTCTTCAAGCCTTCAATCACAGCAAACGTTTCGATGCCTCACGGCCCCAAGCGGAAGTAATGGTAACGCTAAGTTAGCGGTATGCACGCGTCCCGACTTCATTTTCATTCTTATATTGAGGCGACGATGCGTGATGATTGTGGTTTGTGCGGCTTCCGGCGATCCCTAAGGACAGCAATCTCTTGTACAGCAACAAGCTTGACGGATGACGCTAGCGTACATGACTACATAGTAGAGTCGTTCGTCTTCAGTTCTTTCTCGTTACTGGCAAGTTCTGTAGCTGTTAGTGATAACGCAATTTTCTCGGTCTTTTATATTGTTTTTATGCCACTGCCACTGACGGGTGATTTTGCAGGTCGTCCGTCTGTGAGCGCGTCCTGAAACCGATTCTAATTCACGAATTTTTTTAACAACTTTCGGCGATGACCTGAGGCCAAAATGTAATAATTCTGCCACGTTACGGCACCTTAAAGATTGTCAGCTCTATTAAACTTGCATTTATTAACGATAAACTGACTTTTGAAGTCGATCGATAAACATCAAAATCGTTACAATGACAGACGTGTAAAACTTCAGGACGCGGTGTGTTTATGTTTGCGACGCTTTCGCGTGACGTTACGCGTTACTCTGATGATTCATAGTGACTAAATCACGTCGATGGCAATGTATTTTATCCGAAATTTGAAAGTGTTTTTCAGGTCGCGAATGTTGGGCTTCGCGGAGTAAAAACCCAGATTATTCATGTAACTACTGTCGAAGTAACCAAACCTGATTGGCCGCGATACATTAACGTTACAGATGGACGAACGAACTGGCAGACGGACGGACAACTCGCGGTGGCAATACCACGCTTGCACTGCACGATAACGAACGTGCACAGCACGATGGCTGAATAAGATTAATTTCTATCTGTAGTATCGCTGCTGTAGTTAATAATTACGTGTATGGATAAGTGAGCGGCAATATTAATGGCGAACCACGACAAGTATGTGTATAGGTGAGCAGGCTTAAGCCTCTAAGCCAGTTGCTGGTAGCTATAACGGCGCTAAAAGCGGTCGTCAATAATTCGCCAAAACGATTAGCGGCGATTAGCGGAATATCCCACTTACTAATAAGTAAGTAAGTAAGTAGAACGTAAATTTATATGGCGCATCATCGTCAAAACAGCCTCTAATGCGCTGCATTACATTAGTATTCTGAAAAGAAAAAAATAATGTCGTAAGTGATCGTCCAAAAACAGATATAGTGTGAATAGGATCGCGCAGATGTCTCGGTAGTGAGTTCTGTCATTGGGCCAGCGACAGAGAAAGTCCGACTTCCGTATGAACTTAAGAGGTAAGACGGCACAACAAACTGATGAATGGCAGCAGACATGTGGGCCAAAAATGGCACAATGTTTTATATGCCAATAACTTTATAAAATATTAAGCGATTTTTAAGATTTTTTCACTGTCGGTATCAGGAGAAAATTTGAAGTAACGTTACCAGTTAAGATCTTATCAAACCTTATATGTGTCACTACACTACCTTGTGAAATGTCAGACATCGCATTCAAACCAGCGACGACACTGACCTATTGCGCGATCAACGTTGATCAAGCCTGGTCGATTATGCTGTTTGCGGCCCTTCCAGAGATGGCCTATCAATGTTGACGATTCACGACAGTCAACCAGCTAAAGAAAGCCATTGTCGCTGAGTGGGGCAAATTGTTGCCGCATTTGGTTGATCGCGCCATTGGTCAGTGGCGTCGCGGCTTGAGTGCGTCGTCCAGCAACAAGGCAGACATATTGAACATTTGATTTGAAAATTGTGAGATGTGATGGTTACTCTGGACAATAACTGAGACAATAAACAAGTTGTTTCCTGTTGTTAACCTTTTACAATGTGTTGTTACAGATATCGTATTGTTTTTAGTTGCTGCTTTTAAGACACTGATATTTCACTAGGTAATGTAGCAACACATTGAAGGGTAGTGGAATCTATAGTGATATTGTTGCTACATATTTTCTCCTGATTCTGATAATGGAAAAATGGTAAAAATCGGTCAATATTTGATGAAGTTATTGGCGTATAAAACATTGTGCCATTTATTGGTCCACTCTGTACAGTACACTGTGTCTCAAAAATACTTTCAAATAACTCAAGCAATCCTGGCTTAATATCAACAAATTTTAGTACAATTGCCATATACACTCCTCTGCCCCCAAAAAGCATCCCCGACATTCCCCGACATTTTCGACTGTAACTTGAAAACCAATCATCAGATTTTGATAATTTTTAGTATGAATATTCTTGACACAACTTGCCATCAAATGACCACTCAGTTTCCCATTTCACCCAACGTTTGTTTCTGCACTATCTAGAAAAAACACAACCAGCAAAATATCACTTTTTATCTAATGCGATATGATTGCTTAATTAACATAACGCGTAAAAACATTTTGTTCACATTTCTGATACTGTAGCTGGCATTTCATTTAGTTACCCATTTTTCAACTGCCTGCAGCAAAATTGCTTGTGTAGTTTTGGTCCACTATGCGAACACAGGCAAGGAGACGCTACAAGGAGAGGCAAGGAGAGGCAGTATCGATAATGTTCTGCTCCAGACCAATACAGGCTGTATCAGTAACTTCTTGACTTTACAAACATTTCTAAACTTTATCTGGTAGACACACTGTTGATGACAGTCAAACCTTGTAATAGACCTGCTGTTGGGGCCCATAAATTAGGATAGATGTAATTTATTGACGTTATTTTTATTTCATTCATTTTAACACGTATTATGCTTGGTCTGCTTTCCCCGGCAGTGCAAAAACAGACATTGGGTGAAATGAAAACTAAAACACTTATTTCATTGCCAGTTGTGTCAGAAATACTTCTGCCAAAAATTATTAAAATCTGCTAATCTTTCTTCAAGTTGCAATTGATAATGTCGGGGATGTTTTTTTCGGATTTTGTGTTTACTTCAACACATATTTTGCTTGATCTGCTTTCCTTAGGTAGTGCAGAAGCATATATTAAGTGAGATGAGAAACTGAACGGTCATTTGATGGCAAGTTGTGTCAGGAATATTCGTACCACAAATTATCAAAATCTGTTAATTTCAAGTTACAGTCGAAAATGTCGGGGATTTTGTTTTTGGGACACAGTGTAGTCACTGAGTAATAGCAATCACTTGCTACTTTGTGAAAATATTTTAAACAAAGCACCGGTTACAGACGTTTTTAGTGTCATCCGCGGTAGAGGAACTGCACGGTAATACTACCACGTTGGTGGCGTAACATAGTGGTTAGAACGTCGGTCCTGGCCGGCGAACTTTCCCTATCCTGCGCTAGACTGATGGATGACCGTTTGACCACTTTTTGGGTTAAGCGTCCGTTCTCAGTTAACCAACAAGGCTAACTCTGCCTGCCATCCCTCCGGGATCGGTTAAATGAGTAGTAACCTATTATATGGGTTACGGAAGGTGGGGACCTTGGTACAGCTGACTGGGGTTGCCTAGCCGGCCGTTGCGCCAACCTGTGTCTGCATGCTGCACACGGTGGCCGTGCGGCCGGCGGCTCTGGTTAGTGACGAAAGCGCATCAGAGGCGTGTTCGCGACGATGCGCTATACAAGTTGACGACCTTTACTTTTTTACCTTTTCATGAAGCAACAGCGTCCGTTTTTGAGACCCAATGTACATTTTTCAGAAGCTGAGATGTGGTTGAGCTGTGTTTCGTTATAAATTTCGATGGCATTATGGTCATAACTCAATACGGTCAGTTATAAATAACTGTAAGCCTAGCACGAGAAAGCATGTTAATCCACTTTTACAGTGGCTTCGTAAATCTCAAACAGCATGAACATTATGTAAAGCAGAAGCATCAGTTATTCGATACGTTTATCACTCTGTTCTCCTCGCTTTCCCAGGAACTTGTTTCTTGATCGTTTTCCAAGAAACCGGTTTCTATTTCGTTTAATGTTGTCGCCATTTTCTTTGACGAAATCTTCCAGATCATCGCGTTTGCCTAGAAACTTGTTCCTCGACCGTTTCAAGTCGTACTCCGCTCTTTTGCCGAGAAATCTATTTCGGTTTTTCTTTTCGTCATTTTTCGACGCTAGCTGCTTTCGCAAAAACGAGTTTATTGTGTTGCGAACGCGTCCGACAGATGCGCCCCGTTTGCCGAGCAAAGTGTTTCGAGCGTCATCTTTTCTTTTCCACGCGCTTCGCTTCCCCAGAAACCTGTTGCGATTCCGCTTGTGCTTGTCAGCAAGGCCGGTAATCTAGTTTTTTTTCGTTTTGTCGTTCGTCATCTCTCTGAAGTCGTTGAGATTCGATACGAGACGTTTACAAACTGTCTTGTCACTCGTTCCCCGTGCGACTTTCTCCACTTTAGTTCTATTTGTTTGATGTCCTCTTAATGTTAAAACGACATCAGAAAAAGATGGCGCGTCACCAGCAAGGCCGGTAATCTCGAGATGTCCGAAGGTGGCGGCTTCGTCCAGACACAGTTGAATGACGGCGTCCAGGTCTGCCCAGCAGTCGGCGCCGCTGCCCAGCGACTCCGCCAGCAAACACCTCTCACTGACGTCGATGAAGTCTTGCAGGCTAGCGTCAGCACACATCGGTCTCAACAGCTCGGACGACGGTTCAGCTGCTGCTGCTGCTGCTGACAGCTGAGACTGATGCACGTGCAGGATGACAACAAGATGAACCAGAAACAATCTGCACTGCATCTCGCGATCGCCTCTACGCCTCCTGAACAGACAGCAGAGAAACAACCAACCACTCAAATAACAATGTATCTACCACTAAGATTTAACTACAGCATTCAGAACTTTTCTGCGTCGATTGTAATTAGTTCTGCCGTACTACTGGTCACTGCTGCTATCACTTTTCGGTTTAACCGGTAGGGCTATTCCAGGTTAGGCCGGGTTCTTAAAACAAAACTTTTACAATTTGTTGCAGCGGTTTTTGCAGCTTGGATGTTCGTTATATTTCCCACTGCACGACATACGTCACTTCGCTAGTTTATAGATTTTCAATACAAGCATCGATATTTAGGCTTACTCACGCTATACAACGCAACCGCTCCTCGTATTTGGAACAGTTTATCAATTACCATTCGAACAGCATCCACTTTCAACACCTTTTGACGACATCTCAAGACGTATCTGTTTTCGGATAACACCGCCATCGATTAACTGCTAGGCCTACCACCAGCTTCTACGATTCGAACTTCTGTTTTGCACATATGGCGCGCTACAAATGCAGACTACTTACTTACTTTTACAACGTAACGCTAGCATGTAACGGCTATTCCTGTTCTTTGAGGCTGAAACTAGACAGTAGGCCTACCTCGTGTTTGCTGACGAACAGGGTGGCCCAGCTAAAGTGAGATCAACTTGTATTTTATTGAATAGCTATGTGAAACATTGACCGACTTTAATAATTTTTGGCACTCAACGTCACGAAGAAACTTGACGTAAATAACTATAATTTTGCCCATCTCACCTTAATGCTGTTGTTATACTATTTTGTAAGATTAAGAGTCGTAGTTTGACCGTTGACAACAATAAAATTCATACTGGGTAGCACATGCAAGGGAAGAATACAAGCTAACGGTATGAAAAAGTGGCGGTGCTGCTAAATGAGTCGCTGACGTCTTCGAGCGGCGAATAAAGAGGGATATCTTCTGCTTAGCCAATTAGGGGCCCTGAGGGGTGTCATAACTTCCCATGTGAGGTCCAAGGAAACCCCTGGCCGAAAGCAATTTTTTGGTATGTTTTGAAAGCCACGAGAAACGCAGCCGGTCCGTATCAATTTACAAAATCACCAGCAACAAGAACATGCTAGTACGGGTACCGTCTCCACAATAAGTGCCGGTACGCCGTATAGCTAGACACAGATTAAGCCATTGTACTGTAGTAGCCTATATTATGGATTGGATGCAATGGTTTAAAGAAAGTACAATATAGAAGCAACACGATAATCAAAGTACTTGTACATTTATAGTAGTAGAAAATGAATAAAAACGGAGATAACGTAGAAATCTAAAAGGGTTAAAATGCAACACAAACGCTGAAATAGCAAACAATGGACAACAATAGCGAAAGATGCCTAACAGCCATCGAAGACCAAACCATTATAGCATGACATGACATGACATGACTATTAGATTAGCGACAAATAACACATCACCAGTCAGGCTACGTCAAATCAAACTTTTTAAATGCTTTTATGTCGTAATGTGTCTGCAGCAAAAAGTTGCCGAAGTGGACTATTTGACTGTTAATAAGTGCTGTTAAGTTAAACTAGGCTAATATACTAATGTACTAAAGTTATAAAAAGTCAACGCTGGAAAGACGGGGTCTCGAATTCTAAAATCAAATGTTATCAAATACTCACAACCGCGGTTCGAGAATTCGTAACTTGCGGTTTTAAAATGCGTAAAAATTCGCGAATTTTAACAATTTTTTTAAAATGCGTAAAAATTCGTAAAATGCGTAAAAGTGCTTTGGGCTATTTTGGGGCTATGTGTACATTAAAAACGGCGTTTTCCAAGACACTCGTAAGCAGCAACGTGAATCAGTCATAATGACGTAAAAACGTATTGACGTAAACTGTGAGAC
>Ga0209367_1007058_pt1 | contig 15502 bp, 4 predicted proteins | sample WorMetLIZISLAND2_FD_187412 | JGI IMG/M metagenome (GOLD analysis project Ga0209367, IMG submission 187412) | Marine gutless worms symbiont microbial communities from Max Planck institute for Marine Microbiology, Germany - Olavius geniculatus... ... | reverse complement strand
AACGAAAATAATAACAAACACAATAAATAACTAAAATAAATATTCATCTTCCGTTGTAAACAATCACCATGGCAACATAAACAAAATTTGTTGTCCGATATATGAAAAGTCGGCCAACAAAATCGTCGAAGATAGACATGCTCTATCTTGGCCGACAAAATCGGGCGATTTTGTCGGCTGACAAAATCGGGCGATTTTTGCATGACACACGACAGATTTTTGTCTGCCGATTTTGTTGTTCATCTGACATCCCCTTTGCTTGTTATGCAATAGTTGATGTATATAAATGGCAGTAAACATAATGTTGAACTTGATCGATTTTAAACATCTGCAAACCATTTTACTATCCATAGCCTATGCTAGAATTAAGACTTTCTCTTCAATCGCCGGTAGATATTTCGACGACAAAAATATAAGACACCCAACTTTTTGACATACATGATGTAAGTTATCGCTAAAAAGATGTTATTTTGCCGCTATTGGCTTGCCTAGCATGAAAATGGTTGCAGACAGGCACAGACATGCTGCTTATCATAACAAGCACTGGAGACGCGCTTCTTAGAAATGTCAACATCGATAACCTTGAATGACCATAAACACCCAAAATAAAGGGCTTTAGTGATTTTTGGTGATTTTCCGCTGCAGAAAAGTGAATTGCGATGAAACGAATGGAGATAGACCAATATTATACTGTTTGGTGGCAGAGGCATATGGACGTGAACAACTTGCCCAGTGTTGTTACCTGAGAGCGAACTTCAACCTAGTAGAATCTGATGATCATGAATACAATGTCATAACCACCAAGGCAGACCGACTACGCCAATGTCATGCAGAATTCTAACAAGAAATTCAAGCTAATGCTCAAAAGAGGCACGAGAGCCTAGAGCAATTTTTGTTTGCAGGTTGTCTTGGTCCACGTACATCAACTTTCTAACTCACTTTTTGCAGCCAAAAATCGCCAAAAATGACTAAAACTCCTAATTTTGGGGTTCAAGGTCATCGATTCTGATACCACAAAAACATGTCGTCAGTGCTTGTTATGATCAGCAGCATGTCTGTGCCTATCTGCAACCACTTTCACGCCAGACGAGCTATAGCGGTAAAATAACATCTTTTTAGGGGGTGCCCTTCTTTTGCACCCTCATTTGTGGGGACCCCCTTCACCCAGTGGCATGAAATTTTGTCACTAAATACAAGAGACCCTAAGCTATCATATGATGAAAACCAGAAGTCTCTATCTCACGTGGGCTCCAATCGGTACCAGGCCGTGACACCAGAACAGACAGACGGACAGACAGAATTACCGTAGCTAATATGCGCTATAGCTATGCTAGGTCTCGTGTGTAAAAACCTGTTTCTGCCACTCAGGAGGTTTATACTCATAGGTACTTCAAAGTGCTCATTACAATAATTTTCCCAGCAAAAGTAGATTAATACATAAAGTATACGTACCACGGATTATAAAACAGAATATATATTATATATATTACATTATATATTATATAACAGAACTACAACAATGACCGTAAGCAAATTCACACAAAAGCCAAAAAAGTGTACTGTTTTGCATTGGTTTTGTATAAAAATGCACAAAAATTAACAACAAAGTTTAAAGTCTCAGAAACTGGCAAAAACCTGTTTCTGGCACACTGGTTTAAAACACGGTTTATACTGCCTTTGACAGATAGCCAGTGGCTTCTATTCCTATATATCTGGTGGGCACAGTTTGCACAGAGTGAAAAATGGGGGGGGGGAAGTTTTAATAAGGTTGTAGATCAAAACTTCCCACCTATTATTGACTGGGCAAACTACACCCTTAATGTAACTTCCCCCATTTTTACTTCCCCCTATTTTTCAATCTGCACCTTTAACAAAAATCCCCCCCCTTATTTTTTTACTTCCACCCTATGTTTCACTAGGCAAACTACACCCTTAACAAACTTACTCTCTAGTGCGGAAAGAAGCCCAAAATAGAGGGAAAAACTTAAATCAGAAATTGAGGGAAACCTCTGCAAAAACCGGGGGGGAGTTGTGCCCGATTTTGATTCCAGATTTACGGAGATAGAAGCCACCACAGATACCTGCCAACCCTGCTGAAACAACGTAATGCATACTGTGTGTAATCACTGACCATTCCTTTCGCTGCTTTCAGTTGAGCATCGGCTGCCAGACGCTTCCTCTCAAAGTAACGAGTTTCAATCTCATACGTCAACTGAAGCCATTGCTGCAGCTCCGCCGATGGCGAACAACTGCTACGAAGCCGGTACTCCATCTCAGATAATACACTCCGCAGCTGACAACAAAGCCACTAACACTATTCTAAATTTCCATTTAAACAACTATTTTTCTGCAGTTATTAGAGGCTACAGAGGGTCAGCTGAAATTGTCACAAACTTTCAACAGCCACGCATATAGACCAGATGACACAAGTAAACTGCATTATAGCTTATGCAAAATAAACTATAAACGAAAACAAGATGTCCACAAACAATTACCCTGCACAATTTCAGTAATTCATTTCCTTACTTGCTAGAAGTGACTGATGTGATATTCGGTAGTGATCAATAAATTATCACAAATCACAATTTGATGACCATTTAGCAAACGGTGGTTTTTGTGCTAAGAAATTTGTCCGGAAAGATGTTAGATAACAGTATTAATATTATGACAACAAGATAAATAAACTTACATGAAAGCAGACCTATTAAGTTGGGCATTATCGTACTATTACTTCCCCATTGCTGCTCCCAGTCCCCGTGAATAATAGAGATGCTAGTACTTTAAGGCACAATCAATTTAATCCGAGCTTAAAAATGAACTGTTGACCTCAGCCTACCACACCTAGGTCATGCCAGAGCGCTTCACAGTAATTCTAACTCATAGTGACAATGTCACAGTTGCTAATGCTGAATTTTGTTATATTTTTACATGTGACCGCAGAATGCTTCGCGCATCTTAGCCGTGGCCTGGGCGTCTGTCTGTCTGTATGTCTGTCTGTCTCTCCGTCCATCACACTGCTGTATTGTATCAAAACAGTGCAAGCTAGGATCACATAATCTTCAGTGTGCGTTACTCCAAAGACTCTAGTTTATCGAGACGAAATTTCGTGCCCATGGGTGAAGGGATTCCCCTCAAACAGGAGCGTCAAAGAGGGGTACCCCTCTTAAAAAGACGTTAATATGCTGATATTGGCTCTTCTAGTGTGAAAACGATTGTAGAGAGGTACATACATGTTGCTTATCATAAAAAGCATTGGTCATGGGCTTTTTAATTTTATCAGCATCAATGACCCTGAACGACCTTGAACCCTAAAAATTAAGAATTTTTGTGAATTTTTTTGTGATTTTGGGCTATGCCACACATTTTAAGAGTAAATTGAGCTGAAATGGCTAGAGATAGACCCAGATAAACTGCATACAAAATTTTCAGCATTAAATGTAGACTTTAGCAGTCCAAGTCCCGACTCCCTAAGTTCAAGGACGCCTGCACATGCAGACGTCAAATAAGGGTACCCCCTAAAAAGTGGTTATTTTACTGCTATTGGCTCATGTAGCATGAAAACGATTGCAGATATGAACAGACATGCTGCTCATCATAACAAGCACTAGTGACAAGCTTTTGAATGGTGTCAATATTGATGACCTTTAATGACCCTGAACTTTGAACAATAGAGATTTTAGTGTTTTTTTTTGCAATTTTCGGCTGTGGCACACATTTCAAGAGTGAATTGCACCAAAATAGCTGGAGATAAACTGGGACAACCTGGATCGGCCTATAAAATTTTTAGCCTAAAACGTCCATATTTAACAGTTTAAATTTTCGACCTCTTAAATTCTAATGAGTTTTCCGTACGGAGGCCTTAAATTTTGGTACTCCTCCAAAACGCATTATTATCTTATTGCATGCTGTACACAATTGCCCAGGTGGCAGGACCACTGCTATCGCATGTCACGTGAGCTTTGCTCAAATTACTTGTTAGCATTACTGATGACATACCCTAGTGAGCTCATCTTCCACCACACGAAGCTCTGACTTCTGTTCCTGTGATCCGAGGCTCTTGATTCTCTCATTCTCACCCTGTGGAAATGACAGATAAGACACAACATGGCATCACTCCATCATTTTCAAACTGCAAACAACCTCATATAAGCTGCGTTTTGGATGGCCTACTTCTAACATGTTAAGTGTCAAATTAAATAGTCTACGCTGGAGCATAAAAAACATATTTACTAGTATATTGGCTCAATACTTTTTTGAATTTTTCGTTTGCCGTGCCATCAGCAGAAATTAAAACTATTAGCTACAAGTATTAAAACTATTAAAAGTATTATTATCATGAGCATATTTATAATATATTTATCTATGGTACACCTAACATGTTAGGTCATCCAAAACGCGGTATGATTAAATTTCTCAGCAGTTTTAATCAATCAAAACACATTTGTATAGTGCTATAATAACACGCTGTGAATGAAACTAGGCTTCACATTTAAAGCAGGCAGTGGCTTCTATCCCTATACCAGGTGGGCGCAGCTAGCACCCAGCGAAAAATAGGGGGGGGAAGTTTTGATAAGGTTGCAGATCAATTTCACTGAACAAACTACACCCTTGACAAAACTCCCCCCAATTTCTACTTCCCCCTATTTTTTCGGTCTACACCTTTAACAAAACTCCCCCTTATTTTTTTACTTCTCCTTTATTTTTCACTGGGCAAATTACACCCTTAACAAAACTTCCTTCTGTTTTTTACTTTCCCCCTATTTTTCCATTTTCCCCCTAACAAAATTCCCCCTATTTCTGTACTTCCCCCTGTTTTTCAATCTACACCCTCGACAAAACTTTCTCCCTATAAAGGTAAGAAGCCCAAGATAGATGGGAAAACTTGAGTCAGAAATTGGGGGAACCTAAGCCGAAAACTTGGGGTGGGGAAGTTGTGCCAAATTTTGATTCCAGATCTGGAGGGAGGATCGAAGCCACTGACAGCAGGCAATGTCAAACAGTTCAGTTTTTAAACAATGCTTATTTTAAGTGCTGAGAAGTTCAGTAGATATAAAGTTAGTTTTACAAAAATCAACTTAAAATCAGCAAAAGAAAATTTTTACTAAAACATTAAACAACAAGCATTAAGCAGCATCACTAACATCAGTTTCTACACCGTGTCCCAAAATAAGTGGCCTCTCTACAGATAAGTTAGTATAAAATCATTAATTTCTGAGAGATTTTAACAAAATTTGAAACAGTCACTGAGACAGTCATTCTGAATGTATCTTTACAGTTTTCGTCTTTGGCCTCGACGCAAGCTCTCAGTTTTAGGTGGGTAGATCACTGTTTGATTGCCCTGTCAATAACAACGTACTGAACATAACGCTAAATGTAAACAAACCCTGATGTCATGATGACATTACACTGAGCACACACGGAAAAGTGCATACGTCGTGATGGGCGTGAATGTTAATATAGTGCAGTGTACGATATTTTGTTGAAATCCATGCATTGCAAACAAAATTAAGTGCATTTAAAGCAGGGTGCCCGCCAATTTTAAGACACAGTCTAGCAGTTAGCTTTAGTAAAACACATAACAAATAAAATGCCGAAATTATTGACCTTAATTTTGTCGACTTCGTGCTTCAGCCTCAGTTCCAGCAAATGTCGGTCATCAACGATCTTCTGCTCTTCCAGTTTTGCTTCTTCCAACCTGCGACGACAAATGTATCAATACAAAACTAGAAAGCAGTCAGAGAACGCACACCTCCGCCAAGGCAATGTTGTTCACTAGGTGGCAGCACCATCTTCGGTTTAGCAGCGGTTTCCCTTATGCCCCATTGAAAACAATGGTAACGAAAATTTCAAATTGATCCAGAATCCAGGATTCCGTCTGGATCACCCCCAAAATTGAATCACTGGTAGTTTTTGCCATTCCAGACATGCCTTCAAAATTTCAGAAAGATCCGTCCATAACTTTTTGAGTTATCTTGCTAACACACAGACAGACAGACAAAAACTGGCAAACACATAACCTCCTTGGCAGAGGTAATTATGTGGACAACAGACCCCATTATCAATTCAAAGACGTTTTAACTACGTTTTGCCAGCTTATGGTGGTAAAGTGATGCAAGACAGCGATATGCCATCCTAACGAAGTTACCAAAATGCTACTATCATTAATGGCAAAAAACAGCAAACAAAGTACTGCGTTATATATTTCACCAAGCTTACTGGAGTGTTCTTGCCTGCCTGAAGTTGGAGGCATGTGGTACAGTGCAACTCAGAGCCATATCAGCAAGTCCAAAAAGTAAGTAAGCAAGACAGTAAACAATTAATTTTCAAATTAACAGCCTATTAATTTGGCCACCGAATATGTACTGCATGTATGTAAATGAACATATATGCAGTGTGCACATACTGTTTCTGCAGGGTTTTGAGTGAATCTTCGGCTGACTGAAGCGAAGCAAGATCTTTCATGAGTCGTTCAGTCTGTGATCGAGTCGAGTGCTGACTTTGGTACGACAACCAGCAACATGTGAAAGTCACTAACACGGAGACAACGATGACAACGTCCACATAGTAACTATGGGACCCTGGCACACACAGTAACCCAATAACCATTATTATAAACTAATTACAAGCAATAAGAAGACATGACGACTATGGTATGACAACCAGCAGTCTGTGAACGTAACAGGCAATGAGATGACGATGACGTAGTAATTACGAGACCCTGCCAGCCCACATAGTAACCCATTAACCCATAAGCAGTGTGTCTGCATCCGACTGTGTACACTGGCATAGCAAGCCAGTTGGCTGCCCAGCGCGAACTTCAAGATTGGCGCCCAGTGACGGATCGAGGCTTCAGCCAAAAAGAAGGGTGGAATATTCTTCCCCTTTCTCCTCTCCTTCCTCCCTTTTCTCTTTCTTCTTCCTTTGCCTTCCCTCCATCTTCTCCGCATGTTTTTCCTTCTCCTTTCCGTGTTTTTCTTTTTCCTAGAAATAGGATCTTTCAAATCCAGCTAAGAGGTCCGGGGAGCGCCGTGAGCTCCCTCAGCTGGGTCTGGGGCAGAGCCCCAACCGAAATCAAATTTGGTGCATTCTAGATTCAAAATATGACATCTGCTGGCAACAATTTTAATCACTTTTTTGATACACAAAATTATCGATTAGCAATCTGCATAGAATATCGCCTAGTGTTCACTCATGCTTAGGAATGCAGGATTAAGGAGGGAGGGGGGCGCATGTCCCGCTTTTTGTCCTAAGATCCGCCACTGTTGCCGCCCACTTTGGTCCCGTAATGAACTAGGTAGCAGGCCCAGCAAGGTGTCTCTTCAAGCTCCTGGCACTTTACTTCCCTGATATTTAGACACCCAGAGTTTTCATGGCACGCTTATGTTGCAGTTACCCATGTCTGTACAATTAATTGCATTATAATTATAAATAATTATGCCACCTGCTAGAAAGTGCCGCCCGGTGCAGTCCACACCCCCGCACCCCCTCGCTACACCACTGACTCTGTCTGCACGCATAATTATAATACCCTACCACAAACAGTGACAAATTAACTACTGGATTGCGATGCTGTAAGCTATAAGAAACCTTTATTGTTGGACAGCATGCCTGTATCCAACTCTCTCTGTCTGCATGCAAATTTACAGTCAATGCATAGACAGTACTAAATGATTACTAACTAGAAAGCAGTCATAGCCCGCAGACCTCTGCCAAGGCCATGTTGTTCCGACACAGCTTGTCCGACGAAATTAAACATGCGGAAGTTTTGAGTGCGTTTCAAACTGCATTTTCTATATTGACCTAGTTCTATGTGACCTAAAAAAACCTTGATTCAACGCCATGTTGTTCGCCAGGTGCCAGCACCAAAGTGATGACAGCGGTTTCCATTACGCCCCATTGAAAGCAATGCTAATTTCAAAGTGATCCAGATTCCAGGATTTCTGCCAGATCACCCCCAAAATTGAATCACTGGTAGTTTGTGCCATGCCCGACATACCCTCAAAATTTAAGAAAGATCCGTCCATAACTTTTTGAGTTATCTTGCTGACTCACAGACAAACAAAAACCGGCAAAAAACATTACCTCCACCAACCGAATGAAACAATCCGCCAACAACAACAACTTAATAGTAACATATTACCTTGCTGTGAGTCGAAAAACAAGAAAACACCATACCAAACTCTTTCTCATATACATTATATGGACAGCAAAATGTCTGACAATGAATAATGGTGATGAATACCATGCATCGGAGCTCAAGATGCAACAGCATAAAAACAGAAAAATAGATTCAAGGTCATTCAAGGTCAGACACTTTGAAATCAGTGGAAAGTCAATGACAGCCTACATTATTATATTGCCTTATTGCTAAAGATTTCAAAGAAAAGTGACTGAAAACATCAAAAATGCTGATTTTGACCACCTGACTGATTTCTCGGAACAATATTGCCATTTGCTCTCTGGAAATAACGTTGATGTAGTTTAAAATGTTAAAGCAACATACACTTTGGTGGTCCGAAGAGAACTAAATCCGAGGCCTTTATTGAGAGCTTTCGCTTGTGCACGACATTCTTTATTCCCAGTACTGTTGCGAAGGCATGAGAGCTTAATGCCAACCTGGACAAAGCAACACAACTAATGAATATCATAAACAACACAGCCATTATTCAAGCGAACACTTCAAAATTAAACATGACACTAAGAAGGGGGAGGGTGAAACCTTCGACACCTAGGGAAAGGGGGGATCTGGAGGTCAAACCCATAACCAAACATGCAATTGTAGATTTCTGCTCCCCTGTGGCAAATAGAAAAGAAGCAATTTCGCATAATATCGAATGACTTCGGTTACTTGTTACTACTGTTACCACAGTGGCCACTAAACACTAGACACAGTCTAGCAGAAGGAGGAAAACTTGCCTTGGCAGAACACGGCCGTCGATTGCATTGACTCGGAAAGTGTCAGTATACTGCGGAAGCTCAACTTCAATGACCAACCATGTGACAACGTCATCCACTGTCCAGTTGTACACTGTCACCAGTCGTACACACAGTAATCTACATAGCTCACTTAAACCCAAATTCTATTGCACCAACTTTGCGACAAAGTCCACAGCAAACTTTGTCAGTGACTTTCCGTGTGCTTTGTCACAAACGAAATTCCATTACAGCAACACTAACGAATTTGTCGCAACCATCTCGACATGTCAAGACAGCTTGAAAATCTGAAACTTCCCCATGACATCCCAGTTTCATGATTTGTCACCATTTGTGTCCGCGACTTCCACGATTTGTGTCCACGATTTCACCGAAACTTAGTCACAGGAAAGTCTTGGTGAAAACTGGCATGGTAAAATTTTGGCTTTACCACTTCAACAGCAGTGAACAGTAACAGTATCGTACTGGTAATAGCAAATGACTGCATGCCATGTGACTGCATCATACACTGTCCAGTTGTACACTGTCAGCATCATACACATAGCACCTTATATACTGATAGCTCACTTACAACTTCACCAGAAGCAAACATTAAATTTTAAATAATGCGTACAGCACTTCATGAGGAACCTATTACAGCTACAGAATACAGAGCAGCACCTGCCATATGGGCTCACAGAGTGTTACCTGCCACCCAACACAGTTGCACTCCAATGCGCCCCACCTTAATAACCATACAGTCTGGAACTCAATTTGCCTACCCCAAAGGGATGGAAGGCTGAGTTGATCTTGATGTCGCTTATACCAAGATCGTTTACGCGCCCCCAGTCACCAATCCGATCAGTCAAATCCATGACCTCTCAATCACAAAGCCAATGTTCTAACAATGATAAACACATATTGCTTGCACTGACCAGCACTGTTGACCCATATCTGCCAGAGTTCATGCACACTGATCAAATCATCTGATCCATGAAAGCTAGCTTGAATAGCTGCACCATCGGCATGCTCTAAGTCTTCACGTATAAACTACACATAACAAAATACACACATCATAACCTTGACTCGAACCTGGTGTATCTACTCACACGTCTCGGCAACAAACATAATTACTACTTTCAATTTCTCTTTAACTTAAATCTGTAGTAACTCCACAAAAATGGCTGGATAAACAAAAACTAGAAGTGTTGATGAAGCCATGTCCAAAAATGATACAACTTAAAATAAGTGACTTGGTCACTAGTATGAAATCGGTTAAAATTTGATCTGCCATTGCCAGGGACTACCATAGACAAGGTCTGCTATAGCCAAGGTCCGCCAAAGCCAAAAATACAACCAATCCCTATTCTAACCCTAATCCTAAATGTATCTCTAACCAAAAAAATCAAAAAAAGAGTGCACAACATTAGCTACTGAGACAGACCCACACATACGAGCAATAATATTTCATTGAAACATAATGCAGTTCCTTTCTGAAATATCACATTTATAGTAACCAGCTAACCTCATCACTCTCCAGTCTGTCAAGGTTTCCATTGTGGTCATCGTCAATCTGCGAATGAAGCTGCGCTATTGCTTCAAAGCCGATCCAATCTCGCTCACACACCGCATCATTCACTGGACAATCTACGCAATCCAATCACAAGATTTCACAGGTTTATCACTCGGCTAACGCTAGGGTTCCCACACTTTTAGTGACAAAAATTTCAAAGACTTCTCCAGAACTTTCAAACATTTTCTCGAGACCTTCTTGGAGCCAGCAGATGTTTAAATATAAAGACAAACAGCAGTTACTTACTGCACAGATGGAGTAAAATCCAATCCACTTAGTTCCTCATGAGCAAAAATTGTCAGAAATGCCAAATATTTCAAAATTTATCTCATTGCTGTTTCAGTAAGTAAGTGCTATGCCACGTTAATGGTACATTTTGTATATTCTGAACCTACCCTTCCCCCAAATTAAGCCATGATTTTCATTTTCCAGGAGGTGTGGGAACCATATAACACTGACAATGGCTTGACAATGGCCAAGACTGCTATGTTTTTTCTTGCAAGTGGTTAAAATAAATGTAAATTAAAAACAGATGCCAGTTTTTATTCACAGATTGTATTAAACGTGATGCTAGATATTCGTCTAAATGTCACTACTTTCAATTGCTCATGAACAAAAACTAACAAAAAACCCAAAAATTTTATTTCAGTTATCCACCCAGAAAACAAATAAAACAGCTAACATCCAGAATCTGCCAGTGAAAACTAAACTTTGGTTTAGTGCGTAGTTACTGAAAACAGATTTGGGCAATAAAAAGAGCACATGGTAAAGCAAGATCAACTCGACATAAACACAGGGTAGAGGTACGTGCTATTATCAGTCCATCCCAGACCGACACAAATTCTAATATCAGTCCAGCCTTGAATAGTCTTAGAAGGTACATACAACCACCGAATAGTGGTCATAAGTACCGGCTAAGGCCATACGTGTCCGTGCGCATGGATACGGATGGCCAAAGATGATCACCGTACGGGGTGCTCGCTGTCCGTCTGTTCACATGGTGAGCATCAAATGTCAAATGTAAATGTAAATTTATATAGCGCATTGTCGTCAAAACCTCTAGGCACTCGCCACACGCACAAACACGACGGCACTGGAGCAACTGTTGGATCTTGGCAAGAGCGTCACAGATTGGCAGTCCAGCTAAGCAACTCCTCAAGCTAGCACATAGCTGACTGTCGCAGGATAGCCACTTGGCAAGTTATTTTCAACAGCCTGCAGCAACCTCAAATATATCCCCCATGTTGAAAAACACTAACACTAACCCAAATCCAAACCCTAATTTTAATCCCTAATCCCTGCACGATAATAATCACACAAAATGTAGTCTTTGACAGAGACACTACATCATAAGCATTTGCTATGTGCCGCCTGCAGTTGAACAATGAAGACATTACACGCATCATTGTCAATCACTGGCAAACCCAGCTAATCACTGGTAAGTCCCTCTCACTTTGCAAACTGATAATAAAATTTGGATCAGTCCGTCTAGACCCCTCAGCCGCCGACTCGCGCCGCCACCGCCAGCTGGAATCATCTGGCGCCGCCGCCAGCCGAAAAACAGATGGCGCGCCGCCAAGCCAGCTGAAATTATGGGACGCCGCTGCCGCCGAAATTTTTACGGCGCGCCGCGGCTTGCAGTGATTATAGGACTAGTCGTCAAGTTAGTAATGATAGCAGCAGTAATAACGGTGTGTTACAGGACATAGGATCATTATACTGCACTTAGTATAGTCATTGTACGTAACTTGATGCTCTCCGCGTCTAGTACGTGTGCCTGTTGAAAGTAGGCCTCATTTTGAATGGTACGTGTATAAGCCTAGCGCCGAGTAAACTGAACTACTGCACCTTTATTCACGACAAAGACGCAGCCATGATGCATAATAAGTGAGGCGGATATCTTTTTGCGCGACAGTTGTTACTATAGGCTTAATTATGGTTTCGAATAGATGCTCTAAAGCTACCGTTTGTTTATTGGAAGGCCTTACATTGATCGGTTTAATACTAAAACTTTGCGTCAGTAGGCTATCATCGAGCGATCGGCTATATACAGTGGCTTGTAGCCCAGCATTCTGATTTTATCAGTGGAGACTGTTAGTGTTGTCACTTGTGCGTCATTTAATGCTTTATCAGTCGAAACTCGCATGTTGTACCTTTTAAATCGTCGTCATGCTGTAGAATGAAAATTTTCAAAACTAGCTGTCCTGTATGGACAGTGAGGTTGCTTATGAAACTGCATGATTGTAGCCAGAAAAAAATTGCTTTGAGCCTCCAAAGCCTGCAAACGTAAATGTTGCGTAGGTCTAGTTTTGTATACAGGGTGGTCCAAAAAAACGGACCCCCAGTTTTATTTTTGGGATAACTTCGGTAATTCAGCACCAATTTTAACCATTCTTTCACTGTTACAAGCAGAAATTTATGCCGAGTAAGCGTGAATTTTTTCACCCACCGCACCTTTATTGCGTGACCACATTACCTAGCAAAACAGTTCTCAGTTCGTAAGCCCATGATCAAACAGCAATCATCCTTTGTTATTCTGCCCATATCAAACGATTTATTCTAAAAGTTATTACTGGTAAACCAAGTAAATAAACACAATATGACGTAACAATGACGTCACAAGGCACTACTGCGAATAAGTAAGTAAGCCTAACTATTTTATGCTACGAAATTGATATCTTTATGTGTTGCCTGTTCTACGAGACCACTGTAGCTTTGACAGTGTTTGTTTTGCTAGGTAATGTGGTCACACAATAAAGGTGTGGTGGGTGGAAGAACTTCACGTTTACGCGCCATAAATTTCTGCTTGTAACAGTGAAAGAATGGGTAAAATCGGTGCTGAATTACCGAAGTTATCCCAAAAATAAAACTGGGGGTCCGTTTTTTTGGACCACCCTGTATAGAGTGGGTTGTTATCGCTGACATGTTTCAGAAGTGGACAGTCATCTACGTGCGATGTCGACGAGCGTTCCAGACGGATTCCAAGGCCACCAACAGCACATTCCTTCACCCACAGGCAGTAGTTGTAGTCGTTGTTTGTAGTAGTAGGCTAATGTGCAGTGAGTTTTGGGCATTTTGTGTGATAGGCTAAATCCACTGAAACATTGAAACTATGTTTTTATTGTTCATTCAGCTTTAAAAAAATTAAACTGGCTTTTGATACGCAGCATTTAATCATATTCATATAGACTTTTCTTATTTACTTACTTAGAGGCCTTAGTTTTGGCTTTGGTTTCGAGGATCACTCTCTTGGCCTCAGCCTTGGCCTCGAAGATTAGATAACTTGGGTAGAGTGGAGTTTACTGGGCGCCATAGGAATCATAGGAATACATGCGTCTATTATTTCACATACATACCGTATAACTACCAATAGGGTTAGGGTTTAGGATTAGGGTTAGGTGTAGGGTCAGGGTTAGGTGTAGGGTTAGAGTTTAGAGTTAGGGTTACGTGTATTCCTATGGCGCCCAGTAAACTCCACTCGTCCCGATAACTTGAAAATGCCCGGCCACGAACCCATTCTTGCTATTACTTTTATTACGTTTTCTGTGAATTGTTTACATGTTACACTCGTATTACTGATGCATAGATTGTGAACTTCTGTGCATAGATTGTCCACGCGGCTGGTTCGGCAGCAATTGTCGGCTGACGTGCGAGTCGTGTCAAAATGGCGGCGTCTGTGACGTCGCTCAAACACGGTGCGTCTGTACACCCGGATGGACCGGAGACGCTTGCGACAGATCTTGTCCACAGGTGACATTAACTACATCTTAACTACACTACAGTATAATTATGTTTTCAGCCGACCATACTTAAGTAGCTGTCGAGCTATTGACAACGTTGTCGTCGGTCCGTCCGTCCGTAACGAATGTGGCTCTGGCTAACGGCTAGGACGTATAGAAGGAAACTCTTTTTTACACAATTAGTTGGCCATGTGTGTTTAACTCGGGCACGCAAAATTTCAGCCGTCTGGTCCAAGAGAAACATTTTTAAATTGGGAGTTAGATGGAGGGGTAGGAAATTCAATGGTAAACTGGCCTTATCTCGGAAACGGTGAAAGATACGGTCACGGTTACTTTCATCACTATTCAGTAATAAGTTTTGGCATGCACCCTGTCAGACGAAATGAAAATCATTGACCTTGGATGACCTTGAAGGCCATTACGCGCTATTGCGGCTAAGTGGTGCGATATAGGGCTTAGGTTAATATTGATCACCAATAGAAAGTGGCATTTTTCAAATAACCTGAAAATCATCGATCTTTAAATCACTGACAACCAGTGCGATTGGCTATTCTAGCGACAGCTGGGTTTTTGTTTTTTTTTCTGTTTTTGAAAAATAATAATGAGACTGCTGTACTAGCTGGCGTCTCAACTAGGCCTATGGCTGTTTGCATGGCTCATACTTATGTGATTATACATTATTGGCCGACCATTGACCGTAGTAGGTACGATATGTTTGTCTGTCTGACGTTTACTGTCATCTGACTGTAACACGTGTATTGTGACTAAACCGTACGTTTAAGGGGAGGGTGACAGTACCGTTGGAATGGGCGATGATGAATTTCGGTAGGCTGTCAATCGTGACTCTACGAGTATGTCTCTATCTGCAGCGGTTCGACCGCCATTTTAAATGCAAAGTCTCTGCCTGCAGCCGATACGCATGTGCGCAAATTATTGTATCGCATCCTAGCGTTGATTGTAGCGTTCGATATAGCAGCGTCACCATAGCGTGTCTGGTATTATAGTCACTCTGAGAAATCTCTTTCTTTCTCGCGACCAGAAGTCGAACGCTGACCTTCGGATAAGCCTATAGGCGGTATGGTCGGGCCACCCTGGCGACAGCTGGGCTTTTTGTTATGATTGATAGTACAACAGCAGACTCAACTACTTTCTTCATCATCATCATCGACAACCGTGGGCTCAATGCCCGTTGGTGTCTGACGCCATTCTTACTATCGCTGCCCACCGCTGCCTATCTAGGGCAGCGTGGCTTAACTCCTGCAGGGTTGTCCCACAC
>Ga0209367_1007056_pt1 | contig 15504 bp, 9 predicted proteins | sample WorMetLIZISLAND2_FD_187412 | JGI IMG/M metagenome (GOLD analysis project Ga0209367, IMG submission 187412) | Marine gutless worms symbiont microbial communities from Max Planck institute for Marine Microbiology, Germany - Olavius geniculatus... ... | reverse complement strand
GCCTTCTACCCTCCGTGGGACGGCAAAATGAGTAGTAACTCATTTACATGGGTTACGGAAGGTGGGGACCTTGGTACAGCTGACTGGGGTTGCCTAGCCGGCCGCTTCGCCAGCCTATGTCTGCAGGCTGCACACGGTGGCCGTGCGGCAGGCGGCTCTGGTTAGTGATGAAAAGCGCATTAGAGGCATGCTCGCGACGATGCGCTATACCAATTGACTTTACCTTTACCTTTACATTTTTTTACCTTTTATGTGAATTTTCACTGCAGATGATGGAGCTGGCAGAGCGGGCGCGGCAAGCCAACAGAGTTGGGTGAGTGAAGTTTGTTCAAATACTGCGCTCTCAGTGAAATTTTTAATCCTTCTCTCGTCGCTGCACGTGTTGAGGCTTGCATCGTTTTTAGGAGTTGGAACTTAGGAGCTTCAAACCTAATTAGCACCATTCATACAGCTTTTCATGCCACAGTGGGCCCAGCAAACTTATGTTTTCGCTGCTTACCATAAGGTAAGCAGTAACACAAGTTTCTTGTGTAGTCACGTGATGGCGAAGTGCAGGCTCAAATAAAGCAAATGCATACTGTGTCGGGTGTCATTTGCGTATACTGAGCAGATCTACTGAAAATTAGATGCAATTTTGTCACAGCATAAGCTGCTATACGAGCAAAACTTCGGCAAGTAACGCAATTTGTTTGTGTTTGTTGTGTAAAAGGAAAGAAGGTTTAAAGAGAATTCAACCAGAGAAGTAAGTAAAATACGAGCCATCATCGCAGTAGACCAATATTTGTGCATACCATATATTGTTTAAGTAAGGTTGAGTTTGATTTTGCTCTGCTATGTGGCTTCGCTGACAAAAGTTACTGATTGATCTTAACTGATTCCATTTTTATGTAAACACAAAAATTAGACAACAAAAACATGTATGTATATTAAGGATTTCGTGTTATTAGTCGTAATATATTCAGGGATAAACGTGGCATTAAAAGATAATGAACGTGTTGTCGTTGTAGTTCAGTGGATAAGATACAAGAGCGTTTCGCTGGAGCTCCGGTAAGTCGTTGCTGTAGAGCTCAAATTAGGCCTCAGTCTCCTAACAGTTGTAAACTGTGATTAAAAAATCAGTTCTAATCTGATATCTTGCTGTTTTGGCAACGACATGGAGTCTACGTGTAAAACTGACTCCATGCAGCACGACCAGACGAGACAAGTTGCAGCGTATTTTTTTACGCTGTACTATACCTAGTAGCATTCGCAGGTACAGTTGGCGTACTTGTAAAATGCACACTACATAGGCCTAAGTAGAATATGTTATCCGTCGAAGCTGGTCAAATATTCCTAGACAACATATATAGCCGCTGCAGCCGCAAAGTTAGGACTTGGGATCAGCGGGCCGAAAACTAAGGTGGTTAGTTTTGGCTATGACACACCAGTGATCACTCTTGATGGCACTCCGCTTGAAGTTGTGCCTACCTTTGTCTTTTGTTGAGCCTCTGTCTCGGTCTCAGAATCTTAAGTCTCTGTCTCAGTCTCGGAACCTTGGGTTTCGGTCTCAGTCTCGAACTGTTGGGTCTCGACTACATCCCTGTACCCCGGTAGCTAAATTCGTTCAGTAAATCGACAGAATTCAGTATGGTGTATGGTCTTATCAATAAGGATTAATGTGACATGGAGAAAAAGTAAGTTACTGATCCAGGAATAATAATTATAAAACTAACGATAGAACTGTACGCCGTATTGAACCAATAACGTGCACAAATGTTCCATATAGAACCGTTTTAGAACCAGATATGTCGGTTCTATTATTGAACTTTTCGAAAAGGCTCTATATAGAACCTGAAAGAGTTCCATATGTGTAACAACGTTTAGAACCGAAAAAAAGTTAAATATAGAACTGTTTGTTTTCTGAGTGTGGGATCCTCCATTTTCGGCGATTCCATTACATCTTCGGATGAGGTGGAATGTCGAATAGGCAAAGCATCTGGCGTCTGCCAGACTCATGGAGTGTGTCTGGAAGCGACGCAACATACGTTTGAAAACAAAGATAAAGATCTACAACGCTATAGTCATCACCACTTTGTTGTACGCTTCTGAGTGCTGGACGCTCTTGGCAACCTACTTGACGAAACTAGAGGTTTTCCAGATGAGCTGTCTCCGCCGAATACTTGAGATAACCCGACGCGACTAACTACGGAATGACACGATACGGCACCGTTGCATGGATCAACCCACCGTTGGGAAGCGGATTCAGTGGAATCGTCTTCGATGGTTTGGACATGTGTGCCGAATGGACGATTCCCGCTTGCCGAAACTGCTTCTGTGGGCACAACGTCCGGATGGTTGGCGCTGTCCTCCTAATGCACCCAGGAATCAATGAAAGGATCAGGTCGCTGCCGATGTGACGACTCATCTATCCAGGCGCCTTTACCGTGACCCCTTAATGGCTACCACCGGCATGACAGCTGAGCGAGGCGCATGGCGAGGGTGACGGTGCGACGTCACGGGCATCAACCGACGTAGATGTCGTGACCAATCAAGCGAGCGCGCACATCAAGATGCCTCGAGCGTCATTGGATAAGCACCGATCCAATCCGATCCGATCCGATCCAGTATTTGCTTCTTGACCATGTTTCCTTGCGTTACAAGCTATCTGATAAAATAAAAAATAAGCTGTTTATGGCGATTATTCTTAAAATTATACACAACCGTGTTACTTTTCATTATTATTTTTCAGTGGTCTTGTTAAATTTAACATTAATATTTGAGGCAGGAATCTGCTCGTTCGACGGTTGTTTTCACCAGGAAATATGTAATAAAGCGATTGTCCTATCTCGCCTGCTAAACGCGTCGCTGCACTACCTTGTCAAATACTGTGCGCGTGTGAAGTCGAAGGTGGAGATGTACAGTAAGTACGAGCGGCAGAAAGACAACCGTTCGTACGGGGACCGCCTTCAGCTGTTCACAGGACCACAGTTCGTGTCGCCTCCGGAGAGAATCAAGCCGCAGAAGGTCATCCGCTGGAACGACGAGGGGCTGCCGACGTACGCCGACGACGAAGACACGGCGACGACGACGACCGATCAGATCATTGATGACACGAGCCCTGCCGCCGTCGACAGTGTCGCCTGAGTCACCCCCACACATCGGACCCCGCCCGTATTATAGCGATGACACACTGGCCAGTTTTCTGGCGCCAGTTGCCAGTATTGGTTACCAGCACGAAATTGAACATGTTCAATCTGGCGCCGGTGTCACCAGCGACTGGTGCCGGTAAAAATCTGGTACCGGAAAAGTATGGCACACCAATCGCTTATAGTCGACAGGTACCGGCAACTGGCGCCACAAAACTGACTAGTGTATCATTATTATTACGCCCAAACTCCACTTACTTCGAATTTGCGCTAAACTAAAGCTGTGTGCAACACATCTACAACTAGAAAGCAGTCAGAGCCCGCACACCTCCGCCAAGGCAATGTTGTTCGCTAGGTGGCAGCACCATCTTCGGTTTTGCAGCGGTTTCCCTTATGCCTCGTTAAAAGCAGTGGTAACGAAAATTTCAAAGTGATCCAGAATTTAGGATTCCTTCCGGATCATCCCCAAAATTGAACCATGCACTGGTAGTCTGTGCCATTCCCGACACACCGTCAAAGTTTCAAAAAGATCCGTCCATAACTTTTTGAGTTATCTTGCTGACACACAGACAGACAGACAAACAAAGTCTGGCAAAAACATTACCTCCTTGGCGGAGGTAACAAATGAAGAACAGACAACGAATCCGCAACGTCTCGACATGTCGTGATGTTGTACAGCTTGTTGTCCTACAAGTTTACAAGAAATCTAAGTAGTGGAGTTTGGGCCTCACTACGCATCACGACGAAACTTTGGTGTGGTTTCCACACGGCGCAACTCACGCAAAGCATGGCGATTTTTACGCAAGCGAATCAAGAGACGTACACTAGCAAGTATGCAACAAACGCGATGATCGCAGGGAAGCACGCGACGGTCGTAAGGGACTCAAACGACGCTAGCGACACAAAGACATAAGCACTGAATACGTTCTTGCATTGAGTGCGTTGCACTGGATGGAAACCAGGCATTAGGTTGATGACACACGGTTCGCAAATCGTCGACTGAAGCATTTGGCCATTCTGACCAGAAACTGTTAATTACGTGCCGATAGTATAATTCACTAAAGTCGTGGCATGTGGGCGAAATCAGTGAGTTTCAAAGTTTTGACTCACTTTCGACGCTACAGGTAAAATTGTCGAAGGCAGAATAGCATAGACAAGTTCGGTAACTTAGTACAAACATCTGGCGACTAAACCGTGATTTCGCAACATCGATTTCCGTACTGTGTGTCATAGTCGTCGCTAATGATTGTTTCTCTCTTTCTCGCTAATATTTCCCGTTTAACATTCAGCCGCATATTATGCATACAGAATGGTGCAAAACGTGGAACATTTCATTTTCATTTTTATTGTCCATATCGTATACATCAGACAAATATAAAGTATAAACAGTACTTATGCAACTAATTAAAAAGTTACATGATCGCTCTTAACTGCAGCAATCGAGCCTAGTCGTTTTTATAACCATGATTGCGCAAATATTCGTAGGCTATAATACACATGTTCCGCTTTTTATGCACCACTCTGAATGTGCGAAACACCGTGTCTGTATGACAGGCGGTAAGTCAAAATGTATGACAATCTGTTACGAAATCAGCGTCGTTTTGTCGGCTGTAGTAGGCCTAGCGATCAAGAAAACTGACTTAGTTGCTGACGTGTAATAATTTGCATGTTGCATAGTGTGCATGTGCGTCGTTAGTAGCACTAACCTAACAACAGACTGTACTTGTACTCGTATTTGTATGTTGATGAGCGAAGAAGCAGTTGCTTTAAATGTTCATATCTTGTTGCCAAAACTTGTCAAGTCTGTTTTGAGCAGGCGGTGCTTCGATGACATGCTGAGCAAGTCGATTCCGGTCTCTTATCATTCTTTAACCGAAAAGCCTTCGACGAATGCGACTTGTATTTCTTGACAGAAGCAGTTTTAGGCCGTGATAGCAGCATGATTATAGCAAATTTGTCGGTCATTCCTTCTAAGTGGCGTGCAGTGTATGATTCCTTTTGAGATGTATTGTTACGTTCCGCAACGGTCAGAATTACTTTTGGCCTATTGCTAAGTAAGACCGAAAACGATGCACGATTATTCAGGGCCGTATTCAAGCATGGGCAACATGTACAGCTGCCCAACGCCCTCATAAAAGGGCCCCACATTTTTGTGAAAAAATTATGATCAACTACAACTGCTTGATAACTTGTAGGTCTTAATATAGGTGTAATCTAAGCTTTTTACTGACATTTTTCAATAATGAAAACGTTTTGACAATGTACGTAAAATTAGCCCCATGTGCGTAATTTCTAATGTTTTCGCTGTTACTTTTCACAGTAATATAACTTAAATGTTTAAATAATTGTTGAAACTGTTTTCAATTTTTAGCGAATAAAGATACACGCGAAGAAGCGTTTCCGTCTAAACCATAATTTTGTCATATTTGTATATAGTGGCATAGACAATGGGGGCCCAGGCCCCCGATCTTAACTTTTTTGTGAAACACGGATATCAAGGACTCAGAAAAATAATTAAAATTGTTGCCATCGGATAGCATATTTTAAGACAGTAATGTGCAGCATTCGATTTCAGCTAGGGGAGTTTAATTAGGCCTACAGCACTCTCCCAGATTTCCTAGCTAAAATTTAGGAGTTTTACTTTTAAGAGGAAAAAAGAGAAAGGGAGAAAAGAGAAAAGAAGAAAAAATGGAAGCGGAGGGAAAAGGAGGGAAGCCTCCACTAATTCACATTTTGTCTACGAGACTGATTTGTACTAGTTAATTATTTTCATACAACTTCCAAAAATTAGTTATACCAATAGCTACAGATGACTAAGTTTACTCATCTTTTGAAGTAGTTATAGACCTAATCACTTCTTAACAGCAGTAGTTAATAATAATTATCAATCAAACTATTAGTCTAATTCGATCAAAAATAATAACCACTTACATTAGGCCCGACCAGTGGTTGATAATATGCTTAAAAGCTAAGATAAAAACTAAAGGTATGTTATATAATGTATAATACGCCCGAATTAAAAACAACTAAATTAGAGGGAAAATGCTCGCTGAACCAGGTTTCATTAAAAAGCAGTGTTAGTGACAGTTGTTGAATTAGCCTACTGATGATGCCATCATACCATTGCATGGCGTATTGTGAATTGTAAATAATTCTCAGGATCTTTACTTTTGTTATTTTATATAGGGGCCCCCACAACCGACATCTGCCCATGGCCTGTCCACGTGTCTAAATCCGGCTCTGGGACCATTCCATCAGCCAGTTGTTTTCTTTATTATTACATCTATGAATAGGATAAATCTACATTACAATCTGACAAGCCCTTGGCGGAGGTGTGCGGGCTACGACTGCTTTTCTAGGTATATCTATGAATAGTATACGCGCACCGACAGCTGATGACCGTAAATGTTCTTAGCATTTAGAATGTACTTTTGTATAATGTGGAGTGGAGCGTTTCTTAGATGTTCGTTAGCTGCAGGTTTATCGCTATTAAATCAACATTCGGTGTGGTAACTTCAAGTATAAACTTACGTCACGTAGAGTTGACAGGCAATCAAACTCGCATTCGAAAATGGTGTACACTACATTGTTATACCTCAACGCAAAATACATGCACGCGATTGGTCCAAATCGCGTCCCGTGAAGTTTTCAAATACGCACTATTCACCAACCGCTCAACTAACTGGCCAAAAATCATTTTAATATTGCCCTCGAGGCAATATTAAAGTGATTTTTGACTGGTCCCCTCGTTAATATTCAAGACGTCTATGAACACGGCGACGACACGCGGCTGGCTGGCTTTATTGTAGCTAAACTGTACGTCTAACGCATGTATTGGCAGTGGCTTTTATCCCCATTATATACAGGGTGCGCCAAAAAATTTTACCCCCTGAGGTTTTCTGATATTTTTTCCGAAACGGCTGAGAATTTTTGAACCAAATTTTACACGCCTATTACATATTCAGATATACGCTAACTTGCAAAATTTTATTCAATTATCTCCAACTTTGACAAAGTTATGCCGTATTAAGCGCGACCACCCACTAAATTTTTACATTTCACAACACGTCCACTACGAGTTTTATTAACTGACAATAAACAGCAGGTTTAAAACAGAAATAATTGACATTTTATGAACCAGCACACAGTTTAGTTTACATATTTCAGTACGAAGTTTACATCGTATGCTCAAAATGTCGGCCACCGGCCGAAATGCACGAGTTCAGACGTTTGCGAAAGTCGCCGATAGCTTTATTGATCGTTGTCCGTGGCAAGTCGTCCCAGATCTGCTGCAACGCACTTTTTAGCTCTGGAATGGTCTTTGGCTTTGGGTCAATGTGGCATATTACGTCGGAAGTCTGCTGCCAATGCTCGTTGACGACTGCAAACGGTTGCTTCTATTTGGATTCGTATTTCAGCAAGACGGCGCTCATGCGCACACGGCCCGTCAGACGCAGAACTGGTTGACGGCAAACTGTACCGACTTCATCGCAAAAGACCAATGACCGCCAAATTCACCCGATTTCAACCCACTTGACTACCATGTGTGGGGCGCAATGCTTCAGGCATTTCACTGGTTCAGAAAAAGTCAATTATTTTTGCTTTAAATCTGTTGTTTATCGACAGTTAGTAATACTCGTGATGGTCGTATTGTGAAATGTAAAAATTCGGTAGGTGGTCTCGCTTAATACAGCATAACTTTGTCAAAGTTAGAGATAATTGAATAAAATTTTGCAGGTTAGCATAGATTTGAACGAGTAATAGGTGTGTAAAATTTTGTTTAAAAATTCTCAGCCGTTTCGGAAAAATTATCAGAAAACCTCAGGGGGGTAAAAAAAATTTTGCGCACCCTGTATAAAAAAACTGCAAGCAATTCATTTAATGTTGTATAAGCGCTGATGTAAAACGGCAAACATCTAAAAGTATAAGCCCGAACTAATGTATTAGCTTAGACATTTAATCTGTTCTTAGTAGCCAGATATAAATGTCTAAGCTAATGCATAATGTTCGTGCTTATACTTTTTGATTTTTGCCGTTTTACATCAGAGCTTATGCAACAATGAATTGCTTGCAGTTTTCACATATAATATATTCGGTTTTATTAAAGTTTGAGAAATCACTGAACAGTTACTTTGTACACAACAACAACAACAATTACTACTCTACTACCTCCAGCATTTTGTATTTTGTTATTTGTTTAATATAATGGAAAGCTTGTATGTGGGACCGCAAATTTAGTCTACATACCAAATTTCATGCAGATGGGTGGAAAAGAAGTTATGGATGATGAACGACATTTAAAATGGTAACTACCGCCATCTTGAATTTACTTCTTTTCTTGATTCTGGTCACATGACCTATTTCCAGTAGCAACTAACAACATTCCCTGCAAAAGTTTATAAACCTTTTTCAGTCGGCAGCTGAATTGTTATGCTTCGTGTAAAAAATAAAAATGTTGGTCGGCGCCATGTTAAATTTCATTTTTGTTCGATTTTATGGCATAACTACATGTAGAACGTCACACGTAGCTCGCACATGAAATTTTGTGCAAGTAATTGCAATAACAACAAAGTTATGAGCGATAAACGGAATTCAAAACGGCGGCTGTCGCCATCTTGGATTTATAATTTTTGTCGATTTTGGTCACACGATCTACTTCTGGTAGCAGCCGACGACATTACTGCAAAAGTTCATTAATCTATGTCAATCAACGGCTGAGTTATTGCTGTTTTTGCAAAAATCTAAAATGGCGGCCGCCGCCATCTTGGATTTTAATTTTGTTCAATATTTTGGCATTCGTGTATGTACGACATCAAACGTAATACACATGCTAAATTTCGTGCAAATATGTGCAATAATGAACAAGTTATGAGAAAAAAATAAAATTCAAAATGGCGGCCGCCGCCATCTTGAATTTATTATTTTTGTCTATTTTTGTCAAATGGTCTATTTTCGGTAGCAGCCGTCTACATCACTGCAAAATTTCATTTATCTACGTCAATCGGCAGCTGAGTTATTGCTGTTTGTGCAAAAATCTAAGATGGCGGCTGACGAAATCTTGAATTATAATTTTGCAATGCTGGACCACCCACGAAGTCTATTTGTGCACCTGAAATTCCTGTTCAAATTTCGTGTTGATCGAGTCCGTACTTTTCGAGATATCGCGAGTCGAAAATTTCGCAAATTTGGCTTAAAATTAAAACTCATTCAGGCCCCCAAAAATCATGTTTTGGGGGATTTTTGACCGCCAAACATTATTTGTTATCATAGAGAGTTCCAAAAGGCCCTACCTTACGCAGAAACACGCGTTTTGAGCAATAAACGGTCGTGATCGGTTTTCTGGTGTGACCTGTAGGCGTGAGCAAGAACACAGAAAAGAATAGAACACAAAAAGTAACGGAAAATGCCCTCCCTACGCAGACCCCCTTCCCGTCGTTCCACATCAACCAAATTTTGTATGTGGGGTCACATTCCGGATATCTTTCTTGGTTTCAAGTTTCATTAAGATCGGTTGAAAAATGTGAGAGCTGTAGGGGTGGACATTGACTTGGCACATCGCTTATACAACAGCTTGTTGCTATCGCACAAGCCGTGATACCTGGTGGGCGCAGATTGCGCCCAGTGAAAAATAGGGGAAAGTTTTGATGAGGTTGTAGATCAAAACTTCCCCTTATTTTTACTGGGTAAACTACACCCTTAACAAAACTTTTTCCCTAGAGGAGGAAGAAAACCAAAATAAAGGAAAAACATGAGTCAGAAATTGGGGGGGAACCTGAGCCAAAAACTGGGGGAAAGCTGCGCCAGATTTTGATTCCAGATTTAGGGGGGATAGAAGCCACTGTGTATTGGGGCTGAATGTATGTTGTAGTGTCGTGTGTGCATATATTGTGATGAAACCGTGCATCGCAGTCTTGTGAGACGCATGCATTTGTGGCTAAACTGTACGTCTTAGTGTCATGTATGCAAATATTGTGGCGAAACCGCACTTCGTAATGTTGTCTGACGCATGTATTGTGGCTAAACCGTAGGCCTACGTCGTATATACGTTATTAGCAGACGACCATGTTGTCTGTTTACTTTATTCGAAGGGACCGGACACAGATATTGCGTTGAGGAATAACAAAACAAATAGCAACTAGCGTCATCAATCATTATTGAAATTTTTTCCTTAGTTCGTAAAATATTGCCTTCGGTCTTCAAGCTCGGGTAATGTTTTACGAACTTCGTTAAAAAATTTCAATAATGACCTCGACGCCAGTCACTATTTGTATAATATAGCACTCCGGATCATTATTACTTAAACTACACCGTGAGTCAAAAAACAGGCCACCAAACTTTTATCCATATCTTTGCCAATTAGTGACCGATTTTCATTTTTTTTAGTTGGCACTCTGAAATTTGCAGGAAAGTAATTGTTTTCGCCAAGTCTGCGTCGCTACAGTACTTGCAAGATATTTGTCAAAGATGTGAAAAAAGTGGTGGCATGTTTTTAACGCATGGTGTATTGCCACTGTACAGTGCACGCACGCGCACTTGGACTTTTCTTAACCAGCACATTTTCTGGAGTCTGGAGTCTGGAGTTAAGTCTGGAGTTAAGTCAGGCACTTTTTACAAAAATCTTAAGGTGCTGCTACGTCGTACTACTACTGCTGTTGTACAAATGTAGCTGCTGCTGCTGCTGCTGCTATCGTCTACTCCCTGTACTCTCTGTGGAAATCATTCAACGTTGCAGTTGTCCATGGACCGAAAAATAGAAAAAACGACTGCATTAAATGTGAAAATATTAAACTATGTAAAATTATGAAATAATCCAACTTTAAGATACGGCAATGACGCGTAAACGCTAAGTGGCAAATTCACGTTAAGATAAAATGCAATAAATGAAATGGAATGACAATAACATATAATGCTAGGCCTATAAATCTACAATCGTTATCAAACACTGGCACAATATTCTGACACTAAAAACAACATTAAATGCAAAGCATCTACAACGAATGCGTTCGGCATCAATAGATGTCGTGCTGACATAAATTTACATCATTTGGGACAGAATATGCACATGCGCAGAAGACTTTTCAGAGCAGTCGGACAGACACGAAACGCCATGTTATTCTAGAATAAAGTTCACAGATTATGACGGCGAAATTGCACTCAGCTTTATTTCTGGCAGGCATTACGTGGTAACGCCTGCCCAGGGCGTAAAGTTGTTGTTTCAAGCTGCCAACGCCATTTTGAAATCTTTGGTTTCTTGACCTTCCTTCACGACGACGATCGACCGCAGTGGGTTCGACGTTTTCATTAGATGAGCCTGATCAAAGAAATACATATCAGTCTGTCAATCAATCACTATCTCTATTTCAGGCACACATGGTTTATAGCGAAAACGGGAAAAACAGAAATAAAACTCATTACCATAACTACTACTGAACTATGCTGTTGATGGACGAAAAACGAGACAACGTTGGAAATTGGAATAATGACCACTTAAACAATCACAACTGCAAACAGTTGGGAGTTAAATTTGCAGAAACAGACTCATCTCCAATTGACTTGAGCACAACAGGACGGACAACCAGCCACTGCAGGCATTAGGCCTAGCGTAAATTCTGCAATCACAAGAGCACGAATAGATTTAAGCCGTGTTCATAGCGACAAACTCAACTCAACTCAATTGAACTGAACTGAACTGGCCAGTTGAGTTGAGTTGAGTTGACAAAGTGTTAACATAGCGAGTTTGTCGCTATGAACAGGCAAAAAACTCAACTCATCCCAACTCAACTCAGCCGAAAAAGCTCAGTTTTTGTCAGTTTTCGACATTCTGAGCAGTTCAGACTCAGTTGAGTTGAGTTGAGTTTGTCGCTATGAACACGCGAAAAACTCAACTCAACTCAACTCAACTGGAGTGACTCACACTAGACCAAGACTTGCAGATTTCCCACGCTTCCTGATTTCCTAAGCATTGCAAACAGTATAGCGCCAATATGAGGCCAATAGGCCTATGCACTTTACGAAAAAGAAAAGCCGTTGCGGTAATTGCGTTAATTATTCTGTCAAACTTGATAAAGAAAAGAAACACACGGAGGACATGAGAGAGAAATTCTTTTCATACGCGGCATTAAAAACAATGTAGGTCTACTTGCATAAGAGTAAACCTACGCTTAATTACGCGCGAAGCCTTGCGAGTTGCTTAGGTGCTGGCATTATGGTTTCGGTTTAGTAACCATCACTCGTTTCATCACCAAATTCCACGCACTGGAATGGAAAACTGGGTCAGTTGAGTTGAGTTGAGTTTGTCGCTATGAACAAGGCTTTAGTTTTACGAAGTATAATTCAGTGTAACAGCAGTTATTAGAACTGCAAGGTTTTCCGTTGTTTACTGCTGTAATTTATAACATAGGCTACTTATAGGCCTATAGTTTTAGCTGTTATAATACGCCGAGCTTGTCGGCGAGTTTTATGCATATCTTTACTACTTTCCTGTCGTTTCTTTCACTATCGTTCTTTCTTTTTGTTCTAGGCCATAAACCACATCTTATGACTGTGGCACAAGTATTAAGTGATTGAATGAAGACGCAGCTTACATGGGCGTAGCCTAGCCCGCTCTTCTTCTCCGTCGGCGACGCGCCGCCACCGACCCAGACGAAGCAGAATTTGTTGGTGTCAACGAGAAACACGTCCTAAACATTTCAACAACATTTAAACTGTACAATCGAGAACAACTGACTGTGAGACATCGAGATAAGTATGTTTTAAGTAGCAATAACTAGTCTGCTCAGAACTATATAAATGTACAAAACATCAGTTTATACACTTGTTAACGGCAACATTTAAAGACTTGCACACCGAAAACAGCAAAAATTACAAAAGCGCGTGTAAAAATTTGGAAACGCAGCACTTCTTAGGGGCTAAAATATTTCGATAAAGTTGATTTGGGTGGGTATGATTCCACCTCTATTTCTCCAAAGGTAGTAGATCAAAGTTCACTAACTTTTCTTCACCAAACACGAGAGAAATCGTGGTACAAAACGTACTTGTCCGATTTTGAATATCTTTATCCGTTTCGGAGATATTCGCTGCGAAGTTTTGAAGTCGTCCAAAATCGGGCCAAATTTTGCATGTTTTTGGCTCCTGAAACTTTTTTGGGGGAAGGGGGAAAGACGGCGGCTTTAAATTTTTGATCGGCATTATAAAATTCGGCCTAATTCTAATCAACGTGCAAAATCTCACGCCGATCGGCCGACACATTTCGGAGATCTCGCGTTGGAATAATGAAAAAATTATCTGCGCTAAAACATAAGTTTTGCTCCGAAAGCTATCGCTTCCGGGCCGACTAACAAGCAACGAGCTTCTTAGGGGTGTCAACATCGATGACATTAAACCCCTAAAATAAGGGGTCTTATTGAATTTTTCGCGATTTCCGGCTGCAACACACATTTCAAGAGTGAACTGTGCTAAAATGGCTAAAGATAAACCAAGATAACCTGCGTAGGAATTTTCAGCATTGAATGTAGATTTTAGCTGTCTAAGTCATGACTTCTTACGTTTAACGAGACCTGCGCACGCGGGTGTCAAAAAGGGGTACCTCCCTAAAAAGTGGTTATTTTTTCGATATTGGCTTGTCCAGCGTGAAAATGGTTATAGATAGGCACATATATGCTGCTTATTATAACAAGCACTGGTGACCTGCTTTTTAGTAGTATTAGTATTATTGACACCGACGACCTTGAATGACCTTGAACCCCAAAATAGGGGATTTTAGTGATTTTTTTGCGATTTTCGGCTGCAGAAGAGTGAATTGGGATGAAATGGATGGACATAGACCAAGACAACTTACAAACAGGAACTTTTATAGGCTCTCGCGCGTCTCATGAGCATTAGCTGAAATTTATTGTTGAATTTTGTAAGGAAGGCCAGCCATTTTATGCAGGGAATTAAACCCACTGACCTCTCTCCAAAATACATGGCTGGCGATAACGTTTGACCGTTTTTCACACAATATTTTAATCTGAGAAATCACATGCGCTCAGTATGAAGTAGCGTGCATTATTCTGTACTTACAAATAGGCAACATTTAAGAAAAAATAAGGACGGCGAGAAATTTTTCCATACGTTGCTGTCGAGATCCGACTTGCTGATGGCGCCAACTTTGATCTCGTTATATTCAATGCTTCCACTTGCATCCGACACTCTGCACACGCATCACCAGCTAGACTCATGCACTGTCACATTTCCATTCAACTCTCACTCGACATTCAGTTGAACAATAAATTTGCGTATATAGGGCAGAGACACCGAAAAAGTATATGTAGGAGTGTCGCTAAGTTTGGGACACGATTTGGTTGTGTTACGGCTAGCAATATTGGCGTGTGTTACCTGAATAGGTGTGGAGTTTTATCGGTTGAATCTTCAGCCTTGAAGTCATCAGTTTGGTCCTCTTCAGTCAGCGCAGCGTAAAACGGGTGCTACGACGAATAGCATACACGCACATTGCATAATATTTACGATTTATAAACCAATTTCCAAAATCTCAGCAATTTCGTGTAAAACAGTCTTTTGTCGAATTTTTAGTTGAACAGTACATTAGTACATTTCGCGCAAAATGATATCGCCGATTGTTTCTCCATCAGCATCATTAATTAGTCTACACGGTGTTTCATAAAAAAAACAACCTCTTTATCTTTTTTCATAGTTCACTCAAATGATGATCAATTTATGTGAAATTTTCAACAGTTGTAGCTGAAGAAATAGTATTCAAAATATTTTTAACAAAATATAGCAGTTGATTAAATTATTCCTTCCTAGTCGTGACGTAACGCTGACGTCATAATATGTCACGGGTAAAAGCTTGCTGGTCTCAACTAGTGCTGTCAGTTGCTACTCTGCTCCGATGGTGAACTTAATCTTGTTCACTGATGTAAAATATTCATCATGTCAGCACAAAGCAACATTGGGACATGAAATCAGGCGTCTAGCTATCCAAAAACTCAACTTTCTCGCAAGCTCGGTGTGCTAGTGCACTGTCTTGCTCGCAAATATGAAAGTCCAACCCCAACTGTCCCCATAGACACATAAATGTGATTGCTTTGCGCGTTTTGTGTGGCTGCAACTGTACAGGGTGGTCCAAAAACGGCACAAAGTTTATAACACCATAATTTTGCAACCGTACATCACAGAGTCATGCAGTTTTCAGCAAAATGTTATGAAAAAAGTTCTTTACATGATTAAAGTCAGTGTTTAAATACAGCAATGAAATATTTTTTGTTTCGCTGCTGGCAAGTAAACTACTGAAAAACAGTATTACCTTCAATGTACCTTGGTCCATAAAAACATGCCACTATTATTTTTTCAATAGCTTCATGAAATATTGACCGATTTC
>Ga0209367_1007055_pt1 | contig 15505 bp, 9 predicted proteins | sample WorMetLIZISLAND2_FD_187412 | JGI IMG/M metagenome (GOLD analysis project Ga0209367, IMG submission 187412) | Marine gutless worms symbiont microbial communities from Max Planck institute for Marine Microbiology, Germany - Olavius geniculatus... ... | reverse complement strand
CTTGAAAGGAGACGTCTGGGGAGGGGTCGCCCACCAGGGGAAAAACAGCCCTCTCACTAGAAAAATGAATTTCGATTTTTCGCGCTAAACTGAAGCGTTTTGATGCATTTTTGCACTGTTTTGAGTAACTGATTTGGCTCACAGATGGGGCACATGCCCCAGTACCCCCCGCACAGCTATGCCAGCGTGATACTATATGTGAGTGTGTTCAACGTGCTAGGCGTTGGAGTGTGATTTATCTGGTGAGACGGCAATGACAGCTATGAAGAGCGCAATTTCCAATCGTCGTTGTGAGGTCGTTAAACAACTCCTTGAGCTTGGATGTGATGTCAACATGGCCGACAGCGACGGATGGTCAGCAGCGTTCTAGCCTTGCCACACTTTGTGTTTGTTTTGAGTTTCAGACTTTGTGCTCATTTTAGATAGTTGTATCTTCCAGTGCTTTGAGTGACCTTATTGTTTGGTGACTAGATGGCTGTCTGAGCACAAAAGTTAATGTCTTACTCCAAGCTGTTGCCCAGTTTTTCCCCAGCAGGATTTAGCTGGAGCTGTTTGGCAGCATTCTGCGCTTACAATACAATCAGTGCTAAGGTTTTCTGCTTCATAAATTAGTGTATAAAATAGTTCAATAATAATAACTTCTAGATAATTATAGTCATCACATTTTAGCATATGACTAATCCAGATTTGTCCATCGTTTTACGTCGTTAATATCCTCAGTTCCGAAGCTTTTGTTTTTGTGCTAGTGGACAAAAATGGTGATAAATATGCAGTGAAGGTCACCTTCTGTAAAATACCTATGTAATATCTGTATTTTTGGGTGAAATACCCGCAAACTCTGTCCTCATCTATGACATTATGTGTGAATAGATAGTTAATGTTCATATATTTCTGCTCTGTGCAGGACGCCGTTGCACTTTGCGGCGTGCTGTAACAGCATTGAGATGATGCGGCTACTGGTCAGCTGTGGAGCATCTATACTGATGCGTACATCAGATGATCACGAGACCGCTGGTCAGAAGTGCGACAGGAATCTGCCGGGCTACGAGGAATGCTCTGAGTTCATGCTAGGTATAACTGCCGATGAATTAACTTTTGGGTTGATGGTGTGGCATAGCGAAGTTGCTCTACACCGGGTTGGGTTAGTACTTGGATGGGCCTTTGGTCAGGTAAACTGTGTTGGTGTGCAACCAGCTGCCTAAGTCAATTCAGCCTTCCATCCCTCTGGGGTAGGTTGGGTAGGTAAATCGAGTACTGGCCTATCTGGTTGGGGTTAAGGCGGGGAGCATTCACCTGTGTTGAGTGGCAGGTAACACTGTATGATCCCATATGGCAGGTGACGCTCTGTAGCTCTGAGATGGATTTCCTATAAATAGCTATACACCACCTTTAACTTGGTTCTGAAACTTCTACACGATGAGCCATAAAAACGTGCCACTGAACTTATGTTGTTCATGTCTTTGTCAAATCTTGGCCGACTGTCCCTATTCTATCACTTGTACACTCTGTGGAAAATTTGCACTTAATTTCCCAGCACACTTTAACCGCATCACAACACTACCTTGTGGGATATAAATGTAAGAAAAATTAAGAATAATAGGGAAAAAAGCATGCAAGTGAAATGAGTTTTGAAATAGTCATATGACCACTAAAATATTGACAAAACTTTGGTGACAAATTTTTATGGCTCAGATTATGCAGCAGTAACACAAATGCTTGCTTGAAAATGTACCACAGGTATACAGTGCTTCAGTAGTTTGAGTTTGTCGCATTCGCACATTGTGATGAAAATTTGTCCTATTTTTCACCTAGCTGGTGAAGAAAAATATAGTTCTGTAGCTGCCTCTTTAGGCAGATCTGTGGCTCAAGCTGATCGGCTTGGTCCAAAGGTCGGCACTCGTGCTACATCCATCAAATGAACTGCGTGAACTCTTACAATGGCAATGTCATATTGGCTGTACCATAAACATTGTGGTGGCTGTTACTATCAAAGTTACACTACACATGACCATACTGTGAATATAATTTTATCTTTACATCTATCGTTTGTGTGCAGTTCACTAGATCAATCTGCAAGTTTTGGTGTTGACTAGAGCCCGGTATAGCTGCAATTCTCCAGACTACAGTATGCTTGCCAGGAACTTTCTGGGGATGGCTGATGGGCCCACATAGCGACCTAAGTCTATAGGGTGGCACTGGCTGCCCTGCCCCACATTGGAATCTGGAATCGAGCCCAGTAATACCCCGTTTACACGATCAAGCACATCTCTACCTGCTTGACGTTTGCTCGATCGTGTAAACAGGGTATAGAGCTGCAGAACTCCAGACTCCATTCAAAATGCTCGTTTGCATGTGATTGTTCAGAGTCGATCTGCAAGCTGGGTGTAGCTAACGATGGTGTGGTCTACGCTACGTGTGACTACAACGCCAAGAACTCTGACGAGTTGACGTTCGTGAAGGGCAAGCGTCTACGGGTCAATCGCAAGGGAGACGGCACCGAGTCGGAGTGGTGGTGGGCTAGTGTTGACGGGCGTCAGGGCTATGTGCCTCAGAACCTACTTTCGGTATGAAGCACTTAATTATGTTGTAAAGATAATGATAATTATAAGGGCAGGTCAAGTCAGGTGAGGTGTCAAAAATTTGTTTTTACCAGATTGTTTCCAAGAAGGTGATTGTAATGAAATAACTGGAGCTGTATAAAGCTGTAAATCTAGTTAGTAAATTAGTAACGTTGACTGGCTGGAAGTAGTGAGTGTTTATAGTTTTTTTCCTCTAAGGCAAAATAATGAGGGAGGTAACTTTTTGATGTTGATCGATTTTTGTCACCTGGTTTGCTCAAAAAATTGTGAACACATTTTCTTGAAATTTTGTAGAGGGTTTGACCATAGCTGGAGGTGAAAGTGGTCATATTTTGGATTCTTTTGTGTATTCTGCACTGTTGTCTAGCGTACTTTATCATTAGGGCATAGCCGCAGTATTAAGTCATTTGTATTCATCAGCCAACAGCACCATTCTTGCCAGAGGTTCTAGATCTCTGATAATTAGTTCATGGATGTACCCAGCCTAATGTGGAGTAATTCGAAAAAATGACTGGTTACATTATAAATCCAAATTAATTTGTGAAAAGGCAGAACTGTAGTGGCAGCAGCTGTTTGCAAGTGCATGCTCTGGCTGGGCGTTCCACCCCCAAATCCCAACCCCAACCTACCTAGGTCTAACACAATGTGTCGTTGGACACCACAAGTATGAAAACTGGCACGTAAATGATGATAAATCGATCAAACGGTTTAAACAAGGTGTACAAGTGTGACAGACACCAGACAGACACTACAGAAAAATGTACAGCTATAGGGGGAGAATGGCTTGCGCTAGAGCAGTGTTTTTCAACCTTTTTGTTGCCGCGGAACCCTGAACAAGCGTGGAGGTCACTGACAGAACCCCATGCATTGATCCATGAGTCCAGCGACGTATGCGAGGATGAAGCTACAGGGTGTCTACGGACTCATTTTCCTAGCAGAGCAAAGCCCTTGTGAAGACGACAAAGCAAGCAAAGATGACCAATATTAAATTTGACCACATTAACAGGTAGCAGTACGTTATTTTATTTAACGTAACACGACGGGCGAGGCGGTCGTCGACGGCCTCTTAGCCCCCCACCATACCAACTGAAAAAATTTGTCATGTGGACGTCCTCGTTAAAGATACGTGCCTTTTTAATTTTTCTTAGCAGTGTTTAAAGAATTAAATTCACTAAGTAAATGGTCAAACGATTTCGTAACCATAGGCCTGACTCTAATCAGTGCGTTTTTTTCTTTTCTTCATCTTTATTTGCGATAATCCACTTATCCTCGGAGTTGAGTAGCCCAATGTCGTGCATAGAAAGCCTACGCTCCTAAAAATGCAAATACGCCAAGACTACTAACAGCAAAGATGATTTAACAGAGTTGGTCTATGCAAAAATAAACGCGTAGAAACGCAATTTCGAACAAAATATTTCATGATGAGTATTTCTACACATTGTTTGGCAAGATTTCGCATGCTAGCTTATTTATTACTGGCCAGCTGCGAACCCTTGGCAGATGCTCGCGGAACCCTGGGGTTCCGCGGAACCCCGGTTGAAAAACACTGCACTATGTCATAAACGAACCAGAGACTAGGCTACGTGTTCACGTTTACAATAAGCAATGTCAAACAGTTCAGGTCTCAGATTCTGAAATATGCTAACAGTACTGGGAAGTTCAGTGGATCTAAGCTATATGACAGTGAGCTCCAGCCGTGGTATCGAGGCAAGGAAGGGGGGGGGCAATTGTCCCCTAAATTTTTGGCTGCCAAAAAAAATCTTATTCTTGTTGGATAACTTTCGTCAAAAATGCAAAATTTGGGACTAAAACCCCCATACTGTAAAAAAACAGAGGCAAAAATGAAATCTTGAGCACCACGCATAATCTCCTCCATCAGAAATTTAAAACTGTTCGTCGAAAAATTACAAGTTCCTGCACTGGCTAACCCACGACATCGCCGAGTTCCAAACAGAATGCCGAGAGTCCGGTGACACAATATATAGGTCAAGGTGAAAAAAGTGAAGGTCAAGCAGTATTTCCACCACTGTGTCATGACTTGGGCAGTATGAGGTTCCTCATCATGTCAAAGCTGTTGCCGTCCGGCTGCACAGAGATGATGTCATCACGGCCAGCCAGTGACACCTGCAGAAAGCCGAACTGATCCAGCCCGACGACCCGACCACTCACCGTCTGCTCTGAACCTTCTCTGGCCAGACGCACTACCGCGTCACTGCAACATCATCACACATACACATCAAATGGTTACATGGCACAGGTCATCACAGGAGACCCAAATCTGCAAGGGCTTCTATCCCTATACCTGGTGGGTGCCGCATGCGCCCAGTGAGAAACAGCGGGGGGAGTTTTGTTAAGGGTGTAGATCTGAATCAGATCTACACCCTTAACAAAACTTCCCTCCCTAGATAAAGAAGGGAAAAAGCCAAGAAGGGGAAAACTTGAGCTCCAAAGCAAAAAGGAAACTGGAGTCTGATTTCGAGACCAGATATAAGAAGGACAGAAGCCACCGATCTCAGAGCCATGAAGTGACGCTATGGGATCACACAGTATTACCTGCCACTTTAACCCAAGGCATTCAGGCCAATACTCGATTACCTACCCCAGATGGATGAAAGGCTGAGTTGACTGCGGTTGGTTATATACTGGGATGGTTTACCTGTCTACAGACAGTCACCCATCCAAGTAGATCCACTTGACAGCGTCCCGACTGGAAGTCAAACCATCGACCTGGCAACACAAGTCCGATCCAATCCAAATCCAGTCCAAAATACATTTGCAGAGCATACCTACAAACGTCTCTAATGCGCTTCAGTAGTGTTAGTAAATGTTAGTGCCGTTACACTACTACCACTCACTTGTGCAGCCAGTGCTTGTAGTACTGGTCCAGTATCAGTTGCCGCTGGTCTTCATTCTCGAACTTGTCAATGAGATCCTCCAGGACACTCAACGACCTTGCTATCAGTTCCTCCACACTCAATGGCTCAGCATGCGGCTGGTGCTGCTGTGACCTGGAACTTGAGACAAAGTCATCATCTAACGGTGGCCTCCGGTGTAACCTTGAGAAGTCAAGGTCGGGCGGGCGCTGTGACGTTGAGTCAAGGTCGTCATTCGATGGCTGCTGATGTGACGCCGAGTCGAGTTCTGGTGGATGCTGTGACCTTGAAGAGTCAAGGTCATCATCTAACGGTGGACGGTGTAGAAGGTCGTTGATGCAAACTGTTGGGTATCTGTTTGCAACGTTCACACCAACACCTGCACACAACGGCAGACATCGGTCAACCTTACACCAGTGATTTTGGTGGCTATATTTTGAAAAACCTAAAACTAGGTCAACGTTATCAGAAAACGACATGAAGGCCTTGACAGCTTTGTTTCTGACCCCAAAATACGTGACACTGAGTGGCCACTTTAGGTTAAACTGTTTTTTTGCACTGATTTGACTAGATTTTCAGTGGTTTACGAAAACACCTCCTGTGAGAAAATGAATACCGTTACTTCTAAATATGGCAGTAATTTCAGCAGAGCCTCTTGTTGTCGGCGATAAAAGAGTATAAAGACGTTTGCACAAGTTCTCTGGAGAAGAGTCATCAAACGACAGCGTGTTAAATACACTGACTGGTAGGCAAAAAAGAGACACGGAAAGACAAACAATGAGACAGAAACAAGGACAGATAAACAAACAGACAGAGAGAGAGAGGCTACCAATGTTGACGTGAATGACGTCACTCATGACTGACGATTTAACGATGATTCCGCCGAGCTTCACTTGACGACCGAAGTAAATGTCGTTGGGCCACTTGATACGAAGGTCAACATCCTAGACCAACAATGACATGTAATTGGCTCAGTCAGTGGAATGCAACTGGGTCACACCTCAACACAAAGTCAAAACATATTCAAATAACTCCAACAATCCTGCATTGACATCAACATATTTCGGTATGAAGAATCATCATATAATCAGTACTTAATAGCACTTGCGATCTTGTGAAAAATATTAACAACAGAGTACCAGCTGTGGCAATTAACACTGCGTGATCTCATATGGCAGGTGACGCTCCATAGTCCTGAGACCAGTTCCTGCAAAGTGCTACACGTAAATGTCACATATTTTTGCTAGACTGCACTTTTTCTCAAGATTGTCCTAAGTCAAATGTTTCTGCCGCCATCCTGGTTGTCCAATGTTCTCTGTTCACACCAGTGACACAGTCGAGTCCGCTTAGTTAAAGTCCGAGTCTGATTCACAAAAATAAGGACTCGAGTCCAATACAAGTCCACTGCCGAACTCGAGTTGTATATGACTGCATACAACAAACACAAATACACAAAACACAGATATAACATGCAACAATTTCCCCGATAAATTAAAACAAAAAATAAAGAAAACAGACCGAAAATTGTTACTTTCTTCCAGGTTATTATGAGTACAAGTCCAGTAGGTCCGAGTCCGAGTCATGAGGGTCTGAGTCTGAGTCACAAAGTCATGAACATGAGGACTCAATTTGGACTCCATTTAACTGCCAGACTTGAGTACTGGAGTCTACACCACAGGTTTATACAAGTTTTATACAGTGCATATCTGTCCGCTTATGTCAACCGACCTGCCAGTGAGGTTTCTGCCTAACAGCCAGCACGACAGCCAGCGACATCAGATGTTGGATAAACGATATTCTCTGTCCGAGATGACTTGACACGGGAACACGCACATGAACCGAGAACATCGCACAACCGTCGGGACTCAGCCACGAGTTACCACCACGACCTTCGCACCACAACAGCAGCAGATTAATGATTATACAGAAAAACCATCTCACAGCTAGAGAGTGTCACCCGCCATATGGGATCACACAGTGTTACCTGCCACCTGACACAGGTGAAGTTGAACATGGCCCACTATAACCCCAATCAAACAGGCTAGTACTCGACTAACCTATCACCAAAAGACAAAACTTGACTGTGATATAGATTATATGCCAAGATGGTTTACCTGTGCACATCCACCCACTTCATAGTGACACGACTGGGTGTTTAATCAAGGACAGTCCCGTGGAGGGTAAAAGGCTGAGTCAACTTCTATGAAATAAATGCGGACACACATGGTGGTCACAGGTTTGGGGAGACAATTCAAGGACTTCAAGGACTTTCCAAGTATTTTTTCCAGACCCATTCCGACAATATTTTACCACGTCACATTAGACATTTCTGGCTGCACTAGCCTGTGGAATGCAGAAGCCATAGTTTGGCCGTTTAAAACAATGAATGCATGCATCGGCTGAAAAACCTTTGTGACCACAAAGTCATTGAAAATCTGTTACTTATTTAACATTAATCATATTCACGGTTATTCAGCATGGTGTTGGCAAATGGCATTAGCATCTGTGCTTGCGCTCATGCCAAAGATGGACATTTTGAGCACATGCTGTAATAAAGATGACGTGATGTGATGCGTGTACACTTTTGAGAAACAATGATCGCCAGATACATTTGTTTCCATTCAGCTAATGACTCTGACATCCAGTAGCCTACCTCTTCCGGCAAGCTGTCGCCGAGCCACGGCAACAAGACCAACTTCAGCAGGACAGGAGAACATCAGACTACACACCAAACCACCATACACGCTGACACCAATAACACTTCTACTGACAAAAAAGAGAGACTTTTCCGGGACTGTCCAGGACTATCAAAACGTTTTTCCATTACTTACTGTACATACACAGTGTAATCCAATATTTGCACAAATTTCTTTCTAACTAAAAATTGGCAAGTATGGAATGCCAAATAATTTGAAATTTATCTCATCATTGATTCAGTGGTCTATTCACCTACGGGCTCAATGGCCACAGAAAAGGAGATGAGCACCATGCCAACACCCCTTGTTGTTCAGTAGGTAAGTGCTGCACAGGGTTGTTACATGTTGTTTGTTTTGAACCACTAGTATATTCGTCAACTATACAGGATTTTCATTTGTCTAACCACATATTATTAGGGACCACAGTTTTCCACGGGCCATGGAATTTTGAGCCAAACCGCGGAATTTGCCCTTTTCCGTGGAATTTTGATGTTGCTGCAGAATTTCACGGACTTTTACAGAAGTTCAGAAATAACTGATAATTAGTACAATCATCCGCTTGACAGTGTAATTAGACTAACTACATCATGGAGAAAAATCAAACTAAACTGCCTAAAACTGCATCCCTACCAATAACTGCCATCATAACACAGCACGATCATAAATAAACACAATGTGACTAACTGACAAATTGCACTTTAAAGAAAAAGACTGATAATTTTTTTTGTATGTAGCTAGCACAACTGAGCACCATGCCAGCCTCCAAAAAGTGAAGTTTTTTTAACAGTATGAAGCTTAGTTTACGCACAAATGGAAGGCCATGGTAAGCCGTGGAATTTGGACAATTCTGCAGCCGCGGAATTTTGCGAACTGGCCTGCGGAATATGGCAAAATTTGCCGTGGAAAACTGTGGGCCCTACATATTGTTAACACAGCTGCAGCAGCAGCTACTAATGACGACTTTAAGGCATAAACAAAACAAACATAAACTATGCAAAGAACAAAAACTACTGATAGCTACCAGTCGATGAGGTGCATAGTTGTGGTCGTAACATCAGCGCAGAGCATCACATTCCCCAGAAGACGAGCTGTCAGATATTGTCGATAGATGTCACCGTTGAACGTGCACTGATCGGCTGATCGACTGCCTGTCAGCACTGTCAGCACCGGGTTGCCACCGACACTGTCGACACTTACGTCGACACTGCCAGCTGCGGTATCATCGACAAACCTCAACATCACATCACGGCTGACCAGCTGACTGTCGGCTTGCAGTCGAGCGTTTACCACTGACAGGAACTCCGCTTTTCTCACCTGCAAAAATACAGACATACACATGCGTATCATATCATATCGTATCATATTTAAAACTTACAGTGCCCCATTACACAACAAAGACCATGGGTGCATTACAAAGTTGTATCAGACATAGTAAAATGTGATCATGATGACTCAAGTTGCGTGTTGAGTCCCACTACATCACCACTAGTCAGCCCAACCCAGCGCAATTTGGCTTCGACTATTTGCTTTTGACACCAAGTTGGCTTTTTTAGTTATTAAAAAAACGTAGTTTCTCCACACTAGGTCTAGATAGTACATAGACAGGTGGCTGTATGCCGCCAAGTGAACCACTTCAGTATGTTATATGCAACCACTAACCAGCCGCCCAAGTCCACTCAGCCTTCCACCCTCAGTAATTCAGGGAAATGAGTATCAGCTTTCAAGCTCAGTAGTTACACAAGAAATCTGAGCTAATGCTCATGAGACGCGCGACAGCCTACAGCAGTTTCTGTTTGCAGATAATCTTGGTCTATCTCCATCCATTTCATCGCAATTCACTCTTCTGCAGCTACAAATCGCAAAAAAAAATCACTAAAAACACCTATTTTAGAGTTCAAGGTCATTGAAGTTCATCGATGTTGACATTCCTAAGAAGCTCATCACCACTGCTTGTTATGATAAGCAGCATGTCTGTGCCTATCTGGAACCATTTTCACGTTAGACAAGCCAACAGCGGATAAATAACCACTTTTTAGACAATTTGACACCCGCGTGCGCAGGCCTCCTTGAACCTAGAGAATCCGAAGTTTGACTGCTAAAATCTACATCCAATGCTGAAAATTTCACATGCAGGTTGTCTAAGTCTATCTCCAATCATTTTGGCGCAATTCACTCTTGAAATGTGTGTCACAGCCCGAAATCGCAAAAAAATTTACTAGAACCCCCTATTTTGGGGATTCAAGGTCATTCAAGGTCATCGATGTTGACATTTCTAAAAAGCTCGTTGCAAGTGCTTTTTATGATAAGCCGCACGTCTGTGCCTATCTGCAACCATTGCCACATTAAACAAGCCAATAACGGCAAAATAACGTTTTTAAAGGAGGGTGCCCGGTTTTCATGCCCTCGTTCCAGCGGAACCCCCTCTCCCAGCATTATGAAATTTTATCACGAAATACTAGAGACTCTAAGCTATCATATGCTATAAACCCAAAGTCTCTATCTCACATAAGCTCAAAACGGTACTGGTCATGACAGACAGACAGACAGACAGAATTACCATAGCCAATACGCGCTATAAGCTATGCTAGCTCTCGCTCGTAAAAAGGTGATGATAAATGTAGTACTATAGCTGCCAGTTTAAGTAGATCTGTGGTTTAAAGATCAGCGGTCGCCCAGCGCTCGTGCTACATTCGTCAAATGAACTGTGGCAGTGCCATAATACTAGCAGCATAAACACTGAAACTATTATGTTCAGTTTTTAAAACCAGGAGTAACACAGGGGTAACCTCAGTGTAAAAAAATGCCAAAAGTTACTCCAAGATTTACCCGTGGGGTGACCCACCGAGATTTACCCCTGGTTTCAAAAAACGGGCATTAGTCTCAACTCAGAGTGAAAAGAACTTACCGACGACGCAGCCAGCAGGCAGACCGGACTAAGAGGCAGTGCAACAGGCTTGTCACAATCGAGACCAAGGCGGATAAGCAGACTAGTCAGCAGACTGAGTCGGGCAGAGTCTGATCGCTTCAGCAGCGTAAATACTTGAGGACTGATAGCAAACTCAGCAGGTTCCTTCTCCAGGTGTACCTACAGACGATGTGTTTATACATGGCCATTTTTAATACAGAGACTGGGTCCTGGAGAACTGTCCTTGGCCTTGAGGACAGCTCGAGGACAAAAAATTGTGGCCTTGGCCTCAAAGTCAACTACCTTGGCCGCTAGTCACTAGTCTTAAGTGACACTGAAATCACATCAACTTGCCCTGTTTGGCAGTTATAATGCACCTTGAACTAACCACATGGGTGTTTTATAGAAAATGACACCCTTTTTCTTTCTATCATAATTCAGTGGAATAGAGATAAATAATACACGAAATCTTTTGCACTTGTACGTAGCTGAAAGAATACCACTAATTCAAAATACATAAAAAAAAATGTGACAGTTAGTTAAACATTCTTTGCTAGTCAATCATTACATAACGGTGGCATCATGAACACCTCCCACCAACCGGGAATAAGAAATAAACCTGTGACAGAATGGCCAAGCTGGCTGACGAACGACGCTGAGCCTCAACGATGACCGGATGACATTCCGCACTGTCAGCCGCCAGACACATCACTGTGACGTCATCATCCCCTGACAATGACTCACAAAAACTGTCCACAGCAGTGTAGCAGTACTTTGTCGCAATGACCGACAGACCGCAACTATCACGATCACCGTCATCACAACGCAGGGTCAGCAGACCGAAGGGGGCGCCTAACGTCGGCGACCGAACCACCCTTTTCACCAGCAGCCGGTCAAACTCACTTCCAAAGCTCAGCAGACGACCCCCATTCGTGTAGTATTGAAAAAACTCGCGATCGACGTTGTCATAGACTTTGTCGCTGGCGATCACTAGTAACGACGTGTTATCCTGCCATGGTGTTGAGGCAACCTAACAACAACCATATCCATAATTTTACAAATTGCGGTTAAAAGTTAAAAGTCATGTATAGCTCTTTATGGGAACCCACTGTAGAGCTACGAAGCATCACCTGCCATATGTGATCACACAGTGCCACCTGCCACCCAACACAGGTAAATGTGCCCAATCTTTACCCAAGCTAGATAAACTGGTACACGAAACTAAACAGATCACAGATCATTAAAAAGGCACGGATTGATATAAGACTTTCTGAACAGTTCACATTTACATTGAGACATAAGATAATACAAGCTGTTGGCTGTTACAAACAGAACAATCAAACTACTTGAACAGGTGGCAATAGATGGTGGAGGTAGTGCAAAGAATTACAGATTTTATTGAAAAGATTGGTGGCTGAACTGTGTAACTGAGAAAACCTCCGCAGAGGAACTACACTTAACTGCAGTAATTATAACTTTACACACCATATTCAAATAAAAACCCCATGCAGGAACAGCATACAATAAGTGTGCCACAACAATACCAGTAAAATAACATAATTTCTCAGGCGGAATCCTTGGTTGCATAACAATTTGAGCAAATAATGCCTCTGACAACCAGTGATGGGGTCCTCGATGACAGTCCTCGTCCTCAAAGACGGCTCAAAGACAAACGATATTGTGGCCTTGGCCTCAAAGAGGTCTGGCCTTGGCCTTGGCCTAGATCAGGAGATCTCAAACTCATTTGGGGGTGCGGGCCACACTGCAAGATATCACTCAGTCGGTGGGCCGCATTGTTTTTAGAGACGACAAAACGCAGTAAATGCAGTAATTAATAGGCCCCTACAAATGACAGAAGTTATTTTTACAGTATACACTGTAGTTTAGAACTTCAGATTTTTCCCGTCTCCGACTAACTCTTACCGCTGATTTGGCAGAAACCAGAGAGTCGACATTAGTCTTGAAATCACGGGTGTTAGCCAATTGCAATGTTGTATTCAGACGTTTACTAGTGAGTCTTGATCACAAAGCGGATTTGTTGATCTTCATTGATAAGAAGAACTGTTCACAAACATACGTACAGCCAAACGTCGCCATGAGGCTATTTCGGAGGCTGCAGAGACTAATTTTGGATACCTTTTTTCTGAACAAAAAATTGTAGAAATCAGGAACACCCATATCCGTGTACTTCTGCTTCTGCTTGTCACACTTTAAATCCAATACCTCCATCTGGAATTCTTCGGAAACGCTTTCTGCGTCAACATCAAATGGAGTGGCAAAAAGTGCAAACTGTGGTTCAAGATATTGAACTCTTTAAAACATTGGTCGAACTCTGCAAGAAATCCAGAAATGACATCTGCTTAATCTTTTAGCCGCCGTGGCTTAACTTTACTTAGACCTCCCACCTGAAGAGATCAGAAATGGTCCAAGTTGCCAGCGTTGGTCGCTGCCAGCATCAGCATGCGGATCCACTAAAGAGAACGCAAATGAAAAATAGTAGTTTCGCTGGGTTACTGGAAAAATGCTGTAAAATGAACAAAACGACTTAGTTTTATCCTAAATTTTTAGAATTTCAAATAATGTGTCGCGGGCCACAAATGATGCCTTCGCGGGCCGCATGCGGCCCGCGGGCCGCGAGTTTGAGACCCCTGGCCTAGATGCCATGGCCTCTAGTCACTTCAGATGAATGTACTCTGTGCAATGAGTTTTTTTTTGATATTTTCTATGATATATCCACTGAAACATTCAGCATTTTACAGTTCACTACTTCAGTTACGTCTTTTTTAGTGGGCTTGGCCTTTAATACTACCAGTCTGGCCTTGGCCAATAATGGCACTGAAGACCATTTGCTTGGCCTTGGTCTTGACCTCCAAGACTAATGGCTTTGGCTTTTGCCTTGAAAATGTAAGCCTCAAACCCATCCCTACTGACTACAATCATTGCCTAGAAACCAGGGTTGACACACCCTGCAGACCCACAAAAAACCACCTAAAAACCTGCTAAAAACCTACCACAAACTTAATCAAATTTTAGTTACTTGCTTGACTAATAATAAAATATTTTATTATGGCTAAATTGAAAAAGTGAACCTACAAATTTGCAACTAGGAAAGCAAATAGAAATTCATATGCATCAACCAACTGACAATGCACTGCCTTGCCTTGGTCCTTCCTCATGATTAAGGATCAGATGTCGCCAACATGGACACCAAGGCACTCCACCTGTTTTGGTCACGAGCACATTGAACACACTTCGTCACTGATGCACCACCCATAGAAAATCACAAAACCCATCAAGTTGGGCCTTAGCACAAAAACCTAAAAAACCCCAAAAAACCCAAAACACGCAAAGTAACCTACAAAGTCGGGCTTTCAAAAAAACGACTTTTTGCAACCCTGCTAAGAACGAACCTGGTCGTGTTTGAGCTGATAGATGACATACTGATCTGTATTCAAGCACTGGCTGAGTGCAGACCTGATGCCTGCGAACAGTCGGCCCGAGTCCTTCTTGCCGCAGTAAACTACGACATTCGGCGGCTTGCATCGCAGCGTAGCTCTGCGTCGCTGGACTGTTGCCGTGTCACCACAGAGTGGTGCAGTAGTCGTAGTAGTAGTCGTAGTAGTAGTTCTAGCAGCAGCAGCAGTTGTAGTAGTCCAGGCACTGGCATTGTATTTGATGGCATCTTGTGATACATCAGCAGAAAACATGACAGCTGCACAAAAAATCACATCAACGACAATCACACGGCAGTCTACAACATTGCGAGTTTACACAAACACAGCAGATCTTTATGTGAAACCGATCGCAGAAATACGGAGGATCACACAGTGTTACCTGCCACCAGTAACAGGTGAACACACACTGCTTTAACCCCAACCAGAAAAGGCCAAGCACGCTGGCATTTGATTTATCTACCCTGCATGGATGAAAGGCTGAGTTGACCTTAAGATCGTTCGCCTGTCTATAGACAGTCACCCAACCAAGCAGTAAGCACTTTATAGCTACGCAACTGGGAGTCAAACCCATCACCTCTCCATGACAAGTCTGACACCCAACTGTTGCGCCAATAAGCCACCTGTCAAACTGCACTGTCCTGTCCATATCTCAGCCCCAAACACAAAGTAAATACGATCAGCCTTCCCTAGCAGCAGCTTGGCTTTTTGTCACATTTCTTTCACTAGTGCATTCTACAGGAATCTGCAGTAAAGCGATCAAGCATGCTTAAAGGTAAAGGTAAAGGTGTCAATCTGTATAGCGCATCTCGCGTACAACGCCTCTAATGCACTTTTCGTCACTAACCCGAGCCGCCAGCCGCACGGCCACCACGTGCAGCCTGCAGACACAGGCTAACACAGCGACTGGCTAGGCAGCCCCAGTCAGCTGTACTAAGGTCACCACCTTCTGTAACCCATATAAATGAGTTACTGCTCATTTTACCGTCCCACGGAGGGT
>Ga0209367_1007054_pt1 | contig 15506 bp, 13 predicted proteins | sample WorMetLIZISLAND2_FD_187412 | JGI IMG/M metagenome (GOLD analysis project Ga0209367, IMG submission 187412) | Marine gutless worms symbiont microbial communities from Max Planck institute for Marine Microbiology, Germany - Olavius geniculatus... ... | reverse complement strand
GGCGCCACCGTCGCCAACGCCATACGCGCCTATGGCCGATGTGTATTAGGGTCCCGATGGGCCGAGTGCAAGTGATATGCAATTTTCGAAACTATAACTACTGAACTGGAAATGCTATAGGCTTTCGCGCGTCTCATGAGCTTTGCTTATATTTCTTGTTTTTTTGCTAAGGATGTCTTTTTCGCCAACAAACTGATTAGATATAAATGACGTTCGGCAGTAGATCAGATATAGGCGCGAACGGCCAAAATATTGAGGGGTATAGCCATTGGAGAGCTCATAGGCAAAGCATCACTGGCACGGATAACGAAATATCCACGAGAATTATGCTGCAGGTGTTAGGAAATACAACGGGATATCCACCTTCGCGTGTTGGGGTTTAGGGGTATTTCTTGGGAGTTCCCTGCAGTCGGGGCGAGTTCTGATCCGGTGTGACAAATGCGGAGGTTCAACCCCCCTGTGTTTTGGTAACTCTCTCAGTTGTCATCTACACATCTATCCTGCAGGGTCTGCTATAGAGCTGTCTTAATGTGCCATGGGGCCGTGGGCTGATGGGGGCCCAGGGGCACTGCAAAGCGGAGAAATACATGATGGGGAGTTAAGCACGGCATCATTTTGCACTTCTGTGATAAACTATTTTTTCAGTATTTATATAGATCTATCAGTGGAAATTCCGCAGTTATGTTTACAGCAGTGTTATATGAAACAGCACCATCCATGGTCATAAGTTGGGCCCTTGATTGTTGGGACCAGGCCCATTTCATAAAACGACTCTGGTCTGCTGTGATATTGAGGGGTCATTTTCATCATGCACTGCCTCCAGTTGTAAAATATCCAAGGGAAACGTGCCCTCGGTTTTCCCGTAAGTTTTCAGACCGGTGCGAACGGTAATGGTAGCGAAGGTGATATATTACGAGCGTGAGTTGGCGCATTGTCTGGCACTGGCAGAATCTTCTCACTTAGTGCAACGCCTCGGGCTGCCGTACTGTATACGACATTCCGAGTATTGCCGAATCACGCGAGATTATAGTGTCGACTGTCGACGTCAACTCGTCGTGTTATGGGGTGTTTGCACGATCCAGCAAACGTCCAGCAAACTTCCAGCAAATGTATTCAAAATACACGTGCTAATGCTAGACGTTTGTTGGATCTTGTAAACACCCTATTAGTGGCTGTCGATAAACAGTCGGTGCACGCGGGATATAAGGCAGCACGTACATCATTTTACATCTGCATGCTATTTAAAAAAACAACTTTGCCAGCTGAGGAGCGACAACTGTTGCCGGACTGCAGGCCTTACAATATGAGGAGAAAGGAATGAGCGAACGGCTTTGTGAGAATAGAAAAGAAAATCATTTTAGTAAGTAAGTAAATCTGCATAGCGCACAATGTCGGCGGGAAACCCGCGGAATCTGAGGCGCGACGATTGGTCACGCGTTCTAAAGCATCATATCTTGACAGCGCGTACCGGCTTTGCTTGGAAACGTCGCCGCACCACCAGCGAAGCGATCGAAAGTGAAAGACGAACAAACTGGATAGCTACGCATGCCTGGTATATACGACAGACAGTCCAGTCGTTCTGCTGGGTCCGTCATATAATAGTGCCTGGGTCGTCAATACATTGACAGAGGTTGTTTCGCAGCGTGAAGTCTCGTTAGCGCAGAGCTCACAGCAAGCGACGGCGACAGGGTCATAACACGGTCACAAAGTGACAGCTCGTCGGGGTTTATTCATTCAGTAATCAACTGAGCTCTGACTACTATTTGGTAGTCTGGTTTACACCGCGAAGCTGTACATGTATATCATATCGTAAATAAAATTTTTAGTGCTCACATCACATGGGAAGACCAGGCCGTGGGTGCAGTATAGGCCTATCAGTGAAAGATACAAAGTAGTGACACGTCACATTACATTAGAAGTGGCGTATAGTCGTGCATCAGGCGATTCAAGTCCGTTATACAGAAGATTTCACGTACGCGTAGTACGGCGCAGTATTTAAAGTAATTGAGCTAACCATAATCATATAACTTAAGCGCTTAAGCCCAAATTCCATTACGCCGACAGACTTTGTCGCCGACACAAATCATGAAAGTTCGCGACACAAATCGTGTCGCTGACTTTCATGATTTGTGTTCGCTACTTTCCCCGTGGGGAAGTTTCGGTGAAAGACGGCGTAATGGAATTTGGGCTTAAGGACTTCATACATACTTAGGCCTACTATTCACCTCACTATCTACATCTACATTTTTATAAAGTTTTTAGCGTTAGCTATATACTAAAAGAATGTGACGACTGAAGTGTTTGTCCGAAAGACTCGGGGTTGACCACCTGCAACTATCACATTGCTGCAGGCACGATGGCACAGCCCACTGAGTTCAGTGTTTACCTCTGCAGGAGACGGTCATTTTGTGGCCAGCGTCATACATTTCAACCTGATCCAACGCACCATAACGCCTCACATTCAAATGAAGACGTCGACGCAAGGACGATCCGATGCAACTCGGTGATATCGTGTTTCGTGAACGCGTCTCGGCCTCGTCTCAGGCATCGCGCGGTGTGCCAGCTGCTTCTGCGTGAACATAGCTCGACCACGTACTCGTATGTGTCGACCGAGTGTTTGGTCCAGGGTTATGTTCTCCCATGTGTCCGGTTTCACAATCATCTCAGCAGGCCCATGCACACTGTCACATCGCCTGACTCGTGTCTAGGCCAAATATCTCAATGAATAGAATTACGTGGTAAGTTTATACTGAATTTCATTTACCGTTCTCCAAAAATTCTACCCCACTCTCGACCTTTGAATTTTCGCGGTCTCTCTGGCTTGTGGCTTTGATGTTTTGGTTATCGGCTGCCAGTTTCTTTAACCACGAAGCTTTGCATTTGTCATCGACAGCCTTCGTTTTCATTTCTCTCCTAATGCTTCAGAGACAGGATAACAGATTGCCAGCGAAATATTATGTAAGGTGTACTCTTTTATAGAAGTCCGCATGTTCATCAATGCTCATTGGTGGGAACTGATACGTAGTGGGAAAACTCCCCTTCAACAGACGCATGGATAAAACTAAGATTTTTAAAATTTTTTGTTCGTACTGCGCGGCCTCAAGTGATTCTTGCTTTCTCGCGTGAATCCCCCAGACATCACAGTAATTCCCGGTTGCTTCACCTGCTTTCGTATCTCTCTGTGTGGCGTTGCTGTGCATTTACGCCACAGTGATGGCGTTATTTCGTTTCGTGCAAGGTACGGTCAGTCGGTCGGCCCGGCCGTCGTCTAATAATGCGATGCGCTCGTCTATGCAGCCGGCCATTCGCGCCATACTGGAATTGTCTTAATTTACGGTGTCGGACATAGACATATAAAAAAGGTAAAGGAAGCCATGCCCCAGCTGGGGCGTAGGCGGGGTGCTCATCTCCCACTCTACATAGACATATCCCGGTCATAAACCACTGCAAATTATGCTTTTATACGGCAAAGTCTCTTAAGGAATGAAGATGTTTATTCCGACCACGATCCCGGCCGGGTTTTTTTGGTTCCAGCCAATCAGACAACAGTTGTCTATGGATAGCCACGCCTCTAGTGCAAGTGCATTGAACATACAATGAGCAGAAATAAATTAAGTGAAAAAAGTAGAATTTTAGAACTACTCATCTTGATGTCTCTATCTGAACTTGTTTTTGTTGCCTTTTTGTTTCCGACTTATTTCCATGTCCAGAGATAGGCTTACATCTTCTCAACACGGTGTCTTGCTTGATGATGCGAGCCTCAACATGAGATAGGACAGGTCCTCAAATGCTGGAAAATCCATTCGCATAAAATTTCTGAATGTCAAACTGCCAGTACTCAGTAGGTCATTGAGCAGTGAGTGATAGGCGCCACGAACAGTATAGCGTGTGCGCGACAAAAATTCCACGACAAAAACTTAGTGGGCTTCTCTCATAAGACAGGAAATTCCGTGGCTAAAACATTTTTATAGTACGGCTTGTCTAGCAAAGCTATTTACATATCTAACCACGACCTTAGTTGTGTTTCTCTGCTATCGTTTCCTGTGAATATACGCCACCTCTTGATTACGAGTATATAATAGCAGAACCCTCAAGTTTTCCGCGAACTTGATTAGACAACACTAGTTGATTGAATCATGTTGATTATGAGTCATCGTTTGCATGGCGGGTGGTCGTCTAGGCCCCTGCAGGTCAGATCTGCTGCACTCAGATCTTGGCTGCTACCGATTTCCTAGAACTGAGCGAGTTTTCAACCAACTGCATGTATACACCACAATAATTCCTGGCCATTTCTGCAGCGCATAGGTGGCGTATAGGTATAGCGGCTACAGGGCATGCATCGTACTTGCAATAGAGAGGTTGCGGGTTCGACTTTCCGCCGGTATGTAGCTCGCACAAGGGCGGCATTTTATGCGTTACATATGGCTAGCGGTCGGGGAGGGGTTCTCTCCTACGGGATTGTGTTTTAGGGGCCAATGTCCGGCGGTTATGTCTGCACGCCAAGGGAAACGGACAACTGCAACACAAGAATTTTTACTGTATTTATTAATTAAAGCTGCATGCATCTTTTTTGCACGGGTGAAGAAGAGATTTGCGCTGTGGACTCTTCGGGTTACCGCCAAAGCGTTGCCGATAGGGTAATGGTCACTATAGAGACCGCATATTACTTCAACTCAGCAACGCCGTTTCCAACTGTATTGGCTACCATTGCTGATCCCATAGGAGTTTCGCTTTGGACCTTGAACGACGTCAGCAATTGCCAGGTGAATTTTGCTTTTATAGCATTTCTTCTTTTAGTCTCATGGTAGCGTTATAAATCTGTTATGCAGCGGCCACACTTAACGGGATCCCGGCGGGCCGGGATTCCTGTGAGTGGGGCCTGTTGCACTTAACTCCAGCGTATCATTCACCGCCGGGATTCCGGTCTGAATGAAGATGTTTATTCTGACCAGGATCCCGGTCGGGTTTTTTTGATTCCAGCCAATCAGACAACAGTTGTCTATGGATAGCCGCGCCTCTAGTGCAAGTGCATTGAACATACAATGAGCAGAAATAATTAGGTGAAAAAAAATAGAATTTTAGAACTACTCATCTTGATGTCCCTATCTGAACTTGTTTTTTGTTGCCTTTTTGTTTCCGACTTATTTCCATGTCCAGAGATAGGCTTACATCTTCTCAACACGGTGTCTTGCTTGATGATACGAGCCTCAACGCGAGATAGTAGGTCCTCAAATGCTGGAAAATCCATTTGCATGAAATTTCTGAATATCAAACTGTCAGTACTCAGTAGGTCATTGAACAGTGAGTGATAGGCGTGCCGCCATGAACAGTTCTCGTTGTCAACCACGGCTTCATGCAGTATTTTCTGCGACCTTTTTGTTTACTTAGTAAGAGTCGACACTCGACACGCAACTAATACCATAACAATATTGCTGCAACAGCCAACGCGTCTTCATTGTCCGCCATACTTGCATGAATAGGCCCATAATTATAATAATACTGAGTGAGTGACAGGCTTAGTGACTGCCCTCGAATTTTTCCCGGCCGGGATCCCGGTGGGGATAAAAAAAAATCCCGACCGGGATCCCGGTATGTGGGGCCGCTGCATTGGTCCGCCTGGTTGTCTTTCATCTTTCACACGCCAGTATCGGAACTACTCGGAAGGCGGTACTGCGCCCCCGGCGACGACAGCTTCTTGCCGACTGGCGGGAAGCACAAACTCCACTTTGCTTCGATTTTACGTGGCTTGTGGATTTGGCGCACAACGTTCTCTGCAACAATCTATAGACCTGCAACGACGAGGCTCTGTTTTTATGCTTTGTCACATATTTTATATTTTTGTGCTTTTATTTTATTTTTACGCGATAATTTTAAATTAATTTACGACATCTTGACGCGTCACAGTGTCGATCACCTTGTCGTACTACTTGCTGTCCAACAGGCGGACTACGATGTTTTTCTTCACACAAACAGGATTGTCAAAATACGGAGATGAGTTTAATGTGTAAAATATAATGGTCAGTTTCAAGTAAAAAGACTGATTGTCATCTGACGAATGATCGAGAATTAGTAGAGGCATTTTTCTGCTTCTTATTCCCATTAACGCTGAGCGACTTCACAGTGATTTGTCCAGTTTAAGTTCGATTCCAAGCCCAACAAGTTGAGGCAGTGGGGTTTTAGGCTTAACGGCGCGCCGACCACAACGAGCGCCATCTATCTATTATCCATCGGCGTAAATCGTCGTCGTCGGCGCGCGGCGTCGGCACGGTTTGTCGCGGATTGATCTGCACAAGTGGAGAAACTGACTGCAGTGGCTGCAGGGCATCTTTCGTACTCTGCTGATTGACGCAGTACAGCGCTAACAGCACTTCGCTACTCATTTACGCCACCAGTTGCGCGCCAGACGCATCATGGCGACTTCCGAAGGACACGGAAGACAGTCGAGGGATTTCTGTTGAAAATAGAATTAGGCTTAAGCATGTCGGAAGTGACTTCGCCTTATTTTTAGCCATTCTCAATGTTGAGGGTAAAGCTTAAAGTAGCGTCCGCTACTTGCTAACGTTTCTTACATAAGCCAGATTCGTGACCGACCGGAAGCGCTTACAAGATAACAATCTTGGTACTTGGAAGTGGCATGCAGCTATAATGGCATGAGTTAATAACACAGCAGCGCACTATGCCTGCGCCAGCTAACAATTGAATCCTCGAAGCATTCAGCAAACGTACCATTGCTGCAATCAATCACAGTAGGCTTTCAGTCACCGGTCACCCCGTAGACCGTAAGCTACTACTCATTTTGCATCCCATTAAGGGTAGGAGGCTGAGTTAACCTGAGCACACATTAGGTTAGCAACTTGCTCGAGGTTGCTTGCATGGCAGATGATCTGCAGTCGGCAAACATTCAACAGTCCTGCATTTGCTTGTGTTTCCATTGGGTGAAAACGTTCTGGAAATCTGCAGGAATGCTGAACTTAGTCCAATCTTTAGCGTCGTCGTTCAGACGCTTGTTGAGCTTTAAGGGGATTCGCCCCAGAGCCCGACCCTCGGGCTGAAAATTAAATGGGCGGGGACTAATAATTCCAGCCGTTGCATATGCAGTTCTGCTGTTTGTACTTTACACTGTTGATTTGATTTCGCTGATCGAAAGCCACGACCTATCGGCTCATCTCTACGCTGACGACACGCAGGTTCACGGATTGTGTCGGCCTGCTGGTGTAGCTCTGAACTTTTCTGTTTTTCTGTCCAACCTTGAAGCAGCTCTGCTACCAAGGAAATACTGATTGATTGGTTGATTGATTCTGCTGATGTTCACACGACAGTGAATGCGCGTCGTGTGTTTAGATCAGTTTCTGGGTGACATTGCGTTGACGGACGAAGACGTGGAGCTGGTACGACAGCGACACTGGCGACACCAAACGACGACGACGTTTACCACCACAACCACCACAGCGACGCCGCACGCCAGCCGCCAGACTGACGCCAACACTGTCGGCTACCAGCGGCGTCCACATCGACGTCACAGGTCAGGATGGTCGCAGGTCCGGAAAATTGGTTCGAAAAAAAACTGTTTTTGGATTTTAAAATTTCTCAAAAAAATTCATAAGTGTACATTTGGTTGTTTAGGTTTTGATATATTCTGCAATTTGCGACACAGCTCAAGTTGAATTTCATATTTTAATCGTTCATCGTGCATCTGACGTCACATTATTCAGTCAACAAAAAAACGACGTGACATGGAGATTGGAGAACGGTGGGTAGAATGTCCTTCTTTGGTCTTGAAAATTCGTGTTGCGTCTTCTTGTACACTAAATCCTAAACACTTAAAAACCTGAAAACCTGACAAAGTAAAAACTGTTTTTCCATAAACTTGGATTTGTTCCAGTTTTCGGTGGTTGACTTGTATTAGTTGCATATTCCATAACAGTTGCGTTGTCTGTTCTTGCAGTTGAAGTCATTGTCTTCTACGACTATTCATTACTACTACGGTAAAAACAAAATGATAAAATTGCACAAAACACACGTGCACAAAAGTTACTTGGCACTAGGCGGAACTTGTTGTGATATCGTGTTTTATGAATGCGCCTCGACTCGGCGTCATCAGCGTCGCGCGGTGTGCCGCATTTTACATATCAGTGTGGCCTAAGACGTGTTCAACTTGCTGTGCAGATCTCGACTTCAAATTTTCTCTTTCCCTGCGTGAGCGAAATCTCTGTTTATTACACTGTGTTATTTGGAACCACGCGAGCGTCCACGCAAAATGGGATCTCATTCCGTCCACCGGCTTCATAGCACGAGTGTGGAAGATGGACAGACAACGGAGGACAGACCACGTCGCGGTGACATCTGTCGCAATAGGCAGCTTTCAGCGACGCCGTCCAAAGTCAATTTTGCTGGTCTCCGCTTCCACGCTGAATGAAGTCGTGCATTTGTGTGTGCTGTAGAAAACGCCAGGAAAGAAAGCGAAGGCGGCGACCTGCGAGAGGGTTGCTTGACGAACCAGGTTTAAGGTCAAGATCAAGGTCACAGTCAAAGTCAAGGTCGCGTCGAGCGGCGACGTCGAGGATAGACCGACTGTGGGACTACGGAGTGATTCCGTACGACATCGACTCCAACTTCAGCGGTGAGCGTTTACAGTAAACAAGCGGTGCTGCGACTATAAAATATGTGATCTGATGGCAGAGTTTTAATTAAGTACATAGAATTGGAATTAGTTTGTAAAAAGTGCGATTAAAATTAAAAATTTAACAATTCTAAGTTTGTTTTACATTTGACCTTGTAGCAGTTTTGACCATGACCACTCGACCTTCAGAACATAAGCAATTTATCTTCTGTCGGGCCGTATCGTGCGCGCAGTCACGGACTGACAACTCGAACATATAACGCCTTTCCCGATATCTGTCGGAAGCGGAGGCACATTGCACAAGAAAGATTTCAGATTGACTTTCTTCGTAATGTGAATCGTCAGTGACTGTATATCGTATATACATGTATTGCAGGCGCACACAAGGCGTTGTTCAAGCAGGCGATGAGGCACTGGGAAAACTACACTTGCGTGTCATTCGTCGAAAGAGCGCCGGAAGATTATAACTACATCGTCTTCACCGAACGACCGTGCGGGTATTTATAAGGATTATGGCATTGTGGTATACTGAATTTTATTCACCTCTCTTCAAAAACTCTACCCCACTCTTTACTGCAGCCCAGAATCGGTGACGGGACTCGCGAGTAACCTGTATCAGTGAACTCCTGCTCGAGCTGCCATTTCCAAGATTGTAAATCGTTTCTTGTCACCATTATCTAGTCCTAGCTAATTATAAGCAGCGCCATAACAAATAATGGAATTTGCCTTTATGTTCAGCATTTTCGAGACTGCAACTGTCTGCATTCTCTGAGAAACAATTAATGATGACGTTGTTGTTGTTGATGATGATGATTGTATATGGCACTTGTGCGAGCTCTCGCGATCGTCGCGACGTGACGTATAGCGTGACGTATGGACACAGGTGCTGTTCGTTCGTGGGCAAGCGTGGCAGTGGACCGCAGGCGATATCAATAGGCAAGAACTGCGACAAGTTTGGCATCGTGGTGCACGAGCTCGGTCATGTGATTGGCTTCTGGCACGAACACACGCGACCAGACCGGGGCGACTACGTGCACATTCTCTACGAACACATTATGCCAGGTAATGGGCTATAATATGTCGTCATTATATTTCACCGTAAAGCTAGGAGACAGACTGGCAGAAAAGAAACGTAACGGATTCCATTCCCATAGGCTTAACCACGGGTAGCCTGGTAGGCATACACTTATTAACAGGAAGCCAAACAGCGCGTCAACGCCTGTCTGCAAATGTTTTATAGCTATAGCAAGTGCTGTTGTCGCCAGAGCCGCGGCGACAACTTGGCAGCATAGAAGATCGTCGAGACAATGGTCAGTAACTAGATCAAAGGACAGAGCCATTATAGCAGCGTATAGCAATATTGTTAACACGCTTGCACGCAGTCGAAAGTTCGCCATCGATAAAAAGCTCAACGACAATAATGCAAGTTTACATTATATTACGTTATGCAATGGTATGACTTGAAACGCGACATTAACATGCAGATAAAATCTAAACGTCTCTTAAAACTACTAACACTGCATGCTGATACAACATCATCAGGTAGTGAGTTCCATAGCTTAACTAATCTATTTACAAAAAAATGTTTTCGGAGATCATATTTACATAACTGGGACACCAATTTGTATCTATGACCCCTGGTATCATATCGTTTTTTAACACAGATTTATACTGCAACTGTAACACAAAATTGGTATCATACTTGTTATTTACATATTTATATAACTGAATCATATCCTGTCTTAATTGCCTATAGCGTAAAGTTGGCAATTGCAAAACACGTAATCTTTCTTCATAAGAACGACTAGTTAGACCCCTAATTAATTTTGTTGCCCTCATTTGGACTTTTTCAATTTTTTCTTATCACACATCCTTCTAGGAGCCTAAACAGTATTAGCATATTCTAAGTTTGGTCTTACCAAACTTTTATACGAAACAACAAAACATTCCCGAAACAATTCTCGGAAGTTTCTATGTATAAGTCCCAACATCGAATATGCTTTATTGACTATATTGCTAATATGTTGATTAAACAACAAAAAAGGATCAAACAAGACTCCAAGATCTTTATATGACTCGACCTGTTCTAATGGAACAGCATCTATTTTGTACGTGAAACTATAGTTCGTAGTATCATACTGACGTTGATGGAATGACATCGATTTACATTTCTTTGTACTAAGTTTAACTAACCATCTGTGAGCCCAGTTTGTGAATTTATCATTTTATGACTGTACTATTTCTGCATCAACTATACACTTAATATGATTATATAGCCTTGCATCATCTGCAAAAAGATAAATTTTGGCATCTTCCCCGCATGACTCGATTAGATCATTAATGTAAATAATGAACAGAACAGGCCCAAGTACTGAACCCTGAGGGATGCCACTGAGATATTTGTTGCAATAGCCAGGCAAAAATATTCCCACAATTAACATATTGTTTTTCTAAACTGAACTTTGTTGGTATGTTCGTTTGACTGTCCATGTAGCTATTGCAAGCTTTCTAACTAAAAAACAAAAGGCAGAGAAAACTAGAACTCGGGACAGGAGTAGCATATAAGGCTATAACTGGTGTGACAATTTTCAGTTCAAAGGGTTAACAGTTAAGGCTACGGAAAGTGGAGAAAATCACAAGTAATCACGGCTTGATGGTGACCTAATTTATTTTATTGTCAACGTCTGAGACGCTAGGCAACGAACGGACGGCCGCGTGTTATGTCTGCACTCGGCGCCTACATTTTTTGTTCTAGTCAGCATTGTTAGACAAGAAACAAGTAGGTCTCGTTGAGTCACAAACAGTCGGCTGTCTGTCGGCGAGCAGTTTGTCTTACACTTGGGCCTACGAGAATGGATGAGCGCTTAGCTAACGTCGAGTGGCTTTCCTGGTATCCATTCTCCCGGTAGGTTGCCTTTGGAGCTGCACCGCCCATAGGTCGGTGCAAGAAATGCTTTCACCATTTCACCAATACCCGAAAACCGAGCCGGTAAAACAGTAGGGCCTACGCACACAGTTGTAACGGATAATTACGTAATAAAACTAAAAGTCTACTATAAATGGATCGTTAGGTTTATTCAGGTCAAAATTTCAGGATGAGGCGTAATCCGACACTCTGCACTGTATCTTGGCAAGTTATAAACGGATTTTGATGAAATTTTACGGAAGTGTGCAGCGCATGCACAGAGGCCAACCAGTCAGATTTTGGTGTCGATCCGATTCTTGTTCCTGAATCCGGATCCAGTAATTTTTCTCACGATCCGGATTAGGATTATTCGCAGGATGGCTGTTGGCTGATAGTGTCGAGTCAGTTTTATTCGCCGGATAGGCAGCACTGGTTTCGGCGGAAGTTTGTGCTTTCCTAGCCCTTCTTGTTTATACCGTGATAAACCAACGACATCTGGATTGCTGTTATTGAGTAGTCCATGGATCAGCCCGCTCTAATCTGTCTCTGAGCAATCCAGCTTGCTCTGCATAGTCATTAGTTTGCAGCAGTGACTTGGCCGGTGGGAGCTGCCGTGCGAGAAGGCGAGAAATATATCTGCAGCTAATGGACACTCAGTCGGTGCGACAAAATGAGGTTGACATTCGGCAGTAATGTGTTGCTAAGTGCCGGGAAAGCCTGACGTCACCGGGTCGCGCCAGTGAATCGTCGCGTGCAAGCCTACTCAGTACTCAAGCATAGGCCTACTCACTCACTCGCTCACTCGCTCACTAAAGCCAACTTCGCGTCCAGCGCCTTGCTGTCTATTGCGACGTGTTCGTTCTGCTTTTTTATGAAAGCGCATTAATCGATCACGAAAAAAGCATCTTAAACATTACGAAAACGTTTTTTTTGTCTGTCCAATGCAATGCATAACATTGGACAGAGTATAAAATCACCTTACCGTCCGTGCGTACAGCTGAGCTTGTCCAGTTTTTTCCCGCAAAGTACACTGACGTATGAGCGAGTTTTTGTGATCCAAAATTTACCACATTGCAGTGTGGTCTACGCGGACTGCTGAAAATAGTAACAAGAAATTTGAGCTAATGCTCACGAGACGCGCGAAAGCCTATAGCAGTTCCGGTACAGTAGTTTAGTTGAAAATTGGAGTGTTCACGCTAAGTTAATATACAAATACCAAATTCTCTATCTGGATCGCATAACGATAGAACCGTACGTGGCGCCACGTTGTGAATGATATAGACTTGTGTCGCAGCCCGAAATCGCAAAAAAATCCATAAAACTCCCTATTTTGGCGTTCAAGGTCATCCAAGGTCATTGAATTCGGCGCCAATCGAGAGCCACTGTACGACTTCCTATTAGTGATTAATAGTAACTTAGGCCCTATCTCGCACCGTTACTGAGATACAGCGACTTATTGGCCAAAAATCGCAAATTCTGCCCACCCCCTCTCATCTAGCGCCTTCGTTCGGGGTGACCCCTTTAGAATTTATGGAAAAGCTTTACGGTTTCTGAAACTAGAGTCTTTCACACAGCGATGATGAAAATTTGGTGATCCTAGCTTGCACCGTTTTTGACTGATCCACCCGTGTGACGGACGGACAGACAGAGAGAATTGCGTTGGCTAAGACGCGCTGAAAGCAGTAGCTGCTTTCGCGCGTAAAAACCCTTTGACGGGTTGAGGTTATGCCCAAACCCTGCTGGGGAGCTTGCAGCAACGCTGTCGTAGAACCCCAGCTGTTAGAGAGATTACAGAGGCACGCAGTGCGGCACGCTGCCTCTTTCCGAGTACATGTACCTCAATTCGCTCTCGGCCTCGATTTTGGGCCCTCGTGGCCTTGAATCGTCTCTCAGTAATTCTCACTCAGTGCTTTCGCGTGCTGGATAACCAGCTGTAGCGAGTCAGACACGTGTGTGGCCTGGTAGAACTAAGTAGGCGTTGAAAGTGATCTCTGAACTTTGCGGTAGGTCTGCGAACCGTAACAAGGTGCTCGCCGCATGCAGCGGCGCTATTTTGCTGACGTTTACGTCATTTGGATTCGACAAGTCGTCGTAAATAACAGCGTACTATGCGCTGTTGTTTATCTATTTTGGCCTTACATAGTTCCGTCCGCGCTTTCTCCGTGGTCGAATATTTTCCACGTCAACTAAAAATACCCATCGCCGATAATTCACTTGAAGTAGGCCTATAGGCCACGAGATCCACTTCCGTTCGTTGACATAGTAGGCCTACCCGAATAAACTATGCTGTAGTTGACACGACAGGTTTTGACCGTCGCACATACTCATGTGTGATGTACTTACCTTCGACTAGGAGGTTATTTTTTGTCTGTACATTTGTATGGACGAGTCAAAAAGCTATAAATGGATATCTATGAAATTTCTGGAGGGCTTGGCGTTGGTGATGAATGAGGAAAGATTTCGGTGCCAGGGGGCGGGATTTCTCAGTATTGGAAGATAGCAGGTGTAATGAGAATTTGCCAGATGGCAGCACTATTTCCGGCAGAGGTTTGAGATTTTCTGTTGCTTCTGGTTTTAATTTGTGGGTGGTGATTTTTGTGTAGGTCAGGAGAACAATTTCTACACGGTGGCGCCTAGCGAGGTCGACTCACTTGGCGAACCCTATGACTTCGCCAGCATCATGCACTACGCTCGCAACACGTTCTCAAGGTTAGTCTGTGCTCAATTTTACTCCTAAGAACCCACACTGCTGCTCGTATCGTTTAAGATATTTTGTTTGTCGTAATTTAAAAGTTTAGTAGAGCTATCAGCTGCATTGGTCCCGTTTTGACGAGTAGTGAACAAAGTAGCAACAAACTGTTCTTGCGCCGTTGAGCGTGCTTGTACATTGTGAGTCAAAAAAAACATGCCACTTATCTAATATTGCAGTGATATTTTCGTTAACTAAAATAAAATGAAAAAGAAAAACAATTCATTTTTGTTAACTGAAACTAGGACTAAAACAAAAATTATTTTGAAAACGCAAACAAAATAAAAACGAAAATTATAGAAAACAAAACGAAATAAAAATAAAAAGTAAAATTACATGTACATAAATTTATACCCGATCATCCGGCCCTAACCCCTGCAGTTGCTTAACGTGTTTTTCTTCACTGACACACTAAGAAAGGTCTCACTCACACGTTCGTCTTTGGGGATTTTTGCCTATTTCTTTGATCACAGCTCTTCACGTCCCAAACATTTTGGTTTGAATCTTACTGATCTTCCTCGTGTGCTGTTTCTTCTGCACTTCAAAATAATCTTGATCGCATAGCTATCCCCTCTGAAAAAAAATTTTATTAGCGGTGTTGGACAACGGAGCAAACATGGTTAAAACCATTAACCTGATAGAGGAGAAGGTGTGAATGAGACTGAGCAGAAGGACAAAGATGAGAACGTTGAAGATGAAGAAAGTGTCAAAGTGATGGCGAGACGAAAAGCAACGAAAATGAGGACGATGCTAACAGCCTCAATTTGCCAGACAGTGTTGAGTGCTATGGCAATGGCATGCTTGGCACATACTTTTCACTTAAGCGTTGAAGATGTGCCAAACTGCCAGCATGCAAACGATAATCACAAGATACATGGTGGCTAAGGTTTATTGAGAAATAAATCAGTGACGGCTGAGAAGTTGGTCGATCGATGTGGTAGAATTCTAGTTGCAGATTGTCTGACTCACTGGAACCCATGCATATAATGACGTAAAAAGTGACGTCAGTGGGAAAGTCAGGAATTGCCATGCTGCTTGAAAGCAAATGGGTTGAGTTGGAGGAAATGGCCAATAGTGTGGCTCGGTAGTCTAACGGTAACGTGCCGGACCTGTAATCTTGAGGTCACTCAGGGGCGCAGGTTCGACTCCGCACCAGGACACTGCCGGGTAACGACCTTAGGCAAGTTGTTCACACACATGTGCCTCTGTCACCAAGCAGTATAATTTGGTAC
>Ga0209367_1007053_pt1 | contig 15506 bp, 7 predicted proteins | sample WorMetLIZISLAND2_FD_187412 | JGI IMG/M metagenome (GOLD analysis project Ga0209367, IMG submission 187412) | Marine gutless worms symbiont microbial communities from Max Planck institute for Marine Microbiology, Germany - Olavius geniculatus... ... | reverse complement strand
AAACAAAAGAGGACGACCTCACCGAGAATGGTCAGATGACATTGAGCAGTGGTGTGGGACAACCCTGCAGGAGTTAAGCCACGCTGACCTAGATAGGCAGCGGTGGGCAGCGATAGTAAGAATGGCGTCAGACACCAACGGGCATTGAGCCCACGGTTGTCGATGATGATGATGATGATGATGCCCCAAAAAATGCTTAAAGTCGCTCTTTGCTTTGCCTGGCGAATTCACTGTATTATAAATCTATGCAGTAAAACTACCAAAATTTATACCAGTTTTCAGAGTTTTCTCATGCCCCAACCAGCTTCATTGCCAAAAAAACCACTTATGCTCTCTGCTTCAACCTTGAGTTTAGGCCTTAGGGCCACAGTTTAGCCTATTTTTCCCGACACCAATTTCTGGCTACGCTTACGTAAAAAAGTAATAATAAACTGGAAAAGCAGTCAGAGACCGCAGACCTCCGCCAACGCCATGTTGTTCGCCAGGTGGCATCACCATATTCGGTTTGGCAGCGGTTTCTCTTATGCCCCAAATAATGTTAAAAATTTTAAAGTAATCCAAAATCCAGGATTTCTTCCGGATCACCTCCAAAATTGAATCGCTGGTAGTTTTTGCCATTTCAGACATTTTCTGAAAACTTCAGAACGATCCTTCCATAACTTTTAAAGTTATCTTGCTGACACACAGACAAACAAACAAACAAACAAACTCTGGCAAAAACATAACCTCCTTGGCGGAGGTAACAATAACGCTCTTTATGTAAGTCAATTTTTATGGCAGTCCAGGCATTTCTAACTACGACATACGTGCCTGTTCACGACATGCGTGATCAACTGCGACATTGGCTCGTCCATACCCCAGCTAAATTTTTAGTCAGTAGAAAAGAGTAGTAGAGAAAAAAAAGGAAGAAAATGGGAAGAGGTCAGTCAGATCAGGTCAGGTAGTGGCGTAGTCGTGAGACCGTAGCGTCGCTCTTCCACCGTGACCGCGCTTAATAGCCAGCTTCCATTGATCAGCAGGTGGGCGGTTGTTGTCTCTTCGCAGCTGGTCTATCCACCTGCCACGTGGACGACCAGGACGACGTTTCCATGTAAGGTCAGGAAGGCGTCCGTGAGACAACCTGACGCAACTGTGGAGTGCCTTGTGAGCTGGAACTTCGTCGCCAAGCGTCGCTAGGTGTCCGAAGATGGCTGAGCGACGGCAACAGATGGTGGTCGATATGGGAGAGAGACTGATGCGAACGGCAATCTCTTTGTTCCGTAAGAATTGATGCCGAATTGATCAGTGTGACTTGGGGAAGTTGATTTATGGTGCTGAGGAAAATAGATGATCCTGCGTGTAGAGTAAACTGTAGTCTATCAAGCAGTTGGTTTGCACGGGTAAAATATATTCGTACCCGCGGGTACGGGCACGGGTTCAACGGCACGTGTACGAGTCGGGTACGGGTAACAAGCTACGAGTTGGGTTGCGTCACTTAGTCAAAACTGCTGTACCAACATAACCCTCAAAGTTACCCCATACCAAGAAATTGTGACATTATTCTTTGTCAATATAGTAACATCAGTTTAAAGTAGAAGTAAAAATAAAACAAAAAATTAAGTTATTTTGTTATCAAGCTTTGAGGGACATCATTTTCATGACATTTTGCACTGTGTTAAACATTTGGTAACATTTTAGCTCACTTTTGAGTGGCATTATGCCACGAAAAATTCGCTACTAGGTTACCGTGGTGTCCGTAGTAACGGTTGGTAAGCAAAACTATAACCATTAATCTTACTTCATATGGTAATTAAGGCTTGGTTCAGGTCTCATGCTCATATCTCTGCTGAAGTGGCTGTTGCTATGCAAAATCTCCTTCCATAGCAACCGCTGCTATGTGAAAAATACACCAATAATTTTTTTTTAAAAATAATGTATGAGCAGCTTATTACAGCCATGATATTTACGACACTTAAACATTTATTAATTATTATTACTGCCATGAGCACACTAAGCTTGTTGCTAAGGGCTTTTGGTTGTCATAGCAACAGAAAGTCACCAAAGATCGAGAAAATTTGTATCCCATCGTTTTTCCAAATGGTTCTACTAAAGCTAACTAAAAATGTGAGAAAAAATCAATTTTGGCAAGGAAGTTTTACGGGAATATATGTGGATCCCTACTACATTTTGCACTGTGCTAATTATTTTCTAACGTTTTAGCTCATTGAAGTTAATAACGATGTCACGAAAACTTTGCTACTAAGTTATCACAGCATCCATGGTAATGGTTGCTAGGCAAAACTATAACCACTGATTTTACTTAATATGGTAACTAAAATTTGGTTTAGATCTTACGCTTATATCTCTCCTGAATAAAGTGTTGCCATGCAAAATCTTTTTCCACAGCAACCGTTGCTATGTGAAAATACACAGTTAGATTTCGTGTATTTAATAACATATGAACAGGTTATTATAGCCATGACATTTAACACATTTAGACATTTAGTTTTTTACGTTATAGGCACACTAAGCTTGTTGCTAAGTTCTTTTGGTTGTCATAGCAACAGAAAGTCACCGAAAGTCGTGAAAATTTGTACCCCATCATTTTTTTAAAATGGTTTCACTAAAGCTAACCGAAAATGTAAAAAATTTAATTTTAACAAGCAAGTCTTACGGGAGCTATTTTATGGACATGTCGACCCACACTAAATAAGCAGGCAGTAATGCATTAGAGTAGGTACCGTCTAACGGCGTCTAACGGCGTACATACGCCTCAACCAATGACATAATAAACTCGCACTGCTCACCCATAAGTCATTTTTCAAAAACTAAACCATGTCAGTTCAATTCAGTCACGTCGCTCTGTACGCTTCTTAACATAGTTTACAAACTTTTAACCAGGAAAAATTGAAAAAAATATGTTACTGCCAAAAAATACAAAACATTAAATTGCTGTAATCTGTAAAAAAACATATTACTGTCCAGATAACTCGATTCACAGCGGAGTCCGCAACTTACCTTCGTGTTAATCTTGGCCGGATTTGTCAAGGCGTCCTTCCCGCAGTCCTTTGTGTCTTTGGTCTTGTTGCAGCAGCTGTCCGGCACCGAATTCGTGCTGTTGAACTTCTCGTTGTAGCGCCAGTCGGTGTAGTTTGACACACCGCAGCATTTGTGCTACATACAACAGCACAAGAAAATAATCATAATAATAACAAGCACGAAAGTAATTTGGCAAAAAACGGAGTCGCTCGCTTGTATTTGCCAGGTGGTAGCATAAAACTGACGATTTTTCTCTTCTTCCCCTGGGCGTCAGTGTGTGTCAATGTGTCATTAAACACCGCAAATGTGCTTGCTTAATCTAAGTCGGTTTAAGAATGGTGCACGATTACGGCAGACGACAGACCGCGCGACGAAGAAATGTGTGGGAATAGTTGCAATCGCTTGCAGCGTCAGCGATTTCGCCTAATAATAATACACTGTAATGCTGCGGATTGCAATGCAAAATGTAGGCCAATCTTAAAGATTATGACTAACAGAATAAAAGATAAAAATGCACTTACGTCTTCCTGAAAACTATCAATACTCTTCTTGACAAAATCGCTGTCGTTGTAGTCTTCAACATAAGAAAGAAACGCGTCTTTTGCAACCTCCTTAGCCTACAAAAATTTGAAGCAATTTATATAAATCTGTTAAATTTTGCAGTTTTAAAAATAATTTCACGTGTGTTTTCGTAAGATGTAATCGCTGTTAGCAGTATGCGAGCAAAGTGGCTATATCGTGAAATGACCAATCTTTACAAACGTTATAAACAAGTCATAGGCCTACAACAATGACTTTATGTAGTTAGCTCTACATCTGTTTAAAGTTTGACAGCCAAATGTGATCTAAATACTGCACATAATCATACAATTTGATACTCGTACAAGAACGAGTATCAAAAACGAGTATTAAAAAATTATTTTTCAACAAAAATTTGTAAAAAAAATTGTGAAAAATGCATGTTCACATTATCACATGTTCGAAGATGCCCTGTATCAAAAAATAACATATGATTACATCAAATATCAAATTGTTTTAGATTAAATTTTAGAACAGACATACAAACAAGTTTAGATATACAATAAATTAAGCTATGCATTTCTTGCAAATTTTCAGAAAAACATTTCTTAAAACAAAAAGAACTGGTAGCTAACACAACATTGTCTGCACGGAAATCTGTTTCAAAGATTAACAACATGGTGATGAAAGCGATTTACACCCCGTGTGTTCGTAGAACGAATCAGACCTACAGCTGATTATTTGTTATTTACATCGTTACTGTGTGTGACACATATAGTTGACTATGGCGAGTAGACAGACATAAATTGATTACCTTAGTCTTAAACACGAATGCGACGATTGCTCCAATGACGCATAGCACTAAAATCACCAGCAGCAACACTCCAAACTACAAAGTAAGCAAGTAATCAAGTAAACCAATAATTATAACAGACCTACAGGCCACATGGGTTGGTGGTGTGGTGTAGTGGTAACGCGTCTGATCCGATCAGCGAAGTTACTGTACGCCGGGCCCAGTTAATACTGCGATGGGTGACTGCCTGCGGGCAGGTAAACCATCTCGGTATGTAACCAACCGCCTAGGTCAACTCAGCCTTCCATCCGCCCGGGGTAGGTAAATCGAGTACCGGCCTATCTGGCTGGGGTTAAGGCGGGGCGCGTTCACCTCTGTCCGGTGGCAGGTAACACTGAGTGATCCCATACGGTGCGTGATGCTCTGTAGCACTGTGAGGGGTTCGCTCCTTAAGAGCTATATTCTGACCTTTACCTTTATCCTTTTTACATACACTTTGTGAAATGCAGGTTATTGAACCTGCTGTTGGCGAGTGGTGTCAACGTCTGCAGCTTGCATTCGTGCTGGAGGAAAACATTTCGAGCACATGCCGTAATAAAAATGATGTGATCATTTGTGATGTGACACGTGTGACTTTTTAAGATGCAATAGTTGCCAATCCTGTTTGTCGCTATTCAGTTAATCATTTCTGAGCCGACGCGTGGGCTATCCAGTATGAATTCATTGTTGTAAATGGCCAAACTACGACTTCTGCATTTCACAGGGTAATGTAACGACAGTATTAAAGTGAGGTGGCCAACTTTGCGTCAAGTTTTTTCCTGATGTCGCATGCCAAAAATTGTTAAAATTGGCCAATGTTTCAGGAAGATATTCAAAAAAAAATAAAAGTGGAACGTTTATGGACCACGGTGTAGATCGTTGTACTGTCAATCAATCAATTAATCGATCAACAAATTTTATTCACTCACCATAGCAATGCAGTGCACTTTCGAAAAAGTATAACAGTGTGTTGCTTATGAAAAGGCACTAAGGCAGCATCGACTATGCTGTCATAGCTGCCCACACAGCAACACAGCAGTGCACGCAGCACAAAAAGGTTATCTTGATAGAATATTCAATGTGTTAAAAAGTAGTACACCAAGCTCATAGACCTGGATCAGTAACTTTCCAATTCCCAACAGATTTTCACAATTGTTTTCACAATGGAGCTCCGACAACTAGCGTCACGAGCTGTAGATAGCTGTTGATAGCTAATACCCCGTTTACACGAGGAAGCATACATGGAGCAAACATGCAGCAAACGTAGACCTATTCAAAATAAACGTGCACAACGTGTGCTCTAAGTTTGCTTCATCTTTGCTTCACGTTTGCTTCAAGGTGTAAACGGGGTATAACAAAATGTCGCACCTCGCGCTTTGAATGACTGCGTGGTGCGTGGTGCCCTGTACGCAAAGCACGATTAGTACTCAGTTAAACCATAGTGTTTTTACAACCTTCGGCTGCAGTCGGGCGTCATCAACCAAACGACGGTGTAGTCTATGCGATTTGCATAGCGTGGTTTAATTACAAGACACCGCTCTGCTGGAGTGGCAAAACGAGGACGCAGTCCGAGCTTATACCACTCCAGACAGTGCGGTATCGTAATTAAACCACGCTTAGACTGCCTAGGCTACACTGTCGTTTGCTTTATGACGCGCGACTGCAGCCGAAAACTGTCAAAACGCTAGCAGTGCAAGCTAAGTGCGGTTTAAAGCTCATACTACAGTGTGGGCAGGTCACACTCTGGGTAATCGGTATTTTACCAACCACTTACGCCAACTCAGGCTTTCATCCCTCCGGCGTAGGCAAATCGAGTAGTGGCCTGCCTGGCTGCATGGGATCAAAGCACGGCGCGTTTACCTGAGTCCGGCGTCAGGTAACACTGTGTGATGTTGCGTATAGCTCTGATTTGAGTTTTCGTGAAGAGCTATATGCACGTTCAACCTTTAGCGTGACTCAATCGCTCTTTGGTTAGGCCTCTGTCTGGTGACGTCACATTGATTTGAGAACTCAGCTGCCTTAGTATTTCTGAGTGTGTCTACTGCCTACAGTAACAGTAAAACAATTAATTCCTGACTGACGAACAACAATATCGGTGTGCATATACGTACGGTGAGAAGCAGACAGCGAATTTCTTTAATTGCACCGCAACATCCGAAGAAAGCCACGATAAAGATGATACCGCCGACGACAATGATGAAGATTTCTAAACGAAATGCACCGAAGACGTACGACTGAGCCAGTACCACTGCACTAACGATGATCAATACTGCACCTGCAAGCTGAACGTGAAAAAAACACATTAATATTAGCGGATGCATATTAACTGCTTCCAGAGATTGGGCATCAGTCTCAGTCAAACGTTATTGCGAAAGCATACGCGACTGCGTAGCAGGCGTGTCATAAAACAATAATGACACACATTAACATTTTATTAGGCTATTACAGCAAGTCCAGAGAAATTCAGAAGTGTATAAATTTAGGCCTAAAATTTTTTGTTAGGCCTACTGTCCGTCTCTCAAAAAAATTGTCGTCACGAAAATTTTTTGGTTAGACCCAGGAACCTAAAAAATGTTAGTGCAGCGTTTAGTTTGCTTTCGAGTTTTACCTAACAAAAACTGTTTGGTTCTAGTCTGTAATAATGCATGTATTTTATTTTTTACTTTAGCTGTATGGTTACTAAGAAACTACTCACTCATGCACTTTATGGTTACTAATTAGAGTGTGAACTTGTTTTATGAGTTGCTGTGTAATATTACGTCACACGTCATGATATTTTTAAAAATCCGCTTCACGTCTCTCCTTTTTCGCCGGCTGCAACCGAAACCACAAAATTTTTCTAAGCCTTATACTGTAAGCCAATCTTTGGGCGATGACTGCGTATGACAAAACAGACTGAAATATAATGTACAACGATAGAAGCTCGTTCGCCAGTGATTTAGGCCTAAATGTGCAAAAGTCGTGTATTCAAACTAGTAGACTACAAAATGGAAGAACGCACTTTCTTTAATTTCATCTACAATCCAGACTACATTTGTACGGAAAGCTGTGATTATTCAGTGATAACCTACGAGGCAAAGTCGAGTCAAAAGTGGTGCGTATATTAAAGCAGTTGAGCAAAGCACTGTGTGTGAGTGTCATTGAGGACTGTACGCTGGCTTAGAGCCAGTCAGACCATTCAGTGTTCACGTTTAGTGACGATCACACCACACATTCATAGTTACTCGTGCGTGTGTAATGTACACCGTGGTCCATAAAAACGTGCCATATTTATTTTTCGAATAGCTCCGTACAGCATTGGTCAATTATTTTGATAACTTTTGGCGTGCAACATCAAAAAGAAACTTGACGCAAATGACTACTTTTGGCCACCTCACTTTAATAATGTCGCTACACTACCTTGTGAAATGCAGGTTGTTGAGCCTGCTATTTGCCAGAGGTGTCAACGTTTGCCGTTTGCATTCGCACTGGAGGAGGACATTTTGAGCACATGCTGTAATAAAGAGAATGTGATGTGACACATGTGACTTTTTGAGATACAATAGTTGCCAAACGTGTTTGTGACTTTTCAGTTAATCATTTCTGATCGGACGCGTGCGTTATTCAGTATGAATTAATTGTTGTACATGGCCAAACTACGACTTTTGCATTTTACAAGGTAGTGTAGCGACATTATTAAAGTAAGGTGGCCAAAACTACAATCATCTGTGTCAAATGTTTTTTGATGTTGCGTGCCAAAAAATTATTAAAATCGGCCAATGTTTCACAAAGCTATTCAAAAAATAAAAGTGACACGTTTTTTATGGACCACTGTGTATATACAGCAGTAGCTATTGTACATACATGTGATATGTAGAAACTTGTACATAGCTGGGCAGACGACAAAGTCGCTCATGCAAATGAAAAAAGTGCTACCATGCACTGAAAGCGCAGCGCACGTACGGTTCACATGCTACTAAAATAAGCGTTCGATACGTAACGGTAAAATGCCAAAGATTCATAAACAAGAAGTTCAGCTGTCGTTAGGAAAAGCCGACCGTACCATCTACGTGGGAAGCCAAGAGCGTCCGATTTCCAATCACGGAGAGAAAGCTATTTTTCAGAGGTGGTACAGTTCCATGCACGCTATGTAAATGAAACGCTGCTGTCGAAAGCTACAATTAACTCTAGTATAACACACGTCGCCCGCGTTGACACGCGGTCGTCTCGCCAGATATACAGCTAGAGTCGTAAATAATCAACAGAAACGGACGCATATCGGACGCAGATTTCGCAAATTTTTTCGCACAATAAAAACGCTTTGCTATGGAAGACGCGCTACAGCACATACAGTTCCTATTGCAGTTCCTATTGTCTGACAGGGCATATGCCATTTCCTATTAGTGATTAATAGTAACCTTGGTTCTATCTCTCACCGTTTCCGAGATACGCCACTTATTACTGAAAACTTTTCATTAAAAATTGCGGCCAAGCAGCTGCAGATAAAAACATGGTTGCTATTGACAGCCTATAGGAAGACGCTAGCTTCCTATCCGATGGTACAATTGCAGACCCCCTACAACTTACCGTTTTGCCACAACACCGCACGACTAGCATACCATAGTGCAACAACCTTTCAAGGTCATCCAAGCTTAATGATTCTTATGTAATCTAAAAGGGTGTATGCCTATTAATGATTGATAGTAACCTTGGCCGTATCTATCATCGTTGTCTGGAGGATAACAGGGAAGATTATAAGATTACTGTCATTAGTCTTACATATGCACAATTATAATGGCGAGTTTTTACAATGTTAGATTTAGTTTGTTTCTGTGTTTTATTTTTTATACTGGGATTTTCTGTAAATGTTAAAGTTACTGTTCCGTTATTATGTGCATTTTGCCTGGAAAGGCCGTTTCCGAAATGATCTGTACTGTGTCGGGTGGGACGGAAAAAGCCTACACACACACTCACTCACTCTCACAGTTTCCGAGATAAGGCCATTTTTCAATTGAATTTCCCACACCCATTTATTTAACCTTAAGTTGAAAATATTTTCTTATCACTAGATGGCTGAAATTTTGCACGCTCAAGTTTAACACACATGACTAATTATTCCTGTAAAAAGTTTTCCCCTATGACTTACCCGTTAGCCAGGGTAGGTTATATCCGTTACAGACGACGACGACAGCACTCCTAGTTACTCACACTGCAGAGTCTGTCTTTTTCCGTCCTACACCTTTTGGACGGATGGAACGCGTGTTTGCAGCTAAAGTGATGTGTGTAGTTCCGTAATGCACTGGATCGAGCTAGTGCGCTGGTGCATGTGGCTGACGTCACCATCTCTCCCTTTCCACTCTCCTCTTCTTTTTGGCCCAGCGTTCCAGGTTGGATTGTTGCTGCTGCTGCTGCTGGTGGTGCCACCCCTCATCGCTAACTTAGACTATAAGCGGTATTCAGCATTCACGTTGCATGCTAAATCGACTGTTTCACTGCTTCGTTGATTTTGTCCGCGAGCTTCGATCGCATTCGGCTGTTTTATTTATTTGGTCTATTTACACTAACAGGCCGCATTACCCGTCCGTCCGCCTGTCTTTGACAGATATTATTGACGCGCTACAGCAATGCTGTAGGCGTCTTACGCGGTTGTCGTCCGTCGTCGTCTGTCGTCAAATGTAACGGGTGCATTGTAGCTAAACGGTGCAAGATAGGGCCCAGGTTGCTATTGATCGGTAATAGGAAGTCGAATACTGGCTTTTAAATGACATTAAAATCACTGACCTTGGATGACCTTGAACGTAATGCCAATCGTGTGATATTGTGGCTACACGGTAAGTTGCAATATGCATCACGACACGAGTAGAGCGCGACAGTCTTCTGAGCTATAAGAGCTTGTTAAAACTAGAAAAGCACTTAGAGAGCGTAAACCTTCGCTAATGCTATGTCATTTGTTCCGCTGTGTTCGCTATGTGGCAGCAATGTATTCATCTTTGCCCTATCTAGCAATGGTAAAAAATCCATTAATCTTATCCTGGATACAGATGCTAATCCGGATCACCACAAAAATCTAATTGCCTCTAAGTTGAACGAAGAGTAATCTTTTTTCACAAATTTTATCCAAATCCACCTTAACTTTTGTGTAGGATTCCTATGCGTAACAAACCAAAAGAAATAGGCCCAAATAAACGCCGCGTATTGCAATCACATAAACCTCGTTGGCAGAGATAAACAATGCCTAAAGTAAGAAAACCTATAAGCGCTTGGTGCTTTTTAAAAAAGGCATGCCTAGGCAACTGACGAGAAAACAAAATGAGTTTAAAGAATTACACAACAAGATATGTGTATAGGTTGAGCAACTTGAATGATAAGCTACTATAGGCTAGTTAGTAAAGGATAACAAGGCAGTACACAGTAATTAGGTTTATTAGTTTACGCTAGTGTGTATAACCATTTAAGAGCTGCAACCACGTGAGTTCACATCAACTTCGTGGGCAAGAGAGTTACTAACTTGTGAATATGAATACTTCTGCCGCCTTCGACGATACCATTCACTAGCTACAGCATTTTATTCTTTTGTTCAAGTATTACAACAATCATCACATAGCCTACTAAATGCAAACCCGTGTTGTAGAAATGTAGGCCTACCCTTTGTTACTATCACCGACAGTCCGTGCACAAGCCAAGATCATCTTGTAAACAGCAGTACTAGTAGCAATTAAAACGATCCTTGCTTACCACAAACAGAACGTTGAAAGCGAACAGAAGATACTTGGCGCACTTATTGGCAGCTCCCTCCACCATTTTGGCAGTTTCAGATTACAGAAAGCAAGCTAGGCTTATAGTTTAAACGTAAAACTACGTGTTACAGGCGTATGAGACAGTGTTAAATCCTGCGGTATAGGCCTAAATGTGAGCCTACTGCTTTGAGCCACTTAGCACGCGACATCAGTTAGGACGCCTATATACCGACGCCTGGCGGCCCGTATAGGCTCGCGGCACCACAACGACGTGTAGGTAGACACATTATAGGCCTACAAGGTGATCTGAAAAATACAGGCTTGCCGTGGATATGGATATCCATGGATATATCCATGGATATTATGCTGTGGCACTTCCTGATTAAATTGAATACTTATATGCTTTGTCTCTACAATATTTCCTTGTCTGTCGTTTTTTTCTCTTTATTTTCTCGTTTATTTATGCTGTTGAGTCAAATGAATAATTACCAATGACATCAGCACGTCATTATTTAGTTATCCTAAATTAATTAATTAGCACTATAGCAGTATCAAGTCATAATTTTCAGTGTTTAAGTGCTGTTGGTTCAGCAAAATATCGGTCCGTTTGTGAGTTTATTTTTATTTTTGTTATCAATTGGTAGAAAAATTGCAAAGTGTTTTTCTTACTAACATTTTGAATGCTAGTAGGAAGTACAAAAGAAGTGTGCTTTAAAAGCGTCTACTTTACCATATACCCGTAGACGTACATGAATGCAACTTGCGTTTTGTAAAACAAGAATCCCAGCTGTTGCTGGGGTGGGCCGACCGTACCGTCTATACCCGAAAGCCAGCGTCCGATTTTAAGTCGTGGAAAGAAAACGATTTCCCAGAGTGACTGCAGTCCCATATACGCAATGGTGACGCTGCTATATCAAATGTACAGTTAACGCCAGGATATAATACGGTAATTCGGCGCACGTTGGTCATGGCTGCAGGCAGAAACATTGCATTCAAAATTGCGGCCAAACCGCTTTATTGTTACTTTTGACAGGCTATAGTAAGTTGCTGTGGCACTATCTCACGATATCATTCCCGACCCCCCAATACATGCTTTATGGACAGGCAGTCGACATATCGTACCCAACGCTCGACCTAACGGTCGGCCAAAAACAGAAGCAATAAAATTGTGCAGATTTTTAAGAAAGTTGGAAAATACTTAGTTATGTTATATTTTGAAGCAAATTTGTGTTTATTTTTTACTGTTATTTATTTTTCACAATTTCAGGAGGAAAATGCTTGCATCTTCTTTTGGGGGAAAATGACGTTCTTGCCCTGTTGTTTTGTGAAAATTTGTAAGTAAGTAAGTAAGGAATCTTTTATTAAACAACGGTCAAACGCCATTGCAAAAACAGAACATAACAGAGCATAATCGTTTCAATATCAATAAGAAAAAAAAGAAAAGAAAAAAGGTAGAGCTACAACAGATCTACATACAAAATCTAATATGCATCACCAAACAAATATCGCAATACAAACGAACGTTTGTACAAGTTATAGTGGAACTGAGGCAAAGCAAAAATACAATTGGTGGCTTTGAGTTTCATAGGTAAAATCTTTTCCGGAGGTAATAACTGGTGAATACAGTGATCCTTATTATTAACCATTTTGTGAAATAGGTGCTCATCTGCCTCATGCAATAAAACAGACAAACGTCTCAAATCACAGCTGTAGCCCCAGCGGAAAGCTTTTTTGAAAAAAGCATCAAGTTAAGCTATTAAATCATTGTGGGCTATATGTACGCAAGAGAGGCGTCTGTGGATATGGATATATCCATGGATATATCCACGGAAAATTTGTGGATATGGATATGGATATAGATGGGAAATTTCATATCCACGGCAAGCCTGGAAAATAAACCAGTGCACACTGCACTGCGCATATATCGAACTTCGATGCCAAAGCTTCAGAACTTCAGAATGTTTCTGGTCATGGGCGCATTGCACCCCTTACTGCCAGCTGCCACGGCAATCATCAGTAACAGTTAGTAGAAGGTGTAGAAATCGAAATGGTGGCTGAGAATGTACCGGAAAGACTGATTGCTGGATTTACATCGGATTTAACTTGGCAGCTGATTTCAGCTAGTAGTACAAAATTGGTTTCTATTGCGCGCACAGAGCGAAGGAAATGATCTCAACTGAACTGAAATAAAAGCCACGTGCTCCGGCTTTCATCTTAGTTCATTTTATTCTTATCGCTCTTACAGATCACTTGATTATGCAATCACGCCTAAGAAACTCATTATAATATTTGCATCATATTTCCTGAGTTGCACAGATCTCAAAAATGCAGCTAAATAGTAGCTTATAAGTGTTTGGCGAACATTAAAAAACTTTCAACCTGCTCTATTAGCAGATCACTGAAAGAACGATTTGCCACGTTATTTTGTTGGCACAGAATATTTATCCGGCAGCCGTATAGCGTAGCGGCTATTGATCGCTACGCTATTGATACGGCAATCGGATAAATATCCGGTCCTACTCGGGCTTGCAAATCAAATGGCACCAGTTCATTCGGAATGATGAGATTACTGAGTCCACCGGTCTGCCGTCAATCTCAGAGTCAATCAGCCATCGCCGCAACTCTTTCTTTGGTCATGTCGCCAGGTTGCAAGAGAACATTCCAGCGCACAAGGCACTCAACTGCCACGTCGACCTATCGCTCGAACGTCCACCAAGTAGCCAATGGAGTCGTTGTCCAGGTCGTCTCCGCAACAGATGGGTTGACCAGATTCGGCGGGACAACAATCTCCCGCCCTCTGACCTCTCGAGGCATGCCGTCAATCGTGATCATCGCGGGGCGACGCTACGACCTCTACTAGCTACACGATCGAGCAAACATCGAGCTTAATCGGCCCTTAATCGTCGCTATTGCACGTACTTGCACGAAATTTCACATGCGCGCTAAGTTTGATGTTCTACACTGTGTCTCAAAAAACATCCCCGACATTTTTGACTCTAACTTGAAAACCAATTATCAGATTTTGATAATTTTTGGTAAGAATATTCCTGATAGGCCTAGTTGTTGTTGTTGTGTACAAAGTAACTGTTCAGTGACCTTTCAGACTTCAATAAAACCGCAAATATTACATGTATATATAAAAAAAACTGCAAGCAATTCATTTAATGTTATATAAGCGCTGATGTAAAACGGCAAAAATCAAAAAGTATAAGCACGAACATTATGCATTAGCTTCGACATTTATATCTGGCTACTGAGAACAGATTAAATGTCTAAGCTAATACATTAGTTCGTGCTTATACTTTTTAATTTTTGCCGTTTTACATCAGCGCTTATACAACATTAAATGAATTGCTTGCAGTTTTTTTTAAAATCCGGTATATAGGCCTATAATTGGCAAAGATATGGACAAAAGTAAAGTGCCACGTTTTTAATGACCCACGGAGTAGTTACAATGTAGGCCTAAAACTAAAACTTGATCTTTTAAATTATTGGGGGACAGCCTGTATGTTGTCCCCCAGTGTCCAAATATTGGAGGGGACATGTCGGAATCGCCGCGCATGGCGTTTGGTATGGTAAATAGAAGTTTTCAAATCAATGCCGTGATAGTTCGAGCAGCAGTATATTTGTCGTCTTCATTCGCCAGAGGTCACTAGCTAGTTGTTTCTCACTCACTGGCGCTGACAATGCAACTTCCGAATCCGACGACGACGGCGAACATCCAGCTAAAAATACGACAGTAAACCTATCACATTTTTTCCAGACATTTTTCTGAAAATGTGCCCAAATATGTCCAGTTTTTTTTCAAAAGAGCAGCGATGGGCATATTTTTGTTATCAAAAACTGATCACGTTAGTTAGCCAGCAACGTCAGAAGAGGCCACACCGAGTGCTGAAAATAGTGAAAACTCCGAGAGCACTCCGTCCAAAACCTTGCTGTCGAAAAGGCGATGTAAGAAGAAATCGTGAATCAGATTAGTGGCAAATCATAGGTCCCTAACTTAGGTCACGCGCAGTCATTTCTGCTCGAGACAAATGTTGAGTCGTGTCCATCCCCTAAGTCCTTGATGCAAGTTAGCCCATAAATCAAGGTGAGACGCCGTAGGCGCTAAGAATGAAACGCCGCGAGCGGGTGAAGAATGGAAAAGGGTAACCTCCTTCCCATCCGACTAAAGAGTCTGGGAGCGTCGTGAGCTTTCCCATCGGAATCCGCGGCCGAGCCCTAGCCAAAAACAAATTTGGTGCATACCCCTTTTATAGGCCTACCTAAGCTTTTTCGGCAGCCTTTCCAGCCTAAGAGTAAGAGGGGGGTCGATCCGACCCCCTTCACCAATAGTCGCAATTTGCTTGATATTTTGCCTCATTTTATACATCACTTAAATGGATTTTAGAAGAGGACATCAGAACTGTCTGCTATAAATT
>Ga0209367_1007052_pt1 | contig 15507 bp, 7 predicted proteins | sample WorMetLIZISLAND2_FD_187412 | JGI IMG/M metagenome (GOLD analysis project Ga0209367, IMG submission 187412) | Marine gutless worms symbiont microbial communities from Max Planck institute for Marine Microbiology, Germany - Olavius geniculatus... ... | reverse complement strand
AATTTTAGCGCTTTTAGTTTAATTTATGACAATTCCAGAGTTTTATCAGCAGCTTTTGTACGGATGTTGCTGTTTACCACGTGTCGCACTTCAGCACTAAGTAGTTGACATTGACTGTCTTGAGTCTTGACTTAGTGTAGTAAATATTCGTTGTTCTGAAATTTCTTCGTTTGCAATAGCGCAGCACCTCGAACTAACGTGTGTGGGGCCCGTGAATTTCCCGTGAATTTGCGAAGTTCTTTCCGTGAATTTTCCGTGAAATTTGACACATTTTAAAAATTCTGCCGTCAAATCATGCATTTTTTTCCGTGAATTCGGTTGGTCCCTACGGATCGCGTATAATATCGCCGAGGTAAACAGTTCGGCGTTGGTCCCTTCCTTCCATCGTTCGATGCACGGTCTTGGTTCAGGATTCGCTAGGATGACTGCAACAGCCGACTAACTATATCTAAATACGGATCCAGTTTTTAATCTCAACAGAACTAAGGACCCCCCGTAAAAAGGTAAAAATACTCTTCAGTTTTCTTTCTTCTTCTGTTGACTTCTTAGTCTTATTTTAGTCAACCGTTTCTACTTTTAAACCAAATTCAGCTCGAACTGGTACTATTTTCGTAACTTTCAGCTCAAGACTAGTAGTGGGTCATAGAGCAAACGACGGTGTAGTCCATGCGATCTGAGCGAGGTTTAGGCCTCAGTACGACACCGCACTGTCTGCAGCTTGTACTGCGTACTCACTTACCCACTTCATCAGTGCGGCATCTAGTACGAGGACGACAATTCTCACACTTGAAGTAAAATTTTGTTTATGTAACACGGCAATAGATGATCAAATAAAGTCAAAACAGTGATGTTTGTCGTGTATTGACGTGTATTTCCGTGAAATTATTCGATTCTTTCGTTTTCATAAACTCTTTAATGCCGTCCGTTGGCCTTCATATTCTCAATTTCCAGAAATGTTATTTTATTTTGTGTATTTTTATTCAAGAATTAATTTATTGTCACTGCAAGAAAGTTGTGTTGCGTATCCGAGTTTGTTGGGTTATCCGTGTGCGTATAAGCAGAACTGCTCAGAGACACTGGGAATGAATTTTCGTCAAACTTCTGCTGGAATGATTAGGTTGTTTGCTCACGTCAGGCGGCCTAATCAGATGAATTTGAGCTAATGCTCAGTGCAATTAAACGGTTAGACTGCATGACAAGCAAAAACTTTAAAAAACATTTTCAACATTTATTGGAACACCAAAAACAAACATCCTGCACGAAAAAGCAGTCTCAACTCACTACAACTGTAGTAACATGCAAATATTCATTCAACTATATGAATTTTTTAAAACAGTTCCTACACTGTGTCCAAAAAACGTCCCACTTTGTTATTTTCCATATCTTCGCCAAATATTAACTGATTTTCAAAATTCTTTCACTGGCATGTACTGTCGACAAATAGCAATAAAACAGTTGTTAAACATCCCACCACACTTCAAGTGTGTTGCTACACTACCATGTAAAACATATATGTTTAAAAACGACTAAAAATTAATGTAATACATATGCAAAAAATCATCTTCTGAAACAATTTTCGCTGATTTTCATACAAAATTAAATTGTTTAGTTTTACATACATTTCTGATGTTTGTAAACAAAAGCAAATGATATTGTCGTAAATAATAATGTTTAACACACTGACGATAATATACCAGTGATGTAATGTGCCATTTAGCAGTAGAGACAAGGCCACGGTTAAGAACTTGTACCGGTTCAAAAAATACAGTTTTCGGAGAATACTGGCAGAATTTTTAAAGATAAACTGCAACAGGAAAAGAGTGGGAATGTTATTATCAGAGACTTGGGAAACATGTAGCACCGACCAGTCATGAGACCGGCAGACTGAAGCATACACGTACTGAAGAGAACGTGATCACTGTTGATGAAATGGTAGGCTCGCTAAACCATAAAAGCCAGAAACAAACATATTGTTCAATACGCCAGATATCCAAAGAAACGGATCTAGCAAAGTGCGGCATCGTACAGATCATTCACTGCATTTTTGGCCGGAAGTTTATTTTGTTTACCAACACGCTTGCTGCCTAGTATTGCTAGTTTTCTTGCATTTATATTTCACAAGGTAGTGTAGCGACACAGCTAACGAGTGACGGGATATTCAATAACCACTTTATTACTAATTGTCCACAGAATGCACCAGTGAAAGAATTTCGAAAAGCGGCTAATATTTTGCGAAGATATAGACTATTACAGATTGGGACGTTTTTATTTATTTATTTATTTATTTATTTGTCTTCAATGGCAGGCTAGAGGCCCATGAACACACAAAACACATACACAAACACAAAGACTAAAAAAAAGACTAAAACAAACTACTTCTCCAACATTTAAAAAATGGAGAGTTAAAAAATACAGTGTATGTATCACGGCGTGGCGCATAAAAAGTGGCACATATTTGCTCAATCGCAACGAGGAAACAATTAGCTTACATTAGACCTACTGCAGAGAACTGTTTGTGTTCAACGTGACTAGCCACAGTCGCAATAATCGACGCTGATCGTTTCCAAACATATCCCATTGCTCGATCTATGCAAATGTATGTTCCATTTTTATGCATCATCTGAAAATATCCTATACATACAAAAACGCAACCAATTATATCATCAGTTTCATATACCGATGTAGATGAATAAGCTAGCGGCAACACCAGACAACAGATGTTTTGTGTGAAGCACAAACAGCTGCATCGTAAAACAAAGTAAAACCAACGTTCAAACACTGAAAAACAATAATACACTATTTTATACATCCAAACAAAACGACTCCAGCATATTTACAGTTATTAAAACATCAAAATGATAACGCAATGAATCCAACTGATATATTAATTACTAAGAATGTTAAAAAATAAACTATTTTCATGCATACAGATCCGAAAGTACTTAAGGTATGCAAATCAACAAATCGTAGTGTTTTGTTTATGGGTGAAGTGTATAACAGTTCTGATGTCGTAATACTACGCTGATTGTGCTTAAACAACCAAGTCACAGTACGATTCTATAATAAAATAAATAAAACGTGTAAACAGATCTAATGAATTTTTCAAGCCACTCGTCAACAGTTTGTGAAAGACCAAATAAGCTTATTACATAAAAAAAACTGCAAATACAATATATTATTATACAGTGAAAATGATGGCGATAATGACTAGAAAGCTGTACTCACACACTGTCGCCTACTGCAGTGTTTGGCGAAATCATTATGTCAAGTTTTATAATTTAAATTCAACTTATCTATGCAAATGGTTTGTCAATGTAAGCAACCATAATCAGCATAGCTTAAGTAAGCTTACAGAAACAGAAGTAAAACAAACTCTGATAGACTCTTAATTAAACAGTAACTTTTACAGCATAATTAAATCAGGGATGGGCTTGCGGCCAGTATTTTCAAGGTCAAGACCAAGGCCAGTAGTCTTCGAAACCAAGGCCAAAGGCATGGCCACTAAGTCAGTAAGTAAGTAAAGTAAGTATGACAATTCTATACTGCGCATCAGAAGCCAGCTTAATCATATTCAAACCGTAGTGAACCATAAAACGCTCAAACAGTTTTAGTGTTGATAAAGTATACAAATATCAAAAGCTTATTGCACTAGAACACATTCATTACAAGTGGCCGAGGCGCCAAGGCCAAAGAAAAGGTTATGGTCTTCGAGGCTAGAGTTAAAGCCAAGGCCAGACCTTTTGAGGCCAAGGCTTTTTTTGTCACCGAGCTGTCCTCAAGATCGAGGACAGTCCTCACGGACCTCATCCCTGAAATAAATAAACTATGTATGTAACAAAAATATAACAACGTCGGCGCGATATCTGCATAAGAGAAATTAGCACCATTTGCAAAATACAATGTTATGTACAATATAATTCACGGTCCACCGACTTTTCAAAAATGTACTAACAAACTAAGACGATTACTTAAGTTTAAAATTTTTAGCTATTTTTCAGTAATAAATATTTTCCTTTTTTATAATTAAGTCAAAGATTAAGAGCTATAACAGTATTAGAAATTTAGTTAAGAACACAAAAATATAGAAAACTAAACCTGAGACAGATGCTTTTGGTTTTCAAATTAGTATGAACACAAATAGATAGGTGAACGCATACACTGAATAAAACCACCAAAATGGCAGTTGGACCTGCATAAAGTTAAAACACAAGCGAAGAAAACAACTACAAGCAATTATACTATGTTTCACAAGCTGGACATTATTACGTAAATACACCAACCAAGAACGCTGCGTAAAAGCGTAAAATTCAAGGTTTACTGCAGATTAGCTATTATAACTAGTTCGTTCTATGAGAAAAACTTGACAATTAACCCAAGTGAGGAAATGAATGAAATACGTATAAAGTAATGAGTGCATTGATTTTCGTCAGTACTACCCCACTCAGAAAGCCGCAAGTTTCACCCACGGTCTAAAGTTATTAGCTTAGGTAACGAACGTGCAGATCATGTACCGGGTATCAAAATTATTTACCAGCAGCGAAACAAACAAATGCCATACACGAATACAGGGTGAAGCCGTCGAAACATAGGCCTATGCAGTAACGTATTACAATAAGAATACACAAAATTATTTTGCAGGAAAGTCCCATCACACCCACACGCATCGGCGCACACTGACACAAAAATACACAAAAATATTTTTCTCGGAATAAAGTTTCACGGATGCGTGACCAAGGAATGTGGCGTGTGGCAGGCGTGATGCTAAACTAGCGAAGCAGCAGGACGGACGATGGTCTAAAGAGCACGTACTCACGGCAGACAGTTGGCTGAGGTCGCGGAGCCAGTGCAGCCGGTGCGGCGTAGCCCCAGCCGGCGCCAGCAACGTTGCCAGCACCGGTATGACCAGCAGCGGACGGCGCTGGCTGGCGGTAGACGCGACTGCCAGCTGCTGCTGCTGCTGCTGGTTGCTTGGCAACGAGCACGTGCTGTTGCTGCTGCTGACGCTGATGATGATGTCGCTGTGTCTCTATGTGCACTGGTTGCAAGACGCCGGCAGCACCCTGGCACGCGGTTCCACACCGGCGCGTACTGACTGGGTGAATGGTTCCGTGAAGTATCAGCCCGGTCGCCGGGACCGCCGTGAAGACTGGGGTCCCGCCCGTCGTCGTGGCGGCAGCAGGGTGCAGGCCTGTCCGCTGTGGCGGCGGCGGCGGCGGCTGAAACGCAACGGTCGGGGGACTCGCAGAACTAGCGCTGACTGGTGGGACAAACTTCTGCCCGTAGTCAACGCCGCCGTACATGGGCAGCGAGGTCGATGATGATGACGTCGGCTCAGTCTTCTTCTTGTAATGCTGCTGCTGACGTCGAGCGGCGGCGGCAATCGCCAGCTCACAGCATCCACTAACCTTCTCCGCCGACGTCGTCATCGCGGCCGACGTCTTCTTGGGTGACTGGAAGACGGATGATGCGGCAGTGGTAGCGCGTCGACGCTCCTTGCTGGGCGCCCGTGCCGCCGGCTTGGCGGCGCGTTGCTTCATCTGACGGCTCTGATCGGCTGCCCGCAGTGAGGACGACTCAGCACTGCGATCAGTGAGCTTCTTGGTGACAACACTGGACGACGAACTCACCTCGTGAGACTTGACAGAAAGCGGGGCAACTGCCGCCGTCGACTTGGCAGTCGGCAACGGCACATGGCGGCACGGCTGTAAGTTGGACTTCACGCTGGTAGCATCGTTGACATTCCGTTTATACACGGATTCTCCTCTCTGTCAGTTACACACAGAGCTCACAGCAAATGATCAGTAAAATCGAAGTTAATAACTAAGTGTCATTTATTATCTCCGCGGAAGGAAGGAGGTGATGTAATCATCTGAATGTAGCTGCGTTTTTGATGCGTAACGCGTTCGTGTTTGTTCATAGATAATATAGGCCTATTATAAATATACTAATTTTGTGCCCAAGCCAAAGCACGAAAAAAATTTGCTAGTATATTGCCTCAATACAGCAAAACAGAACTCTTTCGAATTTTTCGCCTGCCGTGCCGTCAGCAGAAATGAAAACTATTAGCTAAAACTATTAGAACTATTAAAAGTATTGGGTCGACATACACAAATTAACGTATTTTTTCAATATACTTATCTATGAACAAACACGAATGCGTTAAGCATCCAAAACGCAGTTTTTGTCTATCTCTTTGTCTGTCCGCCGTCAGAAAACTAGCAAAATTATGAACATATATTTTGATCAAACTTTGCCCAGTCGTTTGGCATCTGGAAACTAATAACGAGTTCGTGAGTGGTCAAAATCTGACGACGCCTCATTTTCACCCCTTCTATTCCCCAATGACTCATGGCTGGCAAGAATACTAAATCATTGCTAGTACTATAGTGCTAACGATGAACTGATACGAACGGTTTATGTTCTCCGAATGCTTCTAGTTAAAAACGTTACCTTTATGAATGACATGTCTTTCTCAGCGCTCGATTCAACACGTTCGTCTGCCAGCTGCGTAGTTATGCCGCGACTGCAGCCGGATGCCATTTTCACAAGCAAACTCGTTGGTTTCGTCCAGCGCTCTAAACAGCCGGCCGCGTGTCCCATTCTGACCACATCATGTAATAATTATTCATTAAATTAGTTTCATCCCAGGAAATGAATGACGGCGTATTGCACTTAAAGCAAACATAGTCATGAATTTTTTTCTTACTATAAAGTTGGAACTCATCGAGCACATCTCTATGCCTTAGATCAAAATATCATTGAAATAGTCCTGCAAACAGAAACAAAGAAAACGCTGTCAAATAGCAGCACCGTCTTATTATCCGAATGCAGAGAAGTAAGTTACAAACTTGTGCAGGTCTGAGTCGGAGAACGAGTGACGCAGTCTGGTGGTTGTCCTGCAGGCGTCCGTCTCGTCGTCGTCGTCGTGGACTGCCGCTGCTGTGCCGTGGCCCAGACCAAGCTCTGCTGTCCCCGGCTTCACACACGACATCTCTGCAGTCTTTCGCATACAACCGAGCGACGATAGAGTCGATCTGTCGGCGGATGTATTGATGACTGCACGGCGAGTGCTCGTAGCGCCCCCAACAGCAGCGTCACAGACGACGAACCGCGACGACGATGACCTAGACGCCAGCTCTTCGCGCCTCATCTGCGCAATGCATATTGTTTCTATTACACTGTAATTTACTAAGAGATACTGGTTAGCGCGAGCAGGAAATTTCTTCTTACTCACTGGTTACAAAAGCAGCTGCTTATTACCGACAAGAAACCGCGCAAAGCTGCAAGCTGCACTGATGCAGTGCACCGATGAAGTAGTTTTTCCGCGATTCGCGACCGTATAACGAAATCGTGTCATGTGAAGAGATGGCAAAATGGCACTGATGACTCCACAGTAATTATATACCACGTCTTCTTGAACGTGAATTCAAGACGCTGAAATATTTTACACGACTTGCGAACGTCTATTATGGCAGCATTTCTATAACACATCGAAGCCGGTGCGGACCTCTCTGAAGTGCACGAGCATAACATCGAGCATGGCGCCAGGTCGCGAATTCACAGCTCGGCGTGTGAGTCGGCGCGAGTAGGCGAGCCAGTGACGCATACGCCACGGGATGTAGAGCGGACGTCGCGACGGGCCGGGGCTAGGCCAGCGTCCACCTATCACAGACCAACCGCAACCGACGGCACTCGCCCGCAGCGGAGTGGAGGCTGAGTCGGACCAGAGCAGACGGACGCGCTCACTGAACACCGCCCGAGCCATACGCACGACGTCGTCGCCCGCTCCACGCAGATCTATTGGCACCTGCATGCGTGTACACATGTACTTGTACACACGATCTGATCACTTGCTTTTCATTTTATAAAAAAGCAGAAAACATGTCGGCCCGGTGTTCACACAATACGCGGCCGTTCGCTTAGCCATGCGTGTAAATGAATTTCAGTTGAAAGTTTAGTTTTTTACGCAATGGCGTCGTAAGCAATAGCTATAATTCAAATTAGCTTTAGCTTTTCAAATTAGCGAGCTTATGCTCGCCGTGTTTACGCGAGGTAGACATACGTTTTGAAGGTTTTTGACGTCTCGTAAGCTGGACATTTCCACTACTTAAAACTGGCACTCCAGTTACTATTGTCGATGAGGACATTCACACCAATTTGGCTTTACTGCGCTTTTCGTTGTTGACTTTGACAGACAGACGTCGGACGAACAAGACACGTGTTGGTGTTGCGGCTTACCGAGACGACTGAATAAAAAACAAATTAAAGCATTTAGATAGGGTCAGCAAAGTGTGTGTCGTTTTATGCGCATCAGTTGAAAACCTCGTCCCATCGAGAAACTACGATCACTCTAGTGAATCCTGACTGGATCGAAATATCTAAGCTATATACGAACATTCTGGGTAACACAAATATTATAACCCCGCGCCTAGCTGTCATGAGACTATGACTGACCGATGTCAATGTGTCAATGTCTACGTCATCGCGATCGCACTGACATAAAGTCAGCGCCGGTAGCGCGTCTGTCGGCGATGACGTCACGACTGGTGGATCGCGCATGCGCAGCAGATGGTTGTGATAGCGGGTCACATGACGCTCGAACATGCCCACCATACTCCTCGACGGTGCTACATCCGGTGGTCTAGTCGTCGACTCATCGAAGCTGAATCGTTTCGTGCAACTGTCGCCGCCGCCTCCGCCATTACTGCTACTGTTGTTGTTCTTGTTACCATTTCCGGTTTTGCTCACGTGACCGTCGCGACCGATGACGTCAGACAAAATACCGTCAAACATTCTGCACATATAGAAAATATACCTCTGCTGTCGTTGCCAATATTTTCAAAACAATCCATCTGTTTCGCATAAAGCAGCCACAATCAGAAAATGAAATCGTATTTTATGTGAAAATTATACAGAACAGTTAACAAAAGAAAAGATATAAAATTCGGCATCATAACACAGTTTCAAAAGAACCGCACTTTATTCACAAGTTTGTAAACAAATTTCACCACGTTAAGTTTTGGGGTGTTTTGGTTGCCTTCCCCCAATACCGATGAAGTCCAGGAACACCTATTCTTTCATGACATACTTTTGTTACCTATCTTTGACTGCAGTGTTATAAGCGCCCACCATCTCACTCCGCTCGTGCATGACGACTGATACAGTCTCACGTTTTTATATCACACGTGCGTCCAGGCAGAACACGCCATCGATCACGTCATAAAATAAGTACGTTTCAGGGCGGCCTACTGTGTACTATGTCTCGTTACAGTTGCATAATACACTGCAGACAAAGTTTAAACCTATGCCATACGTGAATATTTAATGGCTACAGCGTCAGATCCCCTGAGGCCATTGATGGGCATTGGGCATCGGCAATGAGCATGTTGGCACTAAACAGTGCATAGGCCTATATATATAGCCTAGTTGAACTTACAAGACGGGATCGAACGGATTGCTGTAAACAACTGGATCTCGTTTCAGCATTCTCCCATTACAATGTTCTGTGTTACTGCTGCACACCGTTGCTAGAGCACTTTCTGGCGTTACCTGCAGCATTACAATTGTCAGACTGCATGAGTTTAATCTGCAAAAAAGCTGAACTTAGCCTACAAGTCTGGTTGATCACTGTTACAGAAAAAAAATCAGCAAAAAGATCTGAAGAGTATAAATAGCAACATGACTAAAACAGTCTCTAAAACACTAAGAACATTTTTAGGGTACTGAACGAAATATCTGTATAGGCCTACTTCTATATAAATATGATACCACATGACAACAAAGGCATGGTCAATTAGATAACGTTTAGTAGCTACGCTGAAAACGGCATTCATTAAATGCGTCAGATAATGTAATGTGCAACTTACTTCACTACAGTAATCTCCAAATCTTGCTGGCGAATTACAAATTGTTTCACAATTGGTACAAGAAATCTTCCAGCTGACAGCAAAAAAAGTACAGAAATGAAATAATCATTTCCATCAAATCATACAAAAAATGAATAATAAATAAACACAGGCTGTTGTAGTTAAATGCTACAGAGTTTGTGGATACATTGTGTTGCAAACAATCATTGCAATGCATACGCGATGCCATGTTCCAGCTAACGACCACTGATGATAGTTGTTTCAAGATATTGGTGTCCAATCACCTTGTTTAATTTTCAAACTACAGACTACAGAAAAATGCATAATTTTTTATTATTAAGTTTCTTTTATATACCTATGTCATACATGTATTCGCCAATCAAGGCAACATGCCAGACAAATAAAGAGACAGACACAAACAGTCAAACAGACAGACAGAGAGACAGACAGACTAACATACAGATGACAGATGACTAACTAAAACCAATCACATCAGCAAACAACAGGAACACTGGCAACTAAATCAAATTTATTTATAACTGCAGAACAAATAATACGTAAAAAAACAAGAACCAACATCAATACACTATTTAAGAGCAGTTATAAATTAATTAGTTGATTTTCAACCATTTTAAATTTTCTATGATTGTGTGATCACACAGTTTCAAAAACATCGTGTCAAGTCAAGTTTTGCTAAAATGTTAGTCTAAGACTAAAGTCCATCCATACACACAGTGTTTGCTATAAGATGATTTTGACTTTAGTCTTGAACCAAACTTCGGTCTTGGATAAAAAATCTCAGCAAAAACTGTAATTTATAACCAGAATTTATATTGGCTTACTGTTCATTGAATAACGACCAGTGATCAGTGTTACATTTCCCTCCTTGCCATTTGTCATCAGTGTGATATGTTTCTTTCTGCATGCAACAATAGCAACATCACAAACACAGACTGAAAACATTTGTAAAGATTCTAATACACAGAAAAAAACAATCTAATCTTATAGTTTTCAATAAACAAAATTTTTATCAAATTTTACCTACATATATAGCTGGTGCTGAATAGTTTGTAATAGGGTTAGATACTATCTAGCTTAGCAATGCCTACTTTTTTTTTATCAAAAAAGCTACTATCGTGTGGATATCCAGTTATATCCTCTGATCACATACATGGGTGCTCGAGCCGCCTCAGTCTCCTACGGCAGTTTTCAGCGCTGTATTGCACTGAACGGTCTACTTTTGTTTAATGAATACCCACTGATAATTACCATTTTTCACAGCATACCGTAGGCCTATAATGGATATAGGCTCCTACTTACTACTTACTTTCAAACTATATATTTCAGTGTTATGGTCCCACAGCCACAATGTCTTAGAAATTCATTAACTGCTTGACATACATCTAAATCAGCGTTTTCGTTCATTCCGCATCTGACTCCTTGCAAGATGCCCGTTCTAGTGTCGTCAACATGGTGTGCCCAGTCCAGGGAATGCAGCCATATAGGACCGAATACGCAGTCCATTTCATCCAGAAACTACTAACCAGTTCTTCAAAACTTTTACACAATAGTAAAATACGCAAAGCCACATCTGCAGTGTTCCACAAATGTCAAATTCAGCCGCTGATAAAATATGATAGCACTGCTGATGTGTAATTAATTTGAATCATAACATGATCAATTTACTTATCTCTTCATTTGTCTAAGCGTTTACATGACGTCACTGCTGTCATGCCAACGTAAACAATTTTACGTCACTGCCATTAAAATAAGTAACAAATATGCAGACGACAATAATTTCTAACTGGGTACTTCTCAAAATTTAAAATAAGAAGAGCAGGTTATCACTTGAAATGCAGGTGCTGTTGTCATTGTAAACTAGTGTTCTTACATTAGTCTTTAGTAGTACACGCATCAACTAAATCTGTGATTCTAACTATGGCAAAAGCATGGTTGTGATAAAGCATATGCATTCAAAGCTTTCCAAGCCAAGAAACTGATCAAAATAACAAAATATTTATTGGATTTTAATTTGCGGGCAACATAAAAACACAAAGTTGCGATGTATAATGCACATTGCGCTTACGAGGTGCGGACTGCAGCTGCAGTCACGTACAGGGTCACGTAACACCATGCGTAACACATTATGGTCGAAATGACATGGGACCGAACTGCACGTTTTCTGTCAATCACATTTTACGAACATCATATCTGGTTTAATGGCGTTGTGTTTTGATGTATAAGGTTACAAGTTTTGTTACGAAATATTACAATTTCTGCGCAGGTATTAGTGATTGATTTTAAAACCATTTTTAAAAAAATTTTTTGTTTACATTTTCTTTGTAAATGGAGTGCTAAATTATGTTGGAATTTTGTGAAAATCAGATTATGAAGAAGTCGTAATACCATACGATTGAAACCAGCAAACTGGCATTGTATTATTCATGGTCACTGCCAACTTACTTGGAACAACTTATGCACAATGATGTCAACGGCGTTAAAGATCCAGTGTCAGTTCATGAAAGCTTATTGATAGTTTGCGTTTTGCTGATGATATTGATGTGATAGAGCAAAACTGTGATGGTCTACAGTCAGCAATGAGTAATCTGCACGAAGAAGGACGAAGGGCAGGGTCAAAGATCACTATTCCAAAAACCAAGACATCGGTATTTGGAAGCATGAAGATAGAAAAACATGTAGAATTGGAAGGTTGGGATGTGGACAGTGTTGAAGAATTTGTGTATCTCGGAAGCTGGTGTCATGGGATAATGATTGTACAAAAGATATTAGGCACAGAATTGGCAAAGCAACTGGGCCTTTCAAGGTTTCAAGAAAGTATGGCAAAGCAAACACATCAATAACCAGAACAAGACAAGGTAACTGGCGGTATGTGAGATGAGTGTCCTGATGTATGCGGCGGTCAGTGTTTGAATCGTCCGGGGTTGAGATGTTGAACCCACCAACTGTTTTCTCAGCCACTGCACACACTGTCAAATTATGTACTGGGGGGTCAGCAATATATGGGTCGGGTAAACTACACTCAGGGCTGTGTGATGACTGTTGTAAGTTTGCACCTAGGAGTTGACATGCAGCCTAGCAGCTGTTAGTGGTTTTTTCATAAGTCAGTTTTTGACTGTGGTGTATCGGCAGAAAAGACTTCTGGGCTGATAAATGATGTTAAGTGCAAGCAATTTGTTGTTGCTGAACTGCTGGTAATGCCTTTTTGAAGTTCATCCTATTGACAGATAGTTGTTGAAAATTCTAGCTTTTTACAGTTTGCAGTGAGTCTTGTTTAAGAATGTGCCCAAGAACATAGATTTCCTTTTACTGAGTTGTATGACTTAAGTCTCATGTCATCAACTACAGAAAAAACTGTAAAATTGGAAAATCTATGTTCTTGAGCACATTCTTAAACAATACTTGCTGTGAACTGTGAAAAGCTAGCATTGCCAGCAAATATAAATGCCTACAACTCGTATGCAGCTCCAGGAGTACTAATGAGTTTTGAATCTTGCAGAATGTTAATGACCATTTGGAACTTGTTGGTTTTTCGCTAGTTTGTAGAAAATCGATGAATGTCGTCATCAGGCAAACAGTCTGTTGTTGCATAATTGCTGGTAATGCCATTTAGGATGTTAGCTTTGTTTGCATGCATTCAGAGATACATATACACATAGTTGTTCTGCATTGTTAGTAGATCTTTACTAGTTTTTCACACTATGTAGCAGGGATGTGCACAAGACCTTCTGAGCCGAGACCAAGACGATACCCGAGACCAATGTCTCGGAGACCGAGACGTTCAAAATTTTGTCCGAGACGAGACAGAGACGAGATGTTTAAAATCCGAGATGAGACCGAGACGAGACATTGCAGCTTCCGATACTCTTGATACTCTTGGAGCTTTAACGTCTCGCTGAAACGTTTTTTGTGACGTATGGTAAAACACAGTGACAATGAAAAAAATTATACAGATTAATTAACTCGCACCATTGTAAACACTTTCTGTTTGTGATATTGTGGGTTTTTGCACTTTATTTTGACAACTATCACTGAATAATTAACGGCTTGCACCATAAAGAATTGCAACTGCAGTGCTGTAGACATGAGCCTTTATGTTTATCGCAATTTGCAAGCAACTGAAATTAGTAAACTACAGCTGATTATAGCCTTATACATTTTCTACATTTGGCTGATAGTATTCATTCTGACATCATACACTTTATCTTCATTGTGACTAGGTCATTTTATGACGAAAAAAGACTGACGTGACACAATTCTGCTTTATGATAAATAAGTAAATGAAAGACAAAAAACACTGTAAACGAATATTTCTAAGCCACAAGTGTCATGCTGGTTAATATCGCTCTAAATACAGCTTCAGTATGCACGGCGCGCGCCTGCACAAAACGTCTCGACTAGACACAATGACCCGATACCCGAGACGAAACCTACTACTCCGAGACCGAGACAAGACCGAGACGTTGAGGATTTTGTCCGAGACGAGACCGCGACGAGACGTAAGTACGTCTCGAGACCGTCTCGAGACCGAGACGTCTCGACCGAGACCACATCCCTGGTCAATAGTAACCATTGTGTTCACCTGCAGTGGTTTGGCCGCGACTTTGAATGGAATGTTTAAAGCTGTAGGTGGCCGTATCTCGCAAACGGTGAGAGATACGGCCATAGGGTACTATAATACATAGATGTAAAAACGTTTCAGAAAAAATAAAAAAAACGTTAAAAAACGTTAAAAACGTGGCAAAAATAAAAAAAAAACGTTTAAAAATGTTGATAACAAACGTTGGCCTTAATTTGTTCGACTTTCTGCCTAAACCCTAATGCTGTAATTGCAGTACAGCTAGAACTAGGCTGAAGAAAGAGATAAAATTTTATTCAATTTCAATTCAACCGTGTAGTCATAAGACTACGTATCACTAGACTAAGCAAGTAAACTACCACCACTATAGCATATTAATTCGTTTATGTGGCTTTAAAAGCCCTTCTCGTCGTTCTCGGTAGAATTTTCAAATTTTGATGAACGTTTTTAAAAAAAAATAAAAAACGTTGAGAAAATAAAAAAAACGTTAAAAAACGTAAAAACGTGGCAAGAATAAAAAACGTAAAAAACGTTTTTTTACATCTATATGCTATAATCACTTATAGAAAGTGGCATACGCTTTGACAGATTAGATGGAAATCATTGACCTTGGATGATCTTGAAGGCCATTACGCGCTATTGCGGCTAAACGGTGCGAGATAGGACCTAAGTTGCTATTGATCAATCATAGGAAGTCGCATATTGGGTTACAAATTACATGAAAAACATTTACGTTGAATGACCTTAAAAGTCAGTACTGCAACAGAAAATGTATAGGGTAGCTAGGGTGATTCAGAAAATATGAAGTTTGGATTTTTTCGTGGGGCACCCTCTCATTTTGTTGCATCTTATGAAAAAAAATTCTGTAAAAAATTTCATGGAAATTGGTCAATATTTAGAGGTTGCTACCGGCTGTCAAATATTTACATGGAAGGCCTATGGGCGCATAATGCGAACTTTGAAAAAACTGTAAATGATTGTATTTTCCACTTCAGCAAATTAACAGCATTTACATGGTTATAGTTACATACTTAATGCTTTCTT
>Ga0209367_1007051_pt1 | contig 15508 bp, 10 predicted proteins | sample WorMetLIZISLAND2_FD_187412 | JGI IMG/M metagenome (GOLD analysis project Ga0209367, IMG submission 187412) | Marine gutless worms symbiont microbial communities from Max Planck institute for Marine Microbiology, Germany - Olavius geniculatus... ... | reverse complement strand
CGCTGTATCTCAGTAACGGTGCGAGATAAGGCCTACATTACTATTAATCACTAATAGGAAGTCGTACACTGGCTCTCGATTGGCGCCGAATTCAATGACCTTAGATGACCCTGAACGCCAAAACAGGGAATTTTATGGAATTTTTTTGGCGATTTCGAACTGCGACACAAGTCTATATCATTCACAGGGTGGCGCCACGGAACTATCGTTATGCGATCATGATAAAGAATTTGGTATTTGTATATTAACTTAGCGTAAACACCCCAATTTTCAGCTAAACTTCTGAACCGGAACTGCTATAGGCTTTCGCGCATCTTGTGAGCATTAGCTCAAATTTCTTGTTATGTACTGTTAACACAGTTCACTTTGTCATTATATTTCACTGTTAGTTTTAGTTCACTACAGTGAATCATGGCGGATTTTAACAACTTTCAATCTAAAATTTCACTCGTTGTGTGACAAATTCGGTTAAAAAAACAAGCGGCGTATGTTTTTTTCAGGTTTGTTCATCACAATGCCGTATTCTGTCAGTTAGGCCTATTTAGCGTGAATGTTATCTTCCGTCTCTACGGACGGTAAATAGCGGCTAAGCGGTCTTATCTTCCGCCGTAAATTAGGGTTGTGGTTGTGGTTGCAGATAGAGTTATGGAATTAGGAACTTAGGGCTAGGGTTAGGTTTAGGGTCAGGGTTGGGGTTATAATAAATGTTAGTGTTGTGGTTAGGGTTAGGTTTAGATTTAGGGTTAGAGTTGCGGACGGAAAATAGCAGTTTGGCGGTCTTCCGTCCATACGGACGGAGGATAACACTGAGCGTTATTTAGCGTTCGCAGTCACTGCAAAACTTGATTGCAAACCACTCATAGTAATGAATAGGTCCCGTGATCTTCACTCGTCCCATGCTTTATTTGTTACATATCAAGTTTATTACCCATTTATTCCACATTTCGGAGGCGGGGGTGCCATTTATGTACAGTAGATGGTTTTTATAACGCTCTGCAACAAACAATATCGAAATTACTCAGCAAATGACGTCAGACCCTGATGACGTAATCTGTTCTGAAAAATAAACAAAACTATGTGCTGTAACGTAACGCAACCTGACAAAACGCTGCGCGATGCGCCTAGCCCACAGACCTATATATACCTAGCCGTCTATGTTAAGTGTTTATGAACTTTATTTTTGTATCTTTCGCAACTAGAAGGGCACTCGATTAACTCGAAACGCGCAAACCTCTACCAACAATTTCTCCGCTGTATTCGCCAGATGACAGCACCATATTCAGCGGAAGTTTGCCCTATCTGGCAATGGTAAAGAGTACGCTGATTGAGATTACCACCTCCAAGTTGGACCAAGTGTAACCTTTCTTGAAAAGTTCTGCCAAATGCGCCTGTAACTTTTTGTGTGGGCATAATCCTGCTAACAAACCAAGTTCCAACAGATCTATAGATAAACTAGAAATTTGAGGCAAAGCCTAACGTGAGTCCGCCCGGCGCCCTAAGTCCGATTGGGGGAAATTAAAGGGAGGGGGGTAAAATTTTCCCGGCATCAGTCACGTGGCCCGAACTCAAATGCATTGGCATACGCCGAACGCGCATTGTCGACTTAGGGTAGGTCAACATGAGCGCTTATAACTTTGTTCGTAGTGGACGGAATTTCACAAAATTTTTTTAGGGGGGAGTCTTGTTAAGGTTGTAGATCAAAACTCTGCCCCTATTTTCACGTGTTTCCTATTTTTCAATGTACATCCTTAACAAAACTCCCTTCCTATTTTTAATCTACACCTTTAACCTAATCACCCCCCCCCATTTTCACTGGCCAGTTTATACCCTTAACTAAACTTTTTCCCTACATTTTTATCTCCCCCTATTTTTCACTGGACAATCTATACTTTTAACAAAACTCCCCTCCTATGTTTTTACTTCCCCTCTATTTTTCAATTTACACTCTCAACAAAAGTTTTTCCCTAAAGGGAGAAAAGCCCAAAATGAGGGGAAAACTTGAGTCAAAAATTGGGGAGGGGAACTTTAGCTGGAAACTGGGGAAAAAGTTGTGCCCGATTTTGATTCCAAATTTGGGGAGATAGAAGCCACTGAACATTACGACTTTCCGTCAACATGCAGAGACACGAAGACGGTAGTCATATAAGAATAAGAAATGCAGTTACTGTGAAACATAGGCCTAGAAAGCAATGGAAGCCCATTAGTCCAGTGCCAACATATTATACGGCTGTCTGCCTAGAACTTCAATTTGAATTGTCTGTCTAAGCAGTTTCGGTTAATACTTAATAGGACCATACTATACAACACATGCACTGCAGCCAACATTGCTTACTTTGGGCAACTACAGTATTAATGATAGGCCTATATTTATTTACAACTTGACATAATATGATTACAGATGGCATGCATCAGAATGGTAGCAAATAAATTTAGCTTTTCCAAATACAGCAACAGCAACACATACTGTCATTTAGCATAGCAGCGCACTTTATTCATAATTCATAACAAAAATAACATGCAAATGTAAATATCAATGTGCAATGTATACCATTTTACCAATGTATAAAATAACGTTTCGGACAGCAGCTGAAAATACATAGATGTTTAACATAACAAATAACATTATTTATAACATTTTATATATTTTATAACATATTTATAACAATTTAAGATGGCAGTTTGTCAGTGACTGAAAGCATGCAGATGTATACGGAAGCATTATGTTGTGGCTGTTGTGACATTATGTTATGGCTACATTATGTTGTGTAAGCTATAGAGGAGTGTTATAGTACAAGACAGCGAGGGGGTCAGATGAATGATAAAGTCATGCAGATAGAATGATTGACAGAGACTGCGGGAGGTGGCGGCTGGTGATTACGGGTGGTCTACACCGTTGACGAACTTGACGAGGTCAGTGACGCGCGTGCTGTAGCCGTACTCATTGTCATACCTGTATTCATAGACCACACACAGACCATAAAATGCAAAAAAAACGTTCCAAGAAAAAAAAATTAACAAAAAAAACGTAAAAAGCTTTAAAAACGTGGCAGAAATAAAAAAGCGTTTATAAACGTTGAATAAAAAAACGTTAATGCGAATTTGTACAACCTCTTGCCCAATGCCTAATGGTGTGCAGTAGGCCTACAGCTGGAACTAGAGAGATTTCTGTTCTTACAGAAACATAAAAAGCTAACCCTACAGTGACAGATTCAGGATTTGCTAATCGGAGTGGACGATGGCAAGCGCGGAGCGCAAACCTATAAAGAAGGTCTGGGGTAGTCCCCAGAGTTCAGGGGCAAAGCCCCTAACAAGGGGTTCGCCCCTGAATCTTTTTCCATCCCCATTTTCATACAAAAACGGCTAAACGTTAAAAATTCAAAAAAAGAAAAATGTCTGTTAACTGTCTGCGATGCGTATCCGATAGCGACGACCAGCCCCTACTTCTGGTCAATGGGGGTCGGCCGCCCGGACCGCTCATAGGCCTATCTAGATACGCCACTGTCTCTGAAGCTCTTGGCGTAGACAAGAAGGAGGCACATACAGCACAAAGGGCCAAGTTGGACCAGGCTTTTTAATGGAAATTCAAAAGTTTCGTTCATAAACCTGGTTCTAGAAATTGTTGATTTTGATGCTTAAAATGCTCTGAAACGCGACAACGAAAGCTTCTATTTTTAAAAATATTTCCGGGGTGATACCCCTGAACAGGCCCGTGTAGGAGGTAGAGGGGGTAAGTTACACCGGGCCTTGCGACTTCGGGGAGCCGCCATGGCTCAAAAAATATAAAGTACACCACAATGGGTAATTTTAAACAGAAATTTTTTTTTTAATTTCTTCGCAGCGGGGCCCGCAAGTATGTTTCCCCGGGTCCCGCTGTGGCTCTCAACGGGCCTGAAATCCCTGAATCCCCATTAAACAAAGGAAAACAAGGGATGGAATGTAGGAAAAGTAAGGAAAGATAGGAAAAGGCAGGGTAGGGGACTAAGGGCAAAAAGAGTACATGTAAAAAAAGTAAAAAGGAAAGGGGAGAGGAGAGAAAGGGAAAGAGAGGGAAGGTCCCCCAATTCACATTTCTGGCTACGCCACTCTTTTCAGCTCGCTAACCCTGGGTGTAAAAATGACTCTGCATGCCTGAGTTATAGGCCTACATAACCTGCTAAACGGCACAGTTCCAATGTTTTCGGCAGCGTATCGACACCCGGTAGCGACTGTAGGTGAAAATCACTCAGCTGGCGTAGTCTGCTCCTCTCAGCTGAATTATTTCAATATAGCAAAAACGAAACACGCCAGCACATTGTGCCGCATACAGATGCACGAACAGATATATACTTGGGTTTTCTGTGAAGTTTTTATTGTCAGAAACTTTAACTTTTTATTAGTATGGATCGTTTGTTCACACATATACAGTTTTCGTCTGCTGATGCGTCTTCACCTACAGCAAGGCGTTTTTCGGCACTGTGCCATTTGCATCGATTGTGCGCTAGCGAACGCAGGTTATGTATAATCAGTTTGTGTTGTGTGCTGACCATGAGACGAGCTTGACGAAGTTCTTGTTGAGCGAGATGCCTGCCTCGGCGTCGAAGATAGAGCTGAACGAAGTCGTGACGAAGTCTGACGAGACGACCGCATCCTCCGTGTAACCGAGGATGCCCTTCAGACGACCCTGCTCACTGGCCGCCTTCATCGTCGCCTTTATCTCGTCGTAGCTCGCCTAATCATAATCATTCAGTCAGTGTTATAGTGCCTTATCTACCACAGTTAAACTGGTGATGACTTACAATGTCTACAGTTCAGTTGAAAAACAGATGACTCTTCAAATTTTACGAAAAGCCGCAGCAGAATTAATGTTCCTGAAACTAGAGTCTTCCGGGCAGCCGACGGTGAAGATTTGCCGTTGGTAATCCTAGATTGCACCGTTTTTGACTGATCCAACCGTGTGGGTGTGACGGACGGACAGACGAACGGACGGAATTGTGATGGCTAAGACGCGCTACAGCAGTAGCTGCTGTTGCGCGTAATAAACAAGAAATTTGAGGTGCGCGAAAGCCTATAGCAGTTCCGGTTCAGTAGTTTAGCTGAAAATTGGGATGTTCACGCTAAGTTAATATACAAATACCAAAATTCTCTATCATGATCGCATAACGATAGTTCCGTGGCGCCACCTTGTGAATGATATAGACTTGTGTCGCAGCCCAAAATCGCCAAAAAAATCCATAAAACCATCTATTTTGGCGTTCAAGGTCATCCAAGGTCACTGAATTCGGCGCTTATCGAGAGCCAGTGTACGATTTCCTATTAGTGATTGATAGTAACCTAGGCCCTATCTCGCACCGTTACTGAGATACAGCGACTTATTGGCCAAAAATCGCAAAATTTGCCCACCCCCTCTCATTTAGCGCCCTCGTTCGGGGTGACCCCCTTCGAATTTATGAAAAAGCTTTATGGTTCCTGAAACTAGAGTTTTCCAGGCAGCCGATGCTGAAGATTTGGTGATTCTAGCTTGCACCACATTTGACTGATCCACCCGTGTGACAGACAGACGGACAGAATTGCGATGGCTAAGACGCGCTGAAAGCAGTAGCTGCTTTCGTGCGTAAAAAGGAAGACACTTTAGGCCTATAGCTGGTTGCACGCTGCTTTATGGACACGAACATAATTTGCCAGTCGATTGAATAAAGAGCAAAGACATCAATAAGACTGTGTCTACGTAGAGTGGGATTGATTACAGCTATATGGGTTACCGGAAACACGTCATTAAATAGCTGTAGCATTTTGACGTGATAGTCTATAGATAAGAATGGCTACAACCGTACACAGGACCACCATACATTTTTGCTGCTTACAGTGTTGATCTGTCTTCATTAAAATTTGACTTTTCATGCTGGACTTCGAAAGACGCACGCGGTGTGCAATAGAATAACTAACCGGAGTTTCAATGCGGCAGGTTAGATCGACAACAGACACGTCAGCCGTCGGAACACGGAAAGCCATTCCAGTGAGTTTGCCGTTGAGGCTCGGAATCACTTTTCCGACGGCCTTGGCGGCTCCAGTCGCCGACGGGATGATGTTAGTGGCAGCCGTTCGACCACCACGCCAGTCCTTCTGACTCGGTCCGTCGACGGTCTTCTGTGTGGCCGTGTACGAGTGAACGGTCGTCATCAGGCCCTCGATGATGTTGTATTTCTCGTGGATCACCTTGGCCAGCGGAGACAGACAGTTGGTCGTGCACGACGCGTTGCTGACCGGCAGTAAACAAACGACAACGTAAAAACCGTGCTGCATAGTCTGGCACAGATTTTCAAGGGCATCTGGGCGTCTGGTTGTGTCCCAGATGATTGGAGGAAAGGGATTATTCTCCCATTTTACAAGGGCAAAGGTAGTCGACAGGAATGTAAGAACTACAGAGGAATCACTCTGCTCTCCTGTCCTGGCAAAGTCTTTGCGCACCTCATACTGGATCGAGTCAAAGATAAGCTGCTTTCCGTCCGACGACCAGAGCAGAGCGGCTTTACCCCAAAGAGATCGACAGTGGACCGCATAGCTTTGCTAAACCTTCTGCTACAAGGTCGACGTGAGCATTCTCGGCCACTGTGGATTGCCTATGTTGATCTGCGAGCTGCCTTCGATTCAGTAGACCGCACTGCACTCTGGCTGTTACTGCAAAGCATCGGCATACCTCCCAAACTGATAGACATGCTTAAAGACCTCTATACCAACACTGTGAGCTGTGTGCGCCTGAATGGGGCACTTTCTGACTGGTTTCATTTTGGCAGTGGAGTCAGGCAAGGCTGCACTGTTGCTCCTTCACTGTTTCTTCTCCCAGTTGACTGGATTCTTCATCGTGTAATCCACAGAGGCTTTCTTGGGGCGACGCTGGGCACAGAGATTTTTACTGATCTCGACTATGCTGATGACGTCGCTCTTCTTGCCGAAATGCTGGAGGTTCTTCTACTGGCCTTGGATGTACTGAATGACGAAGCCCGTCCTTTAGGCCTTGAAGTTAACTGGCAGAAGACCAAGATCCAGTCCACCATCGACTCAGCTACTACCCCGTCATCAGTTTATATATCTGGCAACCCTGTTGAGGTTGTGGAGTCATTCGTCTATCTCGGCTCTGAAATTCATAGTTCAGGCAGCTCAGAACCAGAAGTGCTTTGTCGAATTGGTCTGGCCAAAAGCTGTTTCAACCTTATGAATAGAGGAATATCGCGCTCCAGCATCTCCGTCCTCACCAAGGTCCAACTCGTACCTACATCCAACCAGTCTTATTATATGGCTCTGAAACATGGGCCCTAACACGAGCCTTATTAGACAAGGTTGATGCTTTTGACAACATCTGCCTGCGTCGTATTCTCCGTATATTCTCCGTATACCATACGTGGATCATGTAGCCAACGCCACGGTTCGACTTCGAGCTGGCTCATCACCGCAGCTGTCTCAGCTGATTCAGAGAAGTCGGCTTCGACTCTTCGGTCACGTGGCAAGGATGGACGCGTCACTTGACATCTCCAGAGCACTCTAAACGTCAGTCCGGGGTCTGCCCGTAGAGTGGAAGCGCCCTCCCGGACGCCCTCGCCACACGTGGCTACGTACCCTGGGAGCAGATCTCCAGCCTCATAATCATGGCCTCAACTCGGCTTGGAGATGCGCCCAGGATCGAGAACACTGGAAGTACCTCGTGGAAACCGCTACGCTCCAGCTCGGGGCATGCGCTTGATGATGATGATGATGATGAGGGGGTGCTGCGCCCCCAAATTTTTACACGCACGAGAGAATCACCAAGTCTTACTAGCGCACCCCCCAACGGGGACGGCGGCCCCCCCTTACAACTTTTCTCAAAGGGGAGTCAAAAATTGCTTTAAAATGTAGCGTATTAGACGTAGGATCTTTGGAGCCAAAGAGAGTAGCTTCATGAGACTTTGCCATGTGACGTGCTGCTAGATGGGGGTGATAACGCGGGTACAACTTTTAGGGAGCACTGCCCCTTTAAAATTTGTGAGTGCAAAAAACGTCCAAAATTTAGTACGTTTTACGATAACTTTCGAGTTTGACCGCAAATATCTTTGAACTGGATAGAGATATCGACAAACGGTAAACGGCGTTATCAAATACAGTTAATTCCGCGTTGAATAGAAAAAAAATTGTGTGAACTTCAGTCCACTAACACCAGAGATTACGCGGCTAATGTTTACCCACCCAAATCAAATTTTTCGGAAGGCCATATTTCGGCCCGTAGGGGGTGCTGCACCTCCAAATTTTTACACGTGCTAGAGAATGACCAAGTCTTACTAGCACACCCACATCGGGTACGGGGGCCCTCCTTACAACTTTTTTCAAAGGGGAGTCGAAAAGTGATTTAAAATGTAGCGTATTAGACGAAGGATCTTTGGAGCCAAAGGGAGTAGCTTCATGAGACGTTGCCACGTGACGTGCTGCTAGATGGGGGTGATAACACGGGTACAACTTTTAGGGGGCACCGCCCCCTTAAAATTTGGAAGTGCAAAAAACGTTCAAAATTTAGTACTTTTTACGACAACTTTCGAGTTTGAGCGCAAATATCTCTGGAACCGATGAAGTTAGCGACAGAAGCTAAACGGCGTTGACGAGAACGATCTTTTGGGCGTTGAACAAAAAAAATTATGTGAAATTCCGTCCACTACGAACAAAGTTATAAGCGCTCATGTTGACCTACTCTAAGTCGACAATGCGCGTTGCCAATGCATTTGAGTTTGGGCCACGTGACTTTGATGCCGGGGAAATTTTACCCCCCCTCCAATTTCCCCCAATCGGACTTAGGGCGCCGGGCGGACTCACGTTGGGCTTTGCCCCAAATTTCTAGTTTTTGGTTTTTATTCTTGACTTTGAGTATATTTTTAGATTCTTGTGTATTATATTTGTTTGTACTATACCATGATTCTGAAGTCATTTGCACTTACGCCTCTGGGACGTAAACAGGTGCACCGCGCGATGCACTGGCCCCATATCCGTCGTCTCGCAGTATAAAAACTGGTGTCTGGCTGAGGGCTAAGGAAACGGAGATCAGCGCCGCCCAATGGGCCGTAGGGCTCGGGAAGGACTTTACGATTATGTTACGTTTACTTTAGGTATATCATATGATGATGATGATGAAGTGTTGTGTAGGAGATTATTACGTGATGAATGGTTCAAAGTTCTGGATCACAAACGGTCCTGTAGCTGATGTATTGATTGTCTATGCAAAGACTGATTTATCGGCAGAGAAACCACAACACGGAATTTCTGCATTCCTCATTGAGAAGGTGGCTATGGGTGGCTATTTTTTCTTTCATTGCATCTATCTTTGGCCTGTAAAATGTTCGCTGTGATATATTTAAGGAGAAACTGAGAAACTTAAAAGGACACTAGATGGGTGTGTATAAATGATGTTAACTCACATACACTGTGACCAGTGAAAAAGTAAACCCCTAGACATTGTACAATAGAAATGTCAAATCTGAACATATCTGAATAACATTTTGTACACTTAATTTCCCATAAATTACCAAACCGACCACCAGATTTTGTTGAAAAATATAATTACTTAACAGAGTTATTAATTGTTGAATATTGATAGTAAAAATTTCTCTGTTATCAATATGGTGTTACATACTGCAGACGCTCGATCAGAAGTCACGTGTGTTTATGCAGTCAACGTAAACAATAACAAAATGGTGTTCTCTGCAGGTGATCATGTTTTAATTAAACTGTTGAGATAAGAGAAAGGGTATGGTGCTAAAAAGTTTATCGTGGAATTTTCAGCAAGCTGTGGACACTGTTAGGATTAAAAAAACTGTTGCGGAAGATTGACATGGACAGCACCATCAACAGGAAGCAGAGCAGCGCGCCAAAGCAGATGGTCAAAAGCCACTGTAACTGTCATTTGCGTTGACAGATTTAACCGAAACTTGGCAATTTGATTCAGATTGCCAATAGATGATGCATTGTTGATGTATGATTTTGCCAGATGCAACTCCAACAAACAACCTGCCATGGCAACATATTTTGGGACAAATTGACAATACCTTGGCCCCCGCAAAAGATAATTGCGTGCTGTTTGCACCTAACCCCTATTTTCGGGCCAGCTCTATTTATGGTGTCATTTAAATTTTTTCCCTGGCGACCCCTGTTGCCATGGCAACAAATTTTGGGACGAAATTTACTGTAACTTGGTCTGTGTAAGAGATATCTGCAAGATTTTTGCATCTGTAAGGGGGTTTTCGGGAATGGGCCGTCGAATGCTGCCAACCGAATTTTTCCCCGAGCGACCCTCATTGCCATGGCAATGAAATTTGGGACATATTGGGTTAGAGCTCGGCTTATGTGAGAGATATATCGAAGATCTTTGCGTCGGATGGGGGGTTCAAGGTCGGGCTATTTTGGTATGGGCGAGAGCTGCTTAAAGCGAGATAGGACGCCTGTCCGCTTTGAATGTTAATTGATAGAAAATCCATAGAACTAACCGAAGTAGCTCGTATTCCAAGATAAAAACAATTTTAAATTTATTTTATGCACAATAAAATAAATTAAATACTGGCGAGAAGTAGAGTTTTGAGACAAAACAGATGGATTTTGAGTCGTTAAATATAGCAGAAGTTGATAGTATCCATGACGACGCCAGCAGACAACGTTGGTGCTAGCGTTGGGTCATTTTAAATTATTATTATTGTGGTTTGTCAAAAATGTGACTTCAATCACAGTATACGTAGTAGTAGTAGTAGTAGTAGTAATAGTAGTAAGAATAGGGGCAAGATAGTAATAGTGTAGTTGTAGGGTTATGGTAGCAATAGGGGTGACGTAGGTTATGGTTGGGGTAGAGTATGGTAATGGTAAAGTAGGGGTTACTTATAGTCGAAGTAGAAATAGAAGTAGCAGTAGTTGTGGTAGCAGTTAAGTGATTATTCTACTGTTCAATTTTATTCAGCTCTAGATTACTTCCAACGGCAATAAAACTGCAAATATTTATAAATGTAAAAAAATTGTTCAGTTTATATACAGTGTAAGGGTGACATCGTGGTTATAGATATGAAACAGCAAAAATCACAATGTAAAAATTCAAACTTTACCATTACACAGTCAGCAAAGTTCTTCTGACATTGTGTAATGGTGATGTTTGAATTTTTAAATTGTGATTTTGCTGTTTTATATTTACAACCACGATGTCACCCTTACACTGTATATAAACTGAGCAGTTTTTTACAGAAATTAATTATTATACATTGTGATGCCGCTGTCCTAGCCAGCTGCATTTCAGGGCATGCCTACTCGACTGTCCATCTGGTCATCCGTCTGTCTTGTACTGGTTTGTATCCGGAAAACAAAAGGCTAAAAAAAAACCAAAATTGGGGCAGATGTTTCCCAGCTCAAAGTGAACATCAGTAAACCTCCAGAAACTGACATGCATCTCAAGTATCTGTTAACCTGCAGCTGGTCGGCCGGCTGACTGTACTCTAGATGCAGCGCAGCAGGCATGTACAACCCTCGGTAGCTAGACGGCTGGCTGCATACATGTTGCAACAAACCTTGCCAATGTGCTTGGATGTTAATTTCAGTAAGAATACTTGTCTGTGTGGTTTAGTTGACATTGACTGCATGTAGGGCATGGAGGGCTTTACGACATCACCAAAGCTGGACAAATTAGGCATGCGTGGCTCAGATACCTCGGAGCTGGTTTTTGACAATTGCAAAGTGCCCGGTAAGTGAGATGTTTCTGCCTTTAGTTTTGCTTGTCAGGCATTATTCGTTTTAGCTTTGTTACAGGCGTAACTAATCATCATACTAAAAGTGATGGTGAATTTTCCTACATTGGCCATGTACTGTTATCCGTAGAGCACTGTGCATTTACACATAAAATTACAGTTTCTATTCAGTGGTGGAAGTTTTATACAGGGTGAGCCAAAAAAGTAGGCTGTTGTACTTTTTCCGTATCTTCGCTAAATATTGACCAGTTTTCACAATTTTTTACCAGTAGACTCTGTAAGAGATTTGCTACTCAGTGACATGCACACCACACTTATTACATCGCTACGTTACCATGTAAAATATAAATATCCAAAAATGCACAATATCCACAGATAGTAATAAAGTCGAGTGGTAAATTTTTTAAAGTATTCAAGTAAAATGTTAAATATAAGTTATAGTAAATGTCAAAAAGGTTTAGTTGTGGCTACGGAGTAAATTTTCATCTTTCAAAAAAATAGTGCACAGCTTGTAGGTCGGCCGCACAATTGAAATGCGTTGCTCTGTATGCTCATGCAGTTAACTGAGCAAGATTGCAGCCATCAACCAGCATTAATGTACATTGAAAATTAGTGCACAGTAAAACTGTTCAAATTATTTTTTAAAATGTTTAATACGTCCTCCAATATTTTTGACAGTTACGATAACTCATATTTTAACATTTAAGCTAAATGCTTGAAAAATTTACCGTTAAACCTTTTGTCGATCTGTAGATATTGTATGTTTTTTGGATATTTATATTTTACAAGGTGCTGTAGCAACACAAGTGTGATATGCATGCCAGTGAGTAGCAAGTTTCTTACAGAGTCCACTGGTGAAAAAAATTGTGAAAATTGATCAATATTTAGCAAAGATATGGACAAAGTGCAATAGCTTACTTTTTTCGCCCATTTTATATTTTATGTTGGCTTTATTTATAACAATTAAGCTCTGACTTTAACGTTTTGCATTGGTTTACAACTAATAAATATATGATGCAGTAGTATATGCATGCATACTGTATATATTGTTGTTGCGCTTTGCTGTTCTGGGTGAAAGTGAAATTGACAGCTGTTTTTTACCACAGTGACACAATTGTGTAAATATGTCACTTATTGTATTAACAATAATGACTATAATATGCAGTGATAATAAATAAACTCTTATTATTTACTTGTTTTTTCATAAATTATTTGCATTGTGTGGCCTTACCTTACCTCCAGGGTGCGCAGGCTCTTACACCTGTCCAGCGCTGAGGTTGTATCAGTTTGGCCCAATGCGTGTCCCTGAATGTAACCATAAGGTTACAGGTAATGGCTATAAAGCCGTGAACGGCTACAAAGCCGTAAATAAACAGGTGTGAAGCCATAGTCGGCTGTAAAGTCGAAACCAGCACAAAAGCATTAGTAACATGTAGCAAATCTGCTCTCACGGGTTTGGCCAGCTCTTAGTTAGCTCCTACCCTCCAGATTTTAGAAATCTTATGGGTCATCGGTTCAAAGCCCCACCACCATGACAAGGTGGCTGACCATGGTGGGGAGCATTGTGTGGCATGTGCATGATTTTGTCCACTGGTGTATGTGTGTGCAATAGAAACACAATTGATGGGACCACTGAACCGTGGTGTATACATTCTTATGAGTGGGTTAGACATTGAACGATTGGTTCTGTCGGGTGGATCTCTTGGGTTGGTGATATACTTTATATATTTTTTATTCTAATATTATGTTTTGCATTACATGATTTGGCTTGTAGTTTTCTGCATATGAGTATAAATTTATTGAGCTCATTGGTGTGTGTGTGCCACTTAAATTAACTTTGAAAAGTAAGCAAGACAGTAAATGTATAAATTGCAAGGCATATTACATCATATTTTGGCGTTTTTTCTTTTGGATGATACAGGCCAGAAAACAACCCATCACAGCCATGTGTGATTCAGGGACTGGAGCTTTTGCACCACTGGTTTAATTAATGCAATTTATGTTCACACAGAAAGGGTTAACTCTTGTCTGTTGCATTATGCATGTGTTTCAGTGTGATGCAAGCTTGTTGTGACGTCGCATTTAAATACGCTCACGAGCGGGAACAGTTTGGTCAGAAGATTGGCACGTTTCAGGTTTCTTGTGATCTTTTCCAGCTTCTCTGATATGAAACAGTTTTAACTCTGTGCAGCTGCAATTTTATCTGTAGTATTGTATTAGCCTTCGATCTGTTCTTGCAAACTATACCCTGAGTCGGAGAAAGAAAGTCTATTTTACAAATATTATTGACCGATTTTGAGTGCTTGAGTGTTAAGCTGATTGCATGCAGTCTAATGCATTGTATTCTGTGGCATTGTAGCTAATGTTCATGTTTCAGATGGTGCAAGCAAAAATGGCTGATATGTACGTGAAGTTGAACACAGCTAGGTCATACACATACAATGTTGCACGAGCCATGGACAATGGTCTTTTTCCATCTAAGGTATCATTGTGTCTTATAGGCTGTAATACTAATAGTAGCCGCAGAAGTGCCTATGGTGCTGTCATCTTTGCATTGCCATTGCAAGAGTTTACCCAGTTCATCTGATTGATGTAGAAGAGCACTGGGTTAATTGGCTTGAGCCACAGGTCTACATAAACTGGCAGCTATAGTTCTACATTTACTGTTATCATTTATTAGCACTTGCTTCTAAAGTCGACACTCACTTTTCTGTCCTGTGGAGGGTAGACGGCTCAGTTGACTTGGTGGCTGATTGAATACTGAGATGCTTTACCTGCCCACAGCCACCTATCTGGGTACTAATTGAATAACTTTGTTGTCTGATTAAACGCATCACACTAGTACTGCACTACACCACGAACTATGGTTGTAAAATTTGTAATGAAAGATTGTTTATTTTTTATGTGAAGTGTTCAAGAATTCTTCTATTTTATTTTTTGTCAATGCTTGCCTCTGCAAGTGCTTGTAAAAGTTATGAAAGCCCTTCCCTTTGGATTTGATGAAAGTCATTTGGATTGTCTGGAGTGTGCTTCTCAGCTTCCTAATTGCACACCACTTGGATGATCCAGTGATTGCAATTTAAGATCCAGACAGTTGACTATTTGCAGGTCACTTTTCAGGTTGTGCATTTTAATTTTTTACGCACAACAGCATCTACTGCTGTAGCACGTCTTAGCCATCGCAATTCTGTCTGTCTGTCTGTCCATCCGGCTGTTCGTCCATCACACGGGTGGATCAGTCAAAAATGGTGAAGCTAGGATTACCAAATTTTCACCGTCGGCTGCCTGGAAGACTCTAGTTTCAGGATCTGAAAAGCTTTTCCATAAATTCGAAAGGGGTCACCCTGAACGAGGGTGCTAAATGAGAGGGGGTGGGAAAAATTTGCAATTTTCAGCCAATGCGGCATTGGCTGAGCGAGATAGGTCACGCCGTCTGGTGAGTACGAGTAAAACACTATAGCTGCTGGTCCTCTGGCGCCCTCTGGCGACTGACTTAGACTTTGTTTTACTGGGCTTTCAAATATGCACCACTGTTGCATGTTCCCATTTGCGTTAGCAGGGCTTTTCTTGTTTCAGATGTCTGTTGATATTTCGGTGCTAAAAATTTTATTTCTGGGAATGAAATCAGCAGGTGCAACATTTATGGATTGATGGTGCCCATGCAGAAATTTTGGCTTTAAAATTCCTAGTGATTGAAGAAATAATAAATGTACAAAACATTAGTTTATACACTTGTTAACGGCAACATTCAAGGACTTGCACATCGAAAACAGCAAAAATTACAAAAGGTGATATTG
>Ga0209367_1007050_pt1 | contig 15509 bp, 7 predicted proteins | sample WorMetLIZISLAND2_FD_187412 | JGI IMG/M metagenome (GOLD analysis project Ga0209367, IMG submission 187412) | Marine gutless worms symbiont microbial communities from Max Planck institute for Marine Microbiology, Germany - Olavius geniculatus... ... | reverse complement strand
ATGTTGATTTGATGTGGACAGAAAAAAAAACGAGTTATCCATAACTGGGTAAGCCACAAAACTAGACTAGCTTCACAAGGTAGTGTAGCGACATAAAAGATGTGATATGCATGCCACTGAGTAAGTATTTTTTACAGATTCTACTTGTGAAAAATGTGAATAATTGGTCAATATTTAGCAAAAATATAAACAAAGTTCAATAGCTTATTTTTTAGCACAGCCTGTATACAAGCTGCTGTCAAGACACGGTAAAAAAGATATGTTACGAATTTTAAACACCATTCCACACTTCAGCAGTAGCACTATCGCAATAAACTCGTCATTTCTGGTGCTAAATTGCGAAACAAAAACCGAGAAAAAACATTGTCCCTCGTTGTCTCATGATTTTGTTAAGTGAACGGCAAGACTTCAGAACTCCAAAAATCACTGACTTCTCAGCCGTTCTGCGAGCCGGTGGCCACAGAACTGAACAGTTTAATATTATACAGCAGCAGCAGCAGTCTTCTGACGTCAGAAGTGCGCATTGCAGCAGCTGACGAATTGATTTGCAAATGTACGTGCTACGCGGTCGCATCGACAGACAGACAGATTCAGACTATACGGACGGACACGTACGTACGGGAGAGATCGGCCGACTGCACTTGGCTTGGCCGACCGTATATTACCACCGAGTCCAGCGCCGCAGCTGCGACCGTGCGTTCTCGTGCGCCGACTTCATTTAACCGCCGTCATACGTCAACAAAACTCACTGATGCATGCGTCCGCATCGATCCAAGACGTAAATGATAGGCTATTACATCATACGAAAACCTTTATTCATCGTAAAATGGTAGGACCACAATAATGCAAGAAAATAACAGCGGTAGTAATACAGCCGGGCTATACGAACCTTATACGCCGTTTATCAACAATTTTGCTTGGTAATGGTAAACCAAAATTAAAACTAGAAAGCAGTCAGAGCCCGCACACCTCCGCCAAGGCAATGTTGTTCGCTAAGTGGCAGCACCATCTTCGGTTTTGCAGCGGTTTCCCTTATGCCCCATTGAAAGCAATGGTAACGAAAATTTCAAAGTGATCCAGAATCCAGGATTCCTTTCGGATCACCCCCAAAATTGAATCGCTGGTAGTTTGTGCCATTTCCGACATACCCTCAAAATTCCAGAAAAATCCGTCCGTAGCTTTTTGAATTATCTTGCGGACACACAGACAGACAAACAAAGTCTGGCAAAAACATAACCTCCTTAGCGGAGGTAATAATCTTCGCACATTTCTCCGTATCCCTATTATTATTGTGATAACTTTGCCTCTATATATGCGAAATATTCAGCCTCAGCTCAGCCTTCACTGCCTGCCCGGCCTCGACGTCAGTGTCAACTGGCCAATATCCTGGTCGTGCATCTCTGTAGCCTACGACTGCATTCAGCAATACGCCGCGATGCAATACGTCCGTCTGATCGATTCGACTCGACGCGGAATAATTGCCCGCCCGCCCGTCCGTGCGTACATGTACGTCAACGCGAGTTCAGTTTTTCGCGCGTCGCCGCCCGCACGACGCTGTCGCTATCCGTCCTCCTTCCAATCCGGCGCTCAACAGACGTCAATGGCGGATCCAAGGGAAAGGGCGGACGTATAGAATTTTTTTTTATCATTCTGGGCAAAACATCTGTCTGTAACAGCAGAGAGTATTTGTACTTGGGGTTAGTCGGCTGCTATGTTTCGGATTTCGGCACAAAGTTGAATCGGCCACGGTCGCTGGAGGTTTAGACGTATATTCTACACCTGTATTCTTTTTAGAATGACATTTCTGTTTGTGAAAGCAGCAAAGATATTACTGCTTCCGGTTAGTTGGCCGCCATCTTGGATTTTCGAATAACATAGCGTCGGCCAATATCGTTGGAGATTTAGATGTTTCATACATAGTCGTAAACCACTATGCTATATCGCCGGAGCGACATGTGTATCTGTAAAACCAGCAACGTTAAGAGAGAGGGAGAGGGGGAGGGAGAGAGAGAGAGAAAAAGATCTTCTTCAAAACTAGATCCGCCACTGGCAGACAGATCAGCGATCGACCATCACGTGAGGGCTGGCTGGAATGCTCGACATACAGACCATAGCCGCCCTCCCCCTCCAGACGTAGCTTGGCTTGGGTTGGTTTGGATGGATGGGTGAATATCGGAACGTGGCGCTGATCAGACGAAGAATTTATTCATTGCCATGCCGCCTAGCTCCCGCTCTCGCCGCAGTAGACGACGGGATATCCGCCGTTTCCATGGTAGCGTATGTGACATCCGGTCAGCAGCAGCAGCACACACGCGCTATCGCTATATACATCTTTATTTCGCCGTAAAAATAGCAGTAAATGACGTTTAACTAAACGTAAGTAAACAAAACTAAAAATAAAGAAAATGTCCCACGAAATTATAATATAAAAGTCACAGCAACGTCATATCGTTCAAAGTCTCCTTGACTTTTTTCAATTCACAATAAAACATTAAACATGTCTGGACATTCACTAATAACATGTATGCAAAAGATCAAAGTGTGTGTAGGCCTACAGCTTTTCATGAAAAAAACCGTCTCAGAACTGGCAGCGATTCCTCGTCGCTGAGCACTTTTCCCGCGAAAACAGCAGCTAAATCTTGTTCTCGACAAACACTCGAGCCTTCATCGCAAAGCGGGAAAACCTAGGTTTTAAACTTTAAAGTTTTTTTACAGGTTTTGAAACTTTTCTAAACGTTTTTGTTAGGTTTCAGTGTACAAAGAAAACATCACACAAATTTTGAGAGCAACCAAGTTATGCCACATCGCTTTTATCGAGCAAACGTTAGAACTCAAAAACCACCATTAAAGTATGAAATTAAATTTCTATTGCATCACAAATTGGACTTTTGCGGTTGTTGTTCGTTTTCTAAAACCTTAAAACCTAGGTTTTTGCTAACTAGTTTTTTTTCAGCCGTGCTTCATCGACTTGTGACGACCGACGTATAGACGAGTCACGACCGTATACTCCGCTTGCGTGACAACATCAAAGCCGCGTTCGACACAAGATGCTATTGATGATCTGTCTGAAGCGAAAAAAGTTCTGTGAAGTTTTTTTTCGCAAATTTTCTAAACTTGAAATGTCAGATAATGTAGTTCACTCAGAAACAATTTTAAACTAAAATATTCCAACGGGAAGAAGTTAAAGTATCATTTAGTTTCGTAATGTTTTAGGCGAAATCGTGTCTGTCGTCTGTCGGACTTGTGCGCCCTGCTTAAACCGTTCGACAAATTTGCATGTCATTTGTCAGATTACATTTGGGAGATCCAAAAACATACTGCGTTAGATAGGGGTCCTTGACCCGACCTCAGTGACATGCGAGGTCAAACTCCCAACCAACATATGCAACTGCAAATTGTTGCTGTTCCTGACGAATAAAAAGAAAGCGATTTCGCCTGATACTAAATGACTTTGGTTACTTGTTTCTGTCTGTCTGCATGAGCCTATAACATGAAAGTGTGGTCTATACTCGTGAGTATTTTAAGCGCACTAGTGGGATATGTATTAACCTATATCGTTAGCGCAACTGAATGCAAAGGAATCGGTTATATGCCATGCATTATTGACATCCAATGTGCTGCTCACAACTGAGTCTGGTAGTATGGTGAACAGGTGCAATTTCGTTTATTATATACTAGTGAAATAAAGATGACTGCAACTATTTCCAGTACCCCGTATCTCCAAGCTTAAAACCAAGTCAACGAAGTGAACAATACGATTTATAGTTTTTAACGTTGTAAATATTTGAATCATTAGTCTAATGCATCAATTTGCATCTCCGTTTACACAATAAAGCTGGCTTTACGAACTGGCCCATTAAGCTGTTGACTACATCGTGTGAACGGGGTATTACAGAATACAGATGATCTGCATGTTTATTAACGGCATAAAAAATTATCAGTTTTGGAACAGTATATAAGCTTACACCGACGATATGATATTCCGCGCTTAGCTTTTTGCAACAGAATGTCAATGGCTGCAACACAATTTTTTGGCTCCCGGACTTTTGTCATAAAATATCGACGCCTCTATATAATTTACTATAGTAAAAGGGTAATATCGGATTTAAGGACGACTGTAATACCCCGTTTACACGATCAAGCAAACATCGAGCAGTCATTCAGCAAATATCCAGCAAATGCATTCAAAATACACGTGCACTACGTGTGCTCAGTTCTCGATGTCTGTTCGATTCTTGCTCAATGTTTGCTTGATGTTTGCTTTGTGTAGGCTATGCTTTATGCATGTTTCGTTTTTGCTTGATGTTTGCTCGACGTTTGTTTGATGTCTGCTCGATGTTCGCTCGCTTTTTGCTTGATGACTACTTGACCGTGTAAACGAGATATAAAGCTCGATCCCACGCAACGCACGCGATCGATCAGTCACAAAACAAGCACGTTTCATGACGGTTTACAGTCCAAAGTGCATTTTGCCTGGTTACACTCGGATAATGCACTCTCGGCTGTGAAAGATATACGCAAATATAGAAACATATACGCAAACGCTAAACAATTGTGATGCTCAGATAACTGACCTGTGCTTGAAGGCCATGATAGAAGATGATAAGGCCAAGTAGAACTATCGTACTCAGGGATATCAGTGACTTGACGCCTGTCGAATAGAACGACTCCTGCGCAGACAGAGACACAGCGACCATTTGACATCACTTCGTCACGCTATTATTCTAGTTTTTAATTTCTACGGTAATCTGGCTACTTTGGGATTAATAGGTTTTGCATTAGTTAAGGCACTGCTAAAGCTGGTAAGCGAGTACGCAGTACTAGCTTATGCTACTCCAGACATTGGTGTAAAGTACTATACTTAAACCACGCTCAAATCGTATAGATTATACACTGTCGTTTTCTTTATGATGCACGACGGTAGCCGAAAGTTGTAACAGCGCGAGCTAAGCTTAGTTTAAGTAATAAGTGCATAATACTGTTGAAAAAAATAAGATACATGTATAATTAATCTTCGTTTCTTTGCTTTTTTGTTCGATGGACTTGAACCAAAGCAGCTGCGTACAAAAGCTCGTACGATATTCGTCTTCTGGCAATAATTAAGTTAACGAGCAGCTCAGTTTGGCGCTACAAAAATGATTTGCTTCTATACTCATCGCTTTTATTTTACAAAGCTTTAGCCATGTAGCAAGCACGAAGACAGACGGGAGCAAAAACAATATCTCACCGGCGAAGATAGCGACCTAAAGATGACAAATCAAATTGATAGTCAGTCGCTGCATTTGCGTGACGTCGAACGAGAGCGTATGACAACAGAGAGATAATATACCGGTATAAATGTTTTGCTGAGCAAAAATTAGCTTTCAGTGATAGACAACTAACTAAAAAAAATAATTAAACTGTAACTAAATTTTAGCTAAAAATAATCACAATGTTAATTATTAACTATTATGGCAATAGAAGTAACTAAATTAATAATTATAAGTGAACTTTTAAAAAACAAATTTGCAACTGTTTTGGGAAAATTTAGTGCAACATTCTCAACAAATGCGACAATACACGTACATTGAATTTTTTTACCGTCAACTATTGTTGACATTGGCTACAAGTAAGGTATCAATTGAAGACAAATTAAACATTCTGAACACTTGAAAACTAAAATACACAAATACAAAACCAATGTCTTAATTTATAAATTCCAATAATATCTTGAAGTCATAATTGTACAAGTAATTTACGTATTTTTTGATTTAATTATTTAGTTGCTAACTAAAATAGTGTTTTAATTGAACTGTTTTATTTTTATTAAACCATTAATCTAACACAAATACTTTTAATTAAACTACCATTTAACCACTTTTTTAACTTCTGCCCATCACTGTGAGCTTAATGCTGCAGGTCACTGTTTCCTGTCGATGGATTATTACGGTAGTAATGGCCATGCGATGGATAAGACCGTCACGAAAACGACACGATAATGGCGGATATTATTAGGCCTACGATTAGACTACTGCCCGATGGGAGGAAGATAAGCGCCAAAATGCTGCATGCGATAATCCATCGACAGCAATCCTAATAGGAACGGCAATAGGCTATCACCGGGTGCAATTTTAAACAGCGTGTCAAATCAGAAAAGAAGTTAAACCTGCACTGTCATGGCTACCCGTCAGTCCGTCCGTCTGTCACACACTATATTATGGCATGCAGTTATTCGGTTGTGTCATATCGAAGCTATGGTCACAAAATCTGTACCAACCAATAACTTTAGGCTCTGGTCTGTTTCACATTTTTTACTAAGTTCATTTATGTCGCTTAGTGCAGAGCAGGTTTTCCGGAAAATTTGAAAAATATCACCCAGTCTTACGACGTTTATCAGCCAAATAAAAAGAATGAAAAAGTTGCTATTTCGGCCTTCGGATCGCCCTATCTCAGAAAAAATGGGGCGCCGTGAAATTAAGATGTTGTAGGCTATCTTTCAAGTTCGCAGTCTAGTCAACCGTTATCAAAGTTCAATCCAGTTATATCTAAGTCTACTCCACAAGCCACGCTGTTTACCGTCTCATTGGAATCGACTAAAGACGCCTACAAAGCGACAGAACTGAACTGATTTGAGGGTTCAGGTCAGTTCAGCAATTCGGTCGCTTTGCATGCGCATTAAAACAGCGTTCGTCACATGCACCGTAACTGAATAAAGCGCGTTCGGGACGAATTCCCAAAGGAAATCATATCGACACGTAGCAATCGACACAGGCTATGTTGGAGAAAAGTTTAGAACGATTTATCACCCGCCGACTAACTGATTGTCTGAAGCTGTTGCGTGCAATTTTGTCGTAACTCCGCAGCAGCTGAAATTAGCTAGCCAATCAACCGCCGTTACGTTGACTCTCAACCACGACCTCAACCAATCGCGACGCAGTGTCACTGAAGTTACCGCAAACGAAATTTATACGTATTACGGCACTATGTGAGAATTATATACTAATGAAAAATCGAAATATTTACTGCATGCGTGCTTGATGCTGTTGTACGACAGCTAATGAGGTGTCGTAACTTTGTCGTAACTTTTGTGGTAAGTTTGTCGTACGATGTTTTGTAAATTAGGACGACTCAGAGCGTCAACTGCATGCATTTCTTTTTCATCAGGATGCTACTCTTAAGACTACGGCTTTTCGTTTTGAAATATCAGGCATAATTGTTTTCTGCACCGCAAACGATTTCGCCTATTTGTACACATTTTTTCTTAGCGTGATCTGTCTGTCTGCCCGTCACATTTGTGCACCTTGCTTAAACCGTTTCATTTGGCGGTGGCCTATACTTGTGGAGTTTAATGGATGCACATCACGTGTATTCCCTGACCCCAGAAAAAAGAGTTTTGAGAGTCAAGTCCGAAACCGAAACTTGCAATTGCTTATTTATGATTGACTAAGTGGTGACATCAATCAGCGATTCTGCGTTTTACGGAATTAGTTGAGTCCTTGTTATACGTTATACGTTTAGCTTCTCAGAATAATGTGCATAGTTCATGTCAGCCGAAGAGTGTGGGCTCGTGTGTCTTCGGCTTTAGTAATATCGTGGCACCGTGTCTGTAGTTTAAATGATATTATAAATAAACTCGGTACACTCAAATGACTGCAAAGCTGCAATAAACGTGCGATAGTTTTATACCCGCAATTTCTATGGTAATCTGCATGGCTTCTTTGGGATTAGCAGTGCAAACTGCGTTTCAGCGAGTTTTCGGCGATGATATCGCTATAATTTGTCGCGCTGGTGGTCGGCGTTGAGCTAATGACTGTAATTGCGTGTGCCGATACGTGTTTACGTGACATGGCTATCACGTCCCACTATAAAGAGCACTTATCATCCAACGAAGCGCACGCAAAGTACTCAGTGCATGCAACAAAGTACGTAACAAACGCAGCTGACGTAGCCAAAGCAGCGGTCACAACGCAAAATAGAAGCATTATTTTGTTACGTCGGCTGCTTCAGTTGCGTTACGTCCGTTGCGTTGCTTATGTTACCGATTGGACACGGCACCCTTTATCACTTTCTACGATAGGCGGCCACGGAAGCATTATGTTACCATGTCGTCGGTCCGTCCGTCTGTCCGTGAAGTCGTCTCTGCGATATCCGATCGTATTCGATGATTCATTTTTATCAGACATTTGCCAGTCGAGTGTCTTTCTTTGGCGCAAGGAAAAGTTCTTCCCGCGACCACAAACATATTGGTCCCCGATGAGTCCACATAAAGCTTGCGTCGCCCATTGACGTATACGCCAGCGGTCCGCAAAGCGCGGTTTCCAAACAACGCAACGTACGCAACAAATGCAACGCAACAACTGATTCTATCCGTGCATTTTGTTGCGTAATTGTCTTGCGTTGTCTGTTCACCTTGCTACCACCGTTCACGGTGACTCGGTGGTGTAACGGTATAGGTGTCGAACTTAGGATTGAATGGTCCTGGGTTCGATTCCCGGTCTGGACACGATCACGTGGTTACTAATTAGATGGGTGACTGTCTGCGGACAGGTAAACCATCTTGGTATATAATCAACGCCAAGGTCAACTCAGCCTTTCATCCCTCCGGGGTAGGTAAATCGAGTACCGGGCTGTCTGGCTGGGGTTGAGGCGGGGCGCGTTTACCTCTGTCGTGTGGCAGCTAACAGTGTGTGGTTTCATATGGCAGGTCACGCTCCCTGGCTCTGTGATGGATTTCTTATTAAAAAATGCGCTGAAAATGGAAGACCGGAAAATGGAGGACCGAATTTCAGAAGGTGGAAAATGAAGGACCAGAATATGGAGGAAATAATAGTACCGTAGTGTAACATCGATACCGACAGATAGACTGACGTTATACGGCAATACATTGATAATGATTTACTCAGTGCATTTTTCTGGTTCCATAATAATTAATGAACTGTTTTGATATAGTTTAATAGTTTTATTTAGCATAGGCCTATGCATTTTCTGCTTTAGTAACAATATTACAAAGTTACACAATTATGTGATATGCTTTTCTGAGCATAACGATGTTTTTCCTTCTTTTTCCACCTCCTGAAATAAGGTTTTCCATTTTTCGGTCCTCCATTCTCCACTGTTTGAAATTTGGTGCTCTATTTTCCGCCGTCTGAAAGTTAGTAATTATCATCTGTTGTTTTTCGTTCCTCTATTTTGCGGTCCTCTATTTTCAGTCGACCCATTAAGAGCTATACACCACCTTTACCTTTTTTGCTGTCTTGCGTTAGATGCAAATTGCGCTTAAGACGCATTATCTGACTGCTTGTCGCAATTCTAGCGTGGATAGTGCACCTTTGTATCCATCGTAAATCTGTCACTTCAGACAAGCACGACTACTACTTCCTTATCTTCCCGTCCAGTGCTCACTTCCAGTCCCACGACAGCAATCCTTCAGCAAAGAAACGCCGATAGATTTTGTATCGATATCGACATGGTGTAATTATAACTCGTCTAGAAGAATTCGTTTATCATATCGTCGTTTCATGTACGTGACTAGTAGATTTAACCGATTCAGTTTGGATTATTAGACGGCACATGATAATAAACCCCTCACAACTGCCACAATCTCAGTTTTTTTATCAATTTCCTTGTCCACTCAGTTAGTCGGACCTAGCACGAGACTTAGGCCACTTTAAAAATCCCTGATTGATAAGCCTAATCGAAACACAGTTATAGGCCTATACACGGTGCCAATGGTTGGCAATCGAATCAGTGCATGCGCGTATGATGGATATTTGATAGTTTCCCTAGTTTCCCTAACTGACCGATTGTACAATCTGCGTGAATCATGTATATTCCGCAGTTTATGTCCCATGCGAGTTTTGACGGAATGGTGATCAGTCAATCAATGAATCACTCACGATCAAAGCTGCTTTTAGCCTAACACAGTGACGTGGTATTTTATTGGTGACAAGCGCACATAGAGCACTGAAAACTCAAGAGCATCTGAACGTTTAGCGTAATGTTTGCTCTCTCTATCTTAGCGCTTTCCAATCTTCCTTACTATACTCCAGCGTTCATTTTTCCGAGCTTGCGTGTGCTTGATGAGCTAAACGCCAGCATTTCATCAACGATATCTAATTACTGATCAGATCCTGTGAGCGACATCCATCCGTCCGGTCGCAGGTACACGCAGGTGACACGCAATGCTGTGTATTTGTATGGTCGCTTTTAACACCTGTCTGCACCTACCTGTCTGCCTGTCATCCGGAATGACACGACCGACGACGTATCAGGAAAAGATACGATGGCGATGTCGGCCACTACGTGATGCGATATGATAGGCCTATGATTAATAATGCACTGAAAACTGACGGACCAGATTCCAATATTAATCTACCTCATAAACTACAAGGAACTAGAAATGTTTAAATGAAACTGAAAATGTAAAACATAAAAATCCACAAACAGACGGCTTAATATGGCAGAGATTGGGTACATAGCTGTCAACACGTTGAAACAACAGAGCAACTAGGCCTATTCCCGGACGAAATTCTAAAGCTCAAAACAAAATAGAGAGGAAAAGACGGTAACGAGTGGAAAGAGAAAAAATAGCGTTTACTCCATGCAGCAGCCCAACGGTGATATAAAGTGATGGGGTATTGTTTTTGTGATTCGATGTGTTCGTGCATCTCTAATTCTACGCGTTTACGAGTTTGAAAGAAAGCGAAAAAACTGCAGAAGCTACAACGGCAGCTGACGGTATGCGACTAATATGCGCCCGCCAGCCATGTCACGTGACGCTGAACAGGGGAAGGGGACGCTTAAAGGTGGGTATCGTTGTCGGTTTATTGATCTGCAACGAGCAACTGACAATATTCGATTAATAATCGGCGCGATCGCTCGGCCGGCGCATCTCTACAGGCCGGAAGTACGTTTAATGACGTCATTACATGAGCGCCGCAGACCGAGCTGTCTGCTGGGATATCTCCGAGCAGCTTCCCCATTACTTACTTCTTCGTTTATTTTACGATCGAAACGAAAACGTAACGAAACTTAATGATAACCGAATGACGGATTATTTCGCGAATAAGTCGGATAACTGCAATCTTGTTGTGGTCGATTCTCTCTCACTATTTAATCAAGAAATCAGTTTTCGTTAATATAGAGTAGCTATTAGAGTTGATTCACGTGTGGTCCAACCTCCATCATTTCGACTTACTGTAAATTTGTTCTAGAAATCGCACAATAAGATGAGCAGGCTTTTAGAGTGGGCCAGAGAAACCGGGGCCATTAGTTTACGGCTTGTAACTTTAGAAGTATTGATCAAATAAGCACCAAATTTGGCAAAAATCAACGCCATTTCATTCTAAACATAATCTCCTGATTTTTGTCAATCAACGTCGGAAAACAAAATGTCGCCATCTGTTGAATGACAAGCGCTTGTATGCAGTGGCGTATTTAAGAGGGGGGACGGAGCGATGCCCCCCCCCTTGGCCCGACTATAAACATTTTTTACAGGCGACTTTATATTAAAAGATGCGGAAAAAATTCAACAATGTTTGATGGTCTTCTTTCATACAAATACAGTATGCGATTAAAAGCACCATGTGAGATTGCATCTGATACGACGCGCCGAGTCCGCCGACGTCGCCGAGCGCTTTGAAAACCAGCTGCAAGCCGTATAGGCCTACAATATTTCGCGGCGGCCGGATTCAGTGTCCATGGGTGAGAGACACGGCACTGACATGAAGCCAACAGTAAGGCAGTCGGCGTCTGGCTGGCGCACGCCATGGGCGGTGGTTAATTAATATTTCAAAATGTCAGATCTGAGTTCAACCCGAGATGAACCCGCCCACAACTTGTATAGGCTACAGCAAATGAGATATAAGCCCATCCAAATGAGATATGCCTATTATTGCATGTAACACGACTATGGCAGAGCTCGTAAGATGCGTTCCTTTGTTCTGAGACTGTGACACGCCCTATTCTCAGATAACGCAAGCTGCAGCGGCATCGCAGTGATTATGGATACAGTATGCCCGACGTTTTCAGAACTCACCAGTACGAGAATCCCAGGAACCAAGCTCCGTATGCCAGTGTCATGATATCATATGTCATTAAGCGACGGGGTGCTCTATTTCACTGGAGATATAGACAGTTTAGACACGCTCGCCCGCCGCTGTCTTATATGTATATGCAGCATTTGCTGCCAGCCCGCCACTCGCGCACGAAACAGCTAGAAGTCAAAGAAGAAAAGATAGACAAAACTATGAGCTCAGCTTAGTCATTAGCGAGTAGAGACGACAATGGCAAAGCGTCATATCGCATACGTTTTACGACGTCAAACGCCAAAGACACGGCGCACCGCTTACGAGCGACATCGGCGACGATCAACGGATCAAGCATTCTGACGACGACAGACCGGGTTTGACACGGCCCACTTATTGTTGTACTATAGGCCTACTGTGCCTATTGTGAAGTTTATTGCTTTTTAATAATTTACATTAATCCATGCATGACGACGTTTTGCAGCTTGCTAAACTTTATTTTTTGCTAAACAGCGCAAATATCTGTGATTTTCTGCGTTTCCAAATTTCAGAAAAATGGTCGAATTTGTGGCTTCCATTGAATGTTCAAAAACAAAAAGTGTTTCAGCTTCAGGGGCTTCGCCCTTCTGACCCCCTGACCAGGCGCTCTGCCTCTGGACCCCGCTGGGGGCTCCGTCCCCAGATCCCCGTCTGGGGGGCATGGCGAGCTCTGCGCGCTCGCCATGCTCCCTTTGTCAAATCCTAAATACGCCACTGCTTGTATATAGATTTTTAGCCGAAGATTATGCTCTGCAAAGCGCCAAATAGCCAACTGTGAAATGTCCATCTTTCTTCCAATTTCGTAAACAGTTTTGTACACGCGCATGTACTCTCATGACTGCAGATGAGCTTTTCCTCAAACTCGATTTTTTGTCCGAAATTCCAACGTGGGAACTGATCGCAGACGGTTACTGCCTTTGCGACGTTCTATCACGCAAGTAAAAGTAATTTTCTTCAGCAAACGGTCTACGCTTGTCCAAGCGCAATTTTTCAAACCAAACTTTTTCGACAAAAAGTTGTGAGCTCCGGTTCTTTTCGCTTTGCACTTGTAACCGGAGCTTAAACAAGAATAAGACGAATGCCGACATGATGTGCAACCGTCCCTGCAGTGTGTCGAGAAATACACATCTGGTCGTCCATCTCTTTCTCCAGTTTAATTAATTTATTTCCGCGACAAGTTGGCCTGGTTGTCAACTAATAATTAAATTCTTTTCTGTCTCGCGGTGCAAGCGTTGCCGGTAATCTTCACAGCAAGTTGCAGCGACAGGGATGATGACGTCACAGTGTTATCAGAGGAATGGCGTTAATGACAAACTCAGTACTGTAGGCTACTGAATTTCTGTATGGTCAGTTGCACGCTACGTACCCTTAGTGCACGGCTGCCGCGGATGCAGCACACCGACTAGGCCTACTACGGACAATCACGAGGTTTATGACAGACGGCCACCCCGGTTTTTGTCTTTATGAACTAAAAATTAGCACACCGTTTACTCATGAGATACTGATTTTATTTTTCTATGTTTGTTCTCGAATTAAGAGCCCGTGTACGAGACAGACGGACGGAAGGACGGACGGTTAAAACGCGTAATGTAGCCTATATAAAACAGGCGCATAATGAATATCGCCCGACACGTCTATTCTAGTAGTTTTTGCTGGTAATGATGAATCAACGCAGCATATTGCTGATATACAGGCCTACATTGCACAATGTATGATGCTGTATCTCTGGTGAGGCGTAAAATAGAAAAATAATATCGTTTCGATTTACGTTTATCGCCGGCATTTCTTACGTTACCGACGTGAAACAATTTTTTCGTCAACTACAAATGTGCAGGGTTGTCCGAAAAGTGAAAACACTTTTGTTGTTTGAGTTTCCTTTTTTTGTTAGGGATGCATAATATACCGTGTCCCAAAATTAGCGACACCCCCAGATAAGTTAGTGAAAAATCATTAATACCTCACAGATCTTTACAAAATTTGAAACATTCATAGAGACAGTTACTTTGAACTAATCTTTAGAGTTTAAGCTCGAAGTGTCCACTTTTGGCCTCGACGCAAGCTCTTAGTCTTAGGTTGGTATGCCACTACTTAATCGCCCTATCAATGCGTGTTAGACGTAACCCTAATGTAAACAAACTCTGATGTATAATGACGTCACACTGAGCACGCACGGTAAGGTACGGACGTCACAATAGGTGTGACGGTAAGTAATGTTAAGACAATGCAGCGTACGATACTTCGTTGAAATCCGTGAACTACAAACTGAATTAGGTGCGTTTGAAGCAAGAGGTGTGACACGGTGTATATGCAATTTCTGTTTACCCACAGACTATTTTTATTAAATGAAAATGGTTCTTCGTCTGCCGAAATAAACACGTTCTGTTTTGCGAATAAATCGTAATTTTGTCACAACGGCTGGATTAACTAACGACGAACTACATTCGATTCACAATGTGCATGTAAAAAATCACGAAAACAATTTCAAATATTAGATCCATTGCACAAATCTGGTGGGTGTCGCGAGACGTCATGACTTGCGTGTGCAGCAGCTGTCTCGTCAAGCTATAATTTGGATAATGGGCTCAGCAATCGTTGCAATGTGCACATAATTTTTTTTCTTATTTTGTGTTGCTGCATGCGTCCTAACGTAAATGTCTAAGCCGAGTTTAGGGAGTCGCAGGGTGCAACGGCGACCTGGGTCGATAAAACAGAGAGGAACAAATAGCTGCAATTTTTTTCCACAGACAGCTACAAATTTTAATTTTGTCCCAAATTATCCCAAAATGGCGATTTACAGCCCCATTTTATCTGTGTTTTAAAATAATTTTCCGAGGAGGCAATTTTCCGACGAGCTAAATTTTAATTAGAACTTGGAGACTCTGCCATGGGCGGAATATCCCGAAATATTTTAAAATTAATGTCGCCGACTTTCGTGGTTTTGTGTCTCTGCGTAATGGAATCTGGGCTAAACTCCTCCAAAGCTTGTAATGTTTGCTGCGTGACTGAGGCATAACAGTTGGAGTTACAAGAGCTGCTCTGTCCGGCACAAATTTATAGTATCGAAATTCGCCGGCTATTTTACGACGACCAGAGCTACAACCGCGGTATTTTTTTGTATCAAATCATCACACGGTGCATCACTATCAGAGAGCATATGCCAGCGATCGCTACAGTCTATCGCCAGTGGGCGCCGAGCTACGTCATATCCACGTCGTGTGCGTGTGTGGTCCATTAGTATATGTGACAGGATAGCAACAGTTCGACGCAGTGCCATACAGTCCGCAGCAAACGGCATGAAGCACTATAGTGCAGCACTATCTACAGGGTGGTCCAAAAAGCTGCACAAAGTTTATGGCACCATAATTTTGCAACCGTACATCACAGAGTCAAGCGGTTTTCAGCAAAATGTTCTGAAAGAAATTCTTTACATGACTTAAGTCAGTGTTTAAATACAGCAGTTAAATA
>Ga0209367_1007049_pt1 | contig 15512 bp, 7 predicted proteins | sample WorMetLIZISLAND2_FD_187412 | JGI IMG/M metagenome (GOLD analysis project Ga0209367, IMG submission 187412) | Marine gutless worms symbiont microbial communities from Max Planck institute for Marine Microbiology, Germany - Olavius geniculatus... ... | reverse complement strand
ACTCGGCTCGCGCCTTCGGCGCTCGACCTTCGCCCCCCTAACGTCAACTCCTGGATCCGCCTATGTCTCTAGTTATGTAATAGCTGGGCACTGGCTTCCCACCAGCTGGGCCCCAGGCCTCCCACCAGCTAAATCCGGCCCTGTTCAGCAGGACGCATTTTTAACGCGCTACAGCTATGCTGTAGGCGCCTATGGCACGGCTGTCGTCTGTCACATATGTATTGTGGCTAACCTTTAGGTTTTATGGAAAGCATTTACCCGAATAATCAGCTGTGTGTTTTGAAACTAGGCATGCAACATTTCAGCGACCTAGTGCATTGGGAACATTGTCAAATTTGGGGTTGAATGGAGCGGTAGAAAAATGTGCGTTTCTCAGCAGAAGACTGGCCATATCCTGAAAACGGTGAGAGATAGGGCCAAAGTTGCTATTAATCACTAATAGGAAGTGGCAAACTTTCTTTCAGATGAGATAAAAATCATTGACCTTGGATGACCTTGAAGGTCAGTACTGAACAGGAACTGTACAGGCTGTAACGCGTCTTCCTTAGCGACAGTTGGGCTTTCTTTTTTGACGTTTTAATATTTCACTTTAGTGACATTTTTCAAATTTGTCGCTGGATCTATAATGATAACAATAATGAAAGTTTATACCGCTGAGTACCCGGTAGCTTATACCAATGCACGGTGTTTGAAAAAAAACTGTCCCCGTCTCATGACGTTATGGCAACATTTAGTAGCTTACTTGCAGTGAAAGTTTTTGACCAGTCTACTTTACACTATGCCAGCATAATAATGCACTTTGTATCTTGACTTAAAAGACCAAGTTAAACTAGAAGTATACGCCTAGTTTATCCAGGTCGAGTGTTCAAAGGCTACAGACGCCGATGCACCACGTTGTACGCTTAAGTTAGCCTACTTCAGACACCAAGACCACCGCCATACATACTGTATAAGCGCTCGTACGGCCACTTATACAGTATTTGGCCTAGTGTTTGCTCGATATCTGTAAGCTAGGCCTACTTAGTGACCCTTAAGTTTAGGCAGCGTGTCTGTGGCTGTGTCTCTCCGTCTGCTGTCTGGTGTCAGGGGGGACAGATTATGGATAGCAGCTGTGCCTATATAGCATACATGTAAGCCTAGCTCTCGCTATAGAGTCGACCGGCTTATAGATTTAGGCCTACTTGTAAATTATTTCGCTCTAATTCTAAGACCACGATTTGCGCCGACACTAGCCTATAAGCGAATTATCCATGCAGTCATGGACAGGTTTATTCGCGTGTTCGGGCGAGCTAAAAACGCTGTCGTTGGCATGGTTCACGTCCAAGCTTTACCCGGTAAGTTATTTTACGCTTCATTTCAATTTATTGGTTCTATGTCAACGCCGTTACGCATAGTTTTACTTTCAGAAAATATTCACATTTCGCTATTGTGCGACCGACTTATTCGTCTGTCTGTTCGTCAGTCCGTTCGTTTGTCCCTAACTCGAAAACAAAAAAACACATGAAAATTGGCATGATAAACGGAATGCCAATTTTCAGCTTTAAAAAGTCAAAAATTGAAAGTCGCCTGATGTCAAAAAGTCAACAAATATTAGCTCATATTTCGCGTAAATGCAATTACTTACGGTTCGCTGCGTTTTCGTCCTGGTCGCGACTCAGCGAGTCAGTCTACGGCACAGCCGGCGTGACACTGACAACGTAAAGTTGACTTTCAGTTGAAATTCAAAATAAGTAAGCGGTATCAGTAAGCAAGTAAGTATAAAAGTGTAATTTTTTTATCGCACATACTTAAAAATCTCTAATGCGCTTAGTAAATTTATCGTCAATAGGCTATTTTGCAAGTTTGTCTTCATCAGAAGTTTGAAAGTGTCGAGCCTCAGTCACTCAGTTCACTAAGCTTGTCAGGCAGCGAATTCCAACTCGACGTGACCGAAACAGCAAAGCGCCGACGACCGAAATCGTTCCCGCGGTAGGACCAACTTCCGCTGAGTGGCAGATCGCACATTTTGACGACCAGACTGTGACGTCTGCTGTTAGCGTACAACTGTCCATCAAGTACAGCGAAGCAGTTTTATGGAAGCATCGAGTCATGAGCAGCGCGAGCTTAAATCGAAAAATAGTACTCGGTCGGTGACATCAAGCCAGTGGAGTTCATCGTGCAGCATAATCGCGACAGAACGCAATCAAACTTTCGAGTGTTACTTGAGTGCTGTATACGATAAATTGCTGGCTGGACGACCGCATGTTATGTCGGCACTGTGCCGACATTTTTGCAGTTAATTTCTCACTGATCAGCGGCGTCGTGGGTTAAAAGAGTAAGCCTGTCAGGAAGTTGCCATTTTCCCGAAAGACACTGCAAATATCCAACAGAGAAGATAATGGGTGTCCAAAATTTCAATTTTGCCTTTGATTTTTTTTTCAAAATGGGGGGGGGCAGCCGCAAATTGACAAATATTTTCCGAAAGGAGAAAAATTTTGCGACAATTTTCCGACAGCCCAACATTTAGAGTGAGCCACTTTCACTAACAGTCGCGTCATTTGTAGGTTCACCGGCATCGCGTCTCAGCGTGGACGAGATCGCATCGAAGGCGTGCGAAGAAGTGCATACGTATCTGACACACAAACTGGTGAGACTCGTTCAGCTATATGTATATTTTAATTTTATTCCGCTTATTGCTTGTACCGCATGTGAGTGTTAGGCTCCCAGTATTTACAAGAAGCCCAGCTATCGCTAGAGAAGACGTGCTACAGCCCTATACACTTCCTGTTGCAGTAGGCCTACTGATAAGCTTACCAGTCAGATAGGCCTACAAACAGAAAACTGAAGTGAATGCTATACCCCGGCCCGGACCGCGAACAGGATTTAGGCTACATGCAGTGGCGGATTCAAGGGGGCGCCCCCTATTGACCGGACGCATCATAAAACAAAGGAAAATTTTGCACCAAAATGCATGATTTTTAGATAAAATTTTCAAACATTTTCTGAGACCCCACCCCTATACCTTTCCGCCCCCTATTCCAAATTCTGGATCCGCCACTGGCTACATGTATGACTTGCAGGAAAGCCTGTAAAGCGTGTTTTGATCTGTAGGACGGAGTAATAGTCGAGAACATGCACGACGTGCCGTGGCTGCGTCCGGAGCAGCTGGGACCGGAAACAGTCGCCGCCATGACAGTCGTGTGCTCGGCGGTGCGTCGCGTACAAGACGAGCTTCCGGTCGGGGTTCAAATACTCTCATCTGGCAATCGCGCCGCACTCGCCGTCGCCAAGGCTGCAGGTGACGTCATCGTGATCCTAATCTTCTATACTGGTACTAATAGTTTTGCAACTTGTTCAGAATGACTTATACAGAGAGGAACATACGTAGCCTACATAGTTTACGTTGATCGAGTCTGGACAGGACAAGGCCAGTGCTTAAAGAAGTAGGCCTAACACCGGCCTTGGGGCAGGCGGGTGGGCAATGGGCATCTTGAAAACTTAGAACACTGCAGGCGTTGTGATTCAGGTCTGCAGTTCGTGCGTGCCGAAGGATGGGTGTTTGCACACGTCGGCGACGAAGGTTACATAGAATCATGCGCTGCCGATCTGACACGTTACAGGCGCAATCTGGACGCAGAGCACCTGCTTATATTCACCGACATCAAGAAAAAACACAGGCACGCAAAATATAGCGTAACTGTCACTTGTAGAATAAAGCATTTTCAACGCAAACATTTTAGAGGCTATTTTTATATACGGCAAGTGCAACTTTTTAAGGTATCCTGGCTAAACTGTTGGGCATAAGCCCTATAGTCTACTCGATATGAAACCTATAGGCCTGAATGGACCGACACAAACCATTTTAGCAGCACGGTTTCGGGATTCCAAAATATTTAGCGAGTAGACGACACAAACTGTTCAAACGATGTCACAGGCTGGTCAGGAATATAAGCCTACGGAGATCTCCCCTATTTCAGTTCAAAATGGTCATGCGTACAGCCGCACAAAATGTCGGCACTATGCCAAACGCCTATAATTTTCTAGTTAAGCCTAGTTAAAAAAATGAGTGTGTTCCAAAACTAAATATTGCACATTTGACCACCTTAGCTTTTTCTAGTTCCAGTTTAAATAACTGCTTCCAAATTGCACGACAGCTGCTATAGGCCTAAAAGGAAAGTTATCTTTCCTTGAGCCGCTATAGCAAATTCCGTCCTTCCCGAAACTTAACTCTTTCCTTTCCTCCATACTCCTTTATTTGGGTTTATTATCCGAGAGTTTCCTCCTAAATCTAGTTCGGGGTCTGGAGCACTGTATAATATTCTTCAATGTGCATGATAAGGGCTAAACGAAAATTTAGAAACAGCCACCGTCGATCTTGCTACATTTGGACTAAAACGACGCATTTGGTTCTAGTACAAGCTAGAGAAAGCTGATGTAATTTAGGACTATATATGAGCGCTTTGAACAGCCTAACTTTTGATTCATATGGTTCATATGGTGTAGATGCTGTTTGACGCTTGTGCAGCTCGCACGTGCTAACGTCGGACATAAACATATCGCAGACAGCGCAAGCTGCTGAGTTATTTCTCAGTGACGGAGTAATCGTCACCGGTCCAGAGACTGGCTCACCAGTAGACGCAGCGCAACTCACAGGTCCGTCCAACGCAGTCATATTAATGTCGCCCCAAAGTAGATTCATTTCATCATTTCAGTTGAGGCAGTCTGTGTATTATTTTGACAACCAGACACATTTTAATTTAGCAGATATAACAAACTATGGAAATTGTTCTTTTTAATGCAACATGGTGTACACATTCTACTGAATTTGGTAGAAGGAGCATTAAATATAAGCGATGTAAACTCTGGAATAATTTACCTGATGATATTAAAGCCATAAGATCGTGTCATTCTTTTAGACTAATGGTGGCCAGCGTTGATGGGCGTTTGCCTTTTCTGGCAACGTGAAACATCCCAACATTTTCGACTATAACTTGAAAAGCAATTATCAGACTTTGATAATTTTTGGCACGAATATTTTTGACATAAATTGCCATCAAACGATGATTCAGTTTCCCATCCCACCCAACGTTTGTTTCTTTTTGTGATGGACAGACAGACATACAAACATACGCACGAAACTGACAAAAGACAGTAAGCAAGCAATTCGCGTAAGCGTAACCCAATAGAGTCCATCACAAAATGATGGACTATTAAATGGACAAGAGATGATATACAAAATAAAAATACTGTAATAGTTAAATAGTAAATAGTCTAAATACGTTTAAGAAATAAAAAATATATGTGTTTTTAAAACTTTTTTTCATTTTTCTAACTTACTATATTTTACAGGCGGGTCTTATAAACGTCTCGGGCCCGGGGTAATTTACCTCCTACTCTTCATCTCGACGGGACTGGGTGCGTTAATTTACGCGTTAATTAATGCATTAAAAAAAATTAACGCCTTGACAGCTCTAAAAATTATGCAAGCTATACGACCAGCTGTTTTTACGTGTTGTTCCAGTCGAGGCTTTCGTTAGAAACACCAAGGTCAGAGTGAAAATGAAAACTGTTAAGAGTGATCGCCTGCACTGTGACTTCATAAATAAAGAAAACAGACTTGAGAATTTTGGTCGAGTACAAATCACCAGAACATCAACAGTAGACTATTATTAGTTGATTATCAGCGTGCATTGCAAGATATTGACATTTACTGCAATAAACTAATGTCAAATAGTATTTACACCAACAAATGTTTACCACTGTATTAATTTGTTGTTGTTGTTGTTGTTATTATTATTTTTTTATTAATCGTGAAAAGAATTCTGAATACAATGTGTTTCAGAAGTGTGCAAAGCAGTGAAGCAGATTCCGGTGCTTGTCGGGTCAGGAGTTACAGACAAGAACGTTGATCAGTATGCAGACGCCAACGCATTCATTATTGGCTCACATTTTAAAGTGAATGGACATTGGTCGGAGGAACTCGACAGCAGAAAAATTGCTCGCTTTATGGATCAAATTAACCAAATGCGTGATAATCGGCCGTAAGAATATTTCAAAGTCATCACGGTGAACAGAAAACAAATGAAGCATAAAAAGACTGCATCACAATATCAAACACAAAATGTTCAGTATGGAATAGTGATAGACTGACGCAAGTTGGTGAAGGTTATTGTATCATTAAAATGCTACAAAAAGTGTTTCTATAGTAGGCCTACTATGCAGTATGCACAGAATTCAAAAGTAATTTGAAAAAATACAAATTTTTAAATGTACTCAAACCCAACAGATGGAGTACATACAGTGGCGGATTCAGGGGGGGGGGGTGGCCGCCCCCCTAATGACCGGATGCATCTTAAAACAGGCGAAAATTTTCCACGAAAATGCACAATTTTTGCATAAAAAAATTCAAAATTTTTCTGGGAAAGGGGCACAACCTCCTCCCGGGACCCCACCCTTACCCTTCCGCCCCTTTATTCCAAATTTGTGGATCCGCCACTGAGTACATACTTCCCAAGTCAAGTGTCTTTTACTCAAATTTAGTGAAAAGAAGTTCAGTGAATATTAAATTTTATTTATTAGCTACTAACATTTGGTGAACGAAACCGTTGTAATTCTGCCAATCTTGTCAGTATACCCTTTGTCAGCTGACGTTTTTCTCCCTGCCAAACAAAGTGACTTGGGATGGATCCACCATCAGAAAACTTGAAACATTTGCTCAATTCAATCGCAAGGGAAGACTTGATAAGTCCCACTCCACCGCAGTTAGCCGGACCACTGTGGTAGACACGTCCAGTGTCTGGCAACATTACAAGTTGCTCCGGCTGAAAGACGACTGACAGTGTTCCTCCTGCATACGTCAAGTGATGTGTGTCAGTCGAATCAATGGTCACAAGTTCAGTAAACACAACCGGCACGTCATCACAACGGATGAAGTTGCGTTCACGGCCACAGTGAGATACGTATGGAAAGTCATCTGCATAGCGATCTGTCTCGTTATTCTTCAGTTGCGAGAAAAAGAATTTCAGAAATTGTTTCTCTGTACAAATATCACATAACGCAGCATTCAAAAGCCTAGCCTGCCAGAGACATACACAGAGTGGTCACGAAGAGAAGAACATGCTGTGTGTAGATGAGGCAATAAAACAGTTTCCAAAATGATTAGCCTTGGCCATTGCAGTGAAGGGTGAAGGATGCTCACATCGAACAACTGAACACAATTTTTGATGTGCTATTGCACGACTGTCGTCCGTCTGTGGGTCACGGATGTAATGTGGCTAAATGGTGCAATATAGACTTAGGTTGCTAATAGGGAATTGCACACACCCTTTCAGATGAGATAAAAAATCATCGACCTTGGATGACCTGGAAGGTCAGTACTGCAACAGAGACTGTGTAGGTTGTAGTGCATCTTCCCTAGTGACAGCTGGGCTTTTTTGTTAACATAATCACACTCAATAATGGTGCAATGATGGTGGCTCCAGTTAGTTGTTTCAGAAAATGGCCAATTCTAAATCTACACAAAGCACATATGGTACAGTTGACTAGTAAGGCCTACACATTTTGAGGGGCCAATACAAACACATCCAGACCAAATTAGGCATACAATGATGAAATAAACCATGCATCATGCAAATATACAGCCAAAGCGACTGTCTAACAGACTGATTTGTATCAAGTCAAAGCACAAATAATCACAGACGTAAAAAATTTTTAAACGTGTTTTCTATTTTTGCCACATTTTTGTGTTTTTTTAATTTTCTCAACGTTTTTTTCTTTGCTTAGTGCGGGGCCCCTAAAAAGTGCGAGGCCCATTGGCCTATGCGGTAATCTGGCCCTGCACTTGATTTCATACTCCCATGTTGCTTACAGCTGATATGATAAACAATTTTCATCAGTGAACCTGATAAAGTTCACCACTGAAGCAGGGTAGCAACTGACAGTTAAAACAAGCAAGCTTGTATTCACGACACATGACGTCAGCGTTACATCACGACTAGCAAAGAGTATTTAACTAATGACTGAATTCTGTTGAACAGACACGCCCTGTTAGCTGATGAAAAACGCAGCTCCACTATTACTGAAGCATAAATCTGACTGATCAATCAATCAGTCAACGTACTGATTGACTCATTGACTGACAGAGTGATCGATGTGCACAGACACACAGACAGAAAAAGCGATTACTTAATCTCCACCAGTTCACTACGTTCACCTTGGCAGAGATAATTAGTCAAAATGTTTGTGGACAGTATAATGTGATTTCTGCAGAGCAAACATTGTAAACAAAAATACTGGTACCTTTGAAACATGAGGTAAAATTCTTTATTCTTGTGTCATCCAGAAACAACTGCAACAGGCAATGCAAATCAACAGTGCAATGTCAACAACAGTATGCCTGTTGTGTACTGTATTGAAAATGAAGCAGATAAATCAACCAACAGATATGTCAAATCTATTATAAAAGATCAAGTTAATTCACAAACTTAACATTCCACACGTACTCCATCCAAAGCAGTGAATAAGTCAAAACTAAGAACTCGACATTTTGACAACAAGAACACAGACAAATAGATCACGAAATGTAAACGCAGCAGTGGCTATTAAATAGCAAAACAATGGCCACTTGCAGAGCCTCTCTAAACTCGCTGCAAATAGCACCATTGAGCCACATTTGCAGCTGATTAATCATGACTGCTGTGGCGTCACTGTAATGTGGCTTATTCAGTGGATGGAATCTCAGCAGTTGTTGGTTTGTTAAAAGGTAGCCTAGCATCTATGTTGAGTTCTTAGATGCAGCTATCACAGGCTGAACGGTGGTTCGAGCCATGTGTTAACGGCAACTTCTCTTTCCTATGGGAAAGCCAAAAATTTGACCCTCCCCACAGAATCAAAACCCCTGATCTGATTGAGATAAAATTTGGCACGGTTGATTAAGTCAACTAGTTGACACCTCACGCAAAATTTTATGTAAATCTGACCAAGGCGGGCTTCTCGGCAAATAGATGAAATATACACAAAAATTTTTCTAGCTATATATATACACCGTGTCCAGTAAAAAGAGCCTACACTTTTTCCTGAATAACTTCAACAAATTTAAACTTATTTTTTTATAATTTTTGGCAAACATTATCACAATGATACACTTTACTAAAAGCATCTAAAACTTGTCTTCAAAATTCACTTCTCGCCAAATATAGCTAATTTGATCGTGACATCATCGAAAATGCCATTTTTGCGGACAGATAACGTCTAAATGAACCTCTACAAAATGAAAACAAAAAACTGATGAAAGAAAATTGCAGTATATAACTTCAGAGATTGTTGGCATAGAAATAAGTTATTTTTTATCCAAATTTTTTACCTACGGTACTCTTGCTTTTCGCCGTGTTAACGCATGGCCGTCGAGTGCAGTATGAAAACGTCGTTGTGCAGCAGCCGTTATCAGTGGGCAGCGTCATTTCTGCAGCCTGCGTTAGCGTCGCACTAGTGCACATTTGTAATAAAGTTGTTGACTCAAAAGTTGGTTGATAGCAAGTTTTGTCACTGTTGATGACAAATAAGGCAGCGAAGGCTAAAAAGCCTATTTTTCTGCATTTCTGTTTATTTTGGTGTGGAGTAAAGTAAGAATACGAACAGTGTTTTATTTTACACGATAAAGTGGCGTCAGTATTTGGGCAAAGTAAACTATCAGTATACTGTCAGTTGCATCTTGCTTTTTAAATGTTGCCTACAAAAATTATGAACAATTTTTAATTTTGTTAAAGTTATAAACCGAAACAACGTTAGATTTTTTCACCTTGAATACAATAAAAACGGCTTTTTTGATGACGTCACAATTACATCAGCTCTACGTAGTGACATGGCAATGTAAAAAGAAAATATTTTAACAGTTTAATAAAGTGAATAATCAGAACGAATCATGCCAAAAATTATAAGAATAGGTTAAGGTTTGACAAAGATATGTTGAAAAAACCATAGGCTCTATTTCCAGACATGGTGTATATACCTTTTTCAGAAACTCACCTACAGGTCAGACCCCTCAGCAGATTTTTGCGCACGATGGCTCAAACAATGCAGTCTCGTGCAAGGATGTGCCTTTTAGGGATTAAAAAATTTGAAATCAATATTTAACGTATTTATTCAAAATATTCAAAAAAATTTACAATGGTGCCTATGGGGAAAATTAAACAATTTTTTAAACGGTCATAACTTTGGCTGTGTATAAGATAAAGTCGTAATTTTTGGTTCTATGGTATGATTTTCAAGAATGGGCAATCTAACAGTGTCATATTTACCCCAGACTCTCCCTAGTTGCCATGGTAACGAAATTTGAAACAAAGTGGGCTATAACTCGGCTTCTGCTAGATATCTGCGAAATCTTTGTGCCTATAGGGGGATTTTCAGAGTTGGGCCATAGAATACTGCCAACAAAATTATACCCCGATCGAGCCTTGTTGCCATGGCAACAAAATTTGAGACAAAAAGAGCTATAATTCAGATTCTGTAAGAGATATCTCCAAGTTCTTTGCATCTAATGGGAAGTTTTGAGAGATGGGCTATTGAATAAGGCCAATCTAATTCCACCACAACCAACCCTTGTTGCCATTTGAATGACACATGTCCCCACAGTCGAGATTGTGATTGTAAAATATCTATGGCCAGATATCTCTGTAACTGATTAAGTGTAGGAAAATGTTATTCTACTAATAAAACAGCAAATATAAACGTACAAAACATAAGTTTATACACTTGTTAATGGCAACATTTAAGGATTTGCACATCGAAAACAGCAAAAATTACAAAAGGTGATATTATTCATCAGCACACTGACACACCAATTATCAAGGGCGCAGGTTCAAAATAGGATACCTTGATTTAAGCAATATGACATACCTCAGCAGACTCACAATGATGTTTCTTAGTTGTTTTTTCACGTTTTTTGCGTGAAAGTTTCAGGTTAGGGTTAGGGTAAGGCTTGAAGTTAGAGGATAGGGTTAGGGTCAGGTTTGAGGTTAAGACTAGGTTGATCTTGTTTATTTGTACAACCCTTATTGAAAATTTGAACAGAAAATGGCTGCCCTGTGGTATATTAGCATTGTGTTGCAATTTTTGAATAAAGTACTGAAGGTTTAGGAAGTCGATAAAATTTAAAAATAACTGCACGGTTCACCATTAAAACAACAAAACTGAATGTAATAATTCACTGAGAGTCTGCTGAGATACGTCATATTGCTTAAATCAGGGTATCCTATTTTGGACCGGCGCCGACTCAAGAACAGTCTCGTGTGTAATTAAATGGCAAAGTATGATTTCAGGACGGGTTAAGACAAAAGTTAAGGCTGAAATGGTGTCAGCAACAAGGTTAGCAATAAGATAAAATAGATTTGAAATTTAAAATAAGGTACAGACTACAGAGAGGCTCTGCACACAGCACTTGGCATACCTGTCCCTGGTGGTCAATGTAGTAGAAATATTCTCGGACTCTGCTCTCCGGTGACTGCCCTTGTACGTAATGGAGTAGTCGACAGCTGTATCGCAAATTTGCAGAAATATGTTTGAAGCACCAAAAATAGCACCCAAGTGCCATAAGACCTCGTTATAACTTTATAACGCTATAAGTCGGAGACAAAATCAAACACCGAATCATCACACGACATTGTTTGTAAACACCCTGACGTCACGGAAAACAGATGTGCTCGTTTCATTAGTAGTAAGTAATTGTTTCAGCGTCTGGAAAAAAGTAACCCCACCTCTGGACGATGCACAAACATGTCACATCTAAACAAATCGGAATAAAATTCAGTACATTTAATCATCACTAACGCTGTGACATAACCCTCAAGTTTTATTCAGAAATATTATTTCAGTGACAAAATATATATCCGTTTCTGGTAGGTGCCTATGTCTAGGCCTAGCATACACTGCAGTGAGGCATAAAAACACACCAAAATTTGTCGATCATAACTTTAAGGCGAATTATCAGATTTTAATAATTTTTGGTACAACTATTTCTGACAAAACTTGCCATCAAACGGTTATAAAGTTTCCACCTCACTCGACATATGCTTCTGCACTACCTAGGGAAATCAAAACACACAAAATTAGCATTAAAATAAACATAAAAACGCCAAAAACATCTGTGACATTACTGATAGTAACTTGGAGTTCTAAGGGTAAAAAATTTTAATAGTTTTTTGTATAAACATTTCTGACATAACTGGCCATCAAATGACCATTCAAATTCCCAGCTCACATGTCGTCAGTTGCTGCGCACCTAGGGAAACAGAACAAATGCAACATGAGATAAAAAAAATCAGAAATTCAATTATTCCAGATACGTAGCCCTTAACAGCCCTGATCACAGTCCATTCGACAGTAGGCGCTATGCAGCAGCGAGTTTATGGGACTCAAGAAGCGACTGGTTGAAGTCTGAAGCAGAACATTATAAACACTGCTATCAACGTAACGAAAAAGCATCTTTCTGCCTGTGTTTACACAAATGGCCGATAATTCGAATATTTACCGTCAGCAGTTGCACAACTGGACAATTGGATAAACTGTCGACCAAAGTGCTCGAAATTTGGATAAAATGTGTCAAATATGCGTTATTTTAATCAAATAGACAGACAGTAAATTAAACTTTTTTCAACACATTTCTGACATTACTAAGAAAGCTCATCAACGTGCCAGTATGATACTGAGATGTTTTCTGACTAGAGATCAATTTGTTTTAATTCGAGCTTTCAAAATTTATGTAAGACCTCTTGTCGAATATGCATCTCATGTGTGGTCACCAGTCAGTCATGCTCAAATAGAAAAACTAGAAAAGGTCCAAAGGCGTTTCACCAAGAGGTTGTTTGGTCTGCAGCTCGTTTGCAGTGTCTGAAATTACAGTCTTTAGAAAGAAGGCGCCTTAATTAGGACTTAATAATGTGTTATAAAATTGTTCGTGGAATGGTTGATGTAAATTTATCAGACTTTTTTTACATTGTCTGGTTCTAGTATTACACGTGGCCATTGCTATAAGATTAGTTTTCATCAGTGTCCTGTCAATGCTCGTTTAAATTTTTTCAGTAATCGAGTTATAGCAGTTTGGAACTCTCTGCCTGAAACTGTTGTGACAGCCCCAACAATAGACATTTTTAAATCTTTGCTTATGAAGCTTGAACTGCCTATAGTTTGATTGTGTTAAGTATTAGCTTTATTTGTATTTGTTCTATGTATTGCCTATTTTTCTTATTTTTTTCAGGGCACATATTAGAGGCTTGCCCTTTTTGTCCTTTATCAGACCACATGCACTGCGTTATTGATTTTATGTTTGTAACTTTGTCTGGCATGAGTTAAATTAAATGATTGATAATGATATTGTATTGAGTAAAAATTAATATTTTGCTTGTTTTATTTTCCCCAGGTAATGCAAAAACAAACGTTTAATGCGACGGGAACATAAATGGTCATTTGATGGCCAGATGTGTCTGAAATATTCGTACTAAAAATTATTAAAATCTGATCATCAATCTTTAAGTTACGATTGATATAATTTTGGTGTGCTTTTTATGCCCCACAGTGTAGTCTATACTCTCAAGCCTTAACAAAAAGCCCAGCTGTCGTTAGGAAAAGCCGACCGTACCACCTACGTCCGAGGCCCAGCGTCTCACAGAGAGAAAGCGATTTGTCAGAGGTGAGACAGTTCCATGCAGGTTATATTAACGGAACGCTGTGTCGAAAGCTACAATGAATGCACACACAATGTCATGGTCATTTTGCCAGGCGATATAAATAGTTAGACTTCCATGCACGTGGTCATCTCGCCAGGTGATATAAATAGATACAGAGTAAATAAACAAGGAAAAATATCGGACACAGGTTTTGCAAATGTTTCTCACAATAAAAACGCGTTGCTCGGGAATTTACGATACAGCATATACAGTTCCTGTTGCGCATACTGACCTTCAAGGTCATTGAAGGTGAATGATCTTCATGTCCTTTGAAAGCCAATATGCGACTTCCTATTATAGGGCCCCTAGTGATCAATAGCAACTTGGGCCTTATCTGGCACCGCGTTAGCCGCAATAGCGTTCCGGCCTTCATTGTCATCCAAGGTCAATGATTTTCATCTAATTTGTTAGGGCGTATGCCACTTCATATTAATGATTAATAATGACCTAAGTTGTGCCTCTCACCGTTTCCGAGATACGACCGCTTATAGCCTTAAAGTTTAAACATTCCATTCAAAATTGCGGCCAAACCGTTGCAGATGGACACATGGTTACTATTGACAGTTTATAGTAAGTCACTACCGCCTTATCCCATGGAACCATCGCCGACCCTCTACGTATTACTGTTCACCCACAATACAACATAATTGGCTTACCATAGTGCGTTATTATTTTTCAAAGTCATCCAAGATCAATGATTTATATTTTGAAAGCAGTATGCGACTTCCCCTAGTGATCAATGTCAACCTAGGCCCTATCTTGCATGACTGTGTGCCCCTCTTATTTTATGCAGAAATAGGCCTAATGCATTTTGTGCAAAATTTTCACTTGATTATAATATGCGCATCCAGCCAATAGTGGGGCTGCACCGCCCCCCCCCTACCACACCGCTTTTTACTTCCCTGAATCCGCCACTGACAACAGCGAATTCCGTGGACGCATCGTGCAGCGGCAAATTCGTACAGGCATATCGTATGACAAACGTACGTGTGGCTTATTTGTCGCCAGCAGCTGAAACATGCGTGAACGCGCGTTGCCATGAACTTCAGCTGAATCACAAGACAATATGATTGATTGCGGAGAGCTCGTAAGTCAGTCCGGAAGTCTGCCACAACGTCAACAATGGCCTGGCAACGGCTGCCAGTTTTCGAGTTGGGTAGGTCGTAGGTGGTGACGTAATTATTGTTATTTTTTTCGTTAGTTATGGTCAGTGGCGTATTTAGGCGGGGGGCATGGTGCGTTGCCCTTCCCCCTTTGGCCCAATTATGAAAAAATTTTTACAGGCGACTTTATATTAAAATGTGCACTTTTTGCCGTTTTCCAGCAAGAATTGCAAAATTTAACAATGTTTGATGGTCTTTTTTCATACCGATACAATATGCGATTAAAGTCGCCATGCGAGATTGCATCTGATATGACGCTGTGATTTTCTGCGTTTTCAAATTTCAGTCAAATTTCAGAAAAAATGGGCAAATTTGCGGCTTTCATTGAACGTTCAAAAGCAAGAAGTGTTTCAGCTTCAGGGGGGCTTCGCCGCCCTGACCTCCCGACCAGGGGCTCCGCCCCCAGACCCCCGTTATAGGCTCGCGCTCTACGCGCTCGCCATGCCCCCCTTGCCAAATCCTAAATACGCCACTGGTTATGGTTATGATTAATGCTAACTGCAATTAATAAGTACAATAGTAAATAGCAGCTGAAACATGCGTGAACGCGCGTTGCCATGAACTTCAGCTGAATCACAAGACAATATGATTGATTGCGGAGAGCTCGTAAGTCAGTCCGGAAGTCTGCCACAACGTCAACAATGGCCTGGCA